>Ga0307518_10002827_pt1 | contig 12598 bp, 21 predicted proteins | sample 25_EM_MG_FD_203889 | JGI IMG/M metagenome (GOLD analysis project Ga0307518, IMG submission 203889) | Populus trichocarpa ectomycorrhiza microbial communities from riparian zone in the Pacific Northwest, United States - 25_EM | ecosystem: Host-associated > Plants > Roots > Unclassified | place... | reverse complement strand
GCAAATGCTGACCTGATTAGCAATATTGTAGTGCTTATAGTAACCCAATTCGTTTTAGTTTGTATGTCAACTCGTTGTGGTTAGTTTTACCGAACTCCACCGAACTCCATCACTTTCGAACCAGATTTGAACTCACTTCGAATTTAGTCTGGTTCGGCGGAAACACTAGGTGTTGGAGATAAACAGAACTGTTGTGGTATGTTTACCTACTTACATAAGCATGCATCGCACCAGAGTCATCACTGAAACTGGGGTTTAATTATAAAAGGCTTATATTGACCTTGTAAAGTCAGTATTGGTTAAATTGTGTGGAATTATGCCAATGCTCAAGACAAAAGGTATATATTGCCATTCATGGGACTAAAGCCATACCAATGAACACATTTATTCTATCAATTTCAACTGACTTATGTCTGGTAGCTGGTGACAAGGTCAAGTATTTAGCACTTACCTTATATTTTGTATAATTTGCCAATCTCGAAGAAATCTTACTAACAAGGCCAGATCACTCATATTTTTCCACATGCTGGCCCTTCAATGGCATTATCCATGCTAAAGCTCAACACTCTCAGACCTTCTGAGGTTTCAGAAGCTCACTCAACAATTGATGCATATGTTAATAGTCTGCCAATTTCCGATTACTTTGTATGTTCCACAATATGATATTAACATCCAAACAACGAGAAATTTTATTTCTGCTTCACAATGTAGAGAAATTTTTTCTGTTTAGGGCATTTGTTGGAATGTTTCACAGTCTGCGGCTGCTACACCAAAGTTCTGTAGAATGACAAGATCATGCCATATGTTTCAGTCAGGAACATGGATCAAGATTCCCCTGATGTATTTGGCACTTATATCATTCTTCTGGCACGTGCAACTAAATTGATACGGAAACATGGTATACTAAAGTACAATACCAAGCTACAGTTAGATACAACATACACTGATTCATGGCGACGAATATACACGAGAAGGGGTCGGCTGACAGACAATACAGCCATTCACATTCTCGCAAGAGAGACTGAGAGATTCCCTTCCTGTTGAGGCTCGTAGTAGTGGGTTCCGTGGCGATGATTGAAAATTTTACTGATGTGAAAATAAAATATCTGGATGCGTCCTGTATACAATTACTTACCGATTCCACCAGAGGAGCAAGTCCTGAATCTCGGCTGATTTCCTGGGTGACAAAGGCCGTTCAATGTAATCGATAATGTTCCGGTAAAATAGATTGTAGTCAAATACTTCGTCATTTAAATCCCATGAAGTGGAGCTTGACAACGCAAAGTGAAGCTAGATAACAGTATTGAAGGGTCAATAGTAGACAAGATACAAGGCAAACTTACTTGACAGGCAATGTAAGCAATCGCACGGGGATCGACGGACCTCATTTTCAACAATTGAGCAACATTACGGCGAGGTTTCTTGTAGAGCCTGATCCTTTTGGCTTGCCTGGAGCCTGCTTCATTACAATCAGGTTCGTCTTCAGCTGAGCTTGGTGACGTGAAGATGCAGCGAAATGCCTATATAAGCTTGAGCACAAAATTGGAGCACGGTAATCATATTTCAATCATACCTTTACAAGATACTCGCCTTGAAACAGCCCTTTGGAAGGATTCTTTGGGTCATAATGACCATCATATAAAAAAGCGGGATACATATTTGCAGTGACTGGGTATTTCGGGTGGTATTCACGGATTGCAGCCCGAACGCTGTCATACATTGTTAGAAGCTGCCATTGACCAGCTGGTAAATCAATGACGCATACGAAGGATCAACCCAATCGTAGTCCACCGGGCACAGAAGTCGGCCAGTTACATCATGAGAAAATCCCCGTCTTAACTTGTCCTCGGGTCTGAGAAGGGGATCCGGACGCTGCTGCGCATTGTTCAGCCAATTTGCCACAGTAACCTTCAGTCTACCGGTGTTGTCTGCCCTTCCCCCATCTGCACCTATCTTCAGCTTCAAAAAACAATTACGCATGAGCAAGGAAATGACGGAATGTTGCCTAATCTTACCTCTCGAAGTGCCAGAGACATGTCGTAGTCTACCTCTGAATTTAACAATTTTTGGACCGAGGGGCACCAGTGGACCAGCCTCTTGAACGAGCGGTAAATATAGTCCTCCCTTCAGGACAGAAGATAATGGATTTAGTTTTGTCTTCAAAAAAGAAAAAAAGAAAAGGACACACTCCGTAGAGCTTTGAATGGCGTCAGCAGACACTTCGTCCTCTGCTCCAAGCTCCAGACGACGGTCATGTTCTGCGATCAAGTCACGGAGAGGTATGACAAGATCAACAAGCCTACGAATGGCTCGCCCTTCATGTGTGAAAGAATGTACACTGTGAAATGTGCACGTTGTAAGCTCAGGCAAACCTATGTTACTGAAAGAACCTACGGAGTTTGTACAAGCTTTGCATGGAGCTTGCGGTTCTCCTCTTCCAGCGCATCAGCCCGGTGCTTTAGTGCTGCAGCGGTATCAGCCATTGTAGTTCACTAAAACTTCCCGGCTGACCAGACTTCTTTTAACTTATGCAGGACAGATGATCCGGTGAGCTAACGTTATCCTGGAGCAGAATTACCAATCAATGACTTCAATTTTTGGAAAACACAAGGGCATCAGTTGAATTTCTCCATCAACACGTGGAGTACTTACCTGGAACGACATGACTCGGCAAATCCATCATTTTTCAAGCTTCCAGTGTTGAAATACTGTGACTTCGGATATTAGACTTTGCAAGTGCGAGATTGGGTTTATAACGTCTAATTCCCGTTCAATTCCCTGAGTCCGAGCTAGGTACCGGTCCGAGTTAGCCTGATGGTGTATGATAACTGTGACTAGGATAAAACAAGAACTACTGCCACGGGTGCGGGTGTGGGTGCGGGTGAGGACGACCAAGGTAAGCCTCCAGAGCCTGGAAATTTGTTGCCATAGAGCTTGATCACCTGTACTAATCGTCTCATACATCTCGAAATGAGAACTGATGCCGGTGCGACAAAGACTCACTAAGTCATAGCGGGCGTATATTACCCAGAATGTTGGATGTCAACCAGCGTGCTCGGCACAGAACTCCATGAATATCCTATGACTTCCGTCGAATAAAAGGTATAGGTATAGGTGTTGAATCGATGAAACGAGGCAAAAATGCGCCATGCAAGCATCTGCTCAAAAAGACAGGTGACAGAGCTCAGCCAGCAGTACAGCGAATGCATGGTACTCACACAATCAGTAGATGGCAGAAACAATACAACAAGCAGGAAGTGGTCTTTGAAAAAAGTTGGAGAGGACATGCTGGCCGGGGATGCGCAGTCCGCTGCTGTCTGTCACTTGTGTGACGTTAGGAGGGCGTGACTGACATGACTAATCAATGGACTTCGTTGAACTTGCTGTGGCCGAATCTTGGCCGACTCCATTGCGATCTCAATCGACATCCCCTGGGTCAGGGGAGCCTGCACCCCACACCTCGTGACGATCCTGCAGCCATGGTAAGCAAACGGTGCACTTAACCATATGGATATACAACAAGGGTTAACGTTTTACTTTTCAGCTGATCGATCTGTCAAGCCTTCAGGGAAGATGGCGGTAACTTGCAACTGGCGTCACCGATAGGGCATAACCTGGGGTCATACTCTGACGAGTGCATAAATAGTAAGGCGGCCTGTGCCCCACACCTCGTGATGGTCCCGGGGCCATGGTAAGCAAACGAAGCACTTAACCAAACGGATACTCAACATTTTACTTCACAGATGATCGATCTGTCAGGCCTTCAGGGAAGACGGCAATTATCCAACTGGCGCCACTGGCAAGGTGCCACCTGGAGCTTGCCTGGGGCCATGCTCCGAGTAGTACACAAATAAGCATGTCTCGAATCTCAGTAGGAGTCCAACTGATTTCAATGCCCCGATCTCACTACTATCACCACTCACGCTCGCCGTCACACAATGATGGTCAATCCACGATTTTGAAGGGTGCATCTGGTAGTCGAGAGAGCTCAGAAGAATCCGTTCAGATGCCAGAGTTCTACTGGCAACCTGGATCTCCCTTGCCTCGCAGTACCCTCGGTTTTCAGATATACACCCAATTTCTGCCCGGCGCTACTCCCCCTCCTATGCGTGAAACAGAGCTGAAGGTAATATACTCTGAGATTCGGTCACCACTGACTTACTGACTATCCAATAGACCAGTAGGGTTAGTTTGAAAAGACAACGGTCAGAAGAAGTTGACAATCTGCCGCAGGTAAGTTTGCCTTTAACTTACATGTTAGAATGCTGAGGATCTACTACAAGACTCCCCGCCGGCGCTTGGGAGGTGATCTTACCAATGTAGGCCGTGCAAAATCTGTTCCAGATCTACGACAAGACAAGCGTTGCCGCCTTCTTCCACCTTTTGAAATTGATGTGGAATCACAGAAATCTCTCATACGAAAGCTTGAGGGTGTTGTCAAAGGATTACAGAGCGAGCTGAAAAATTCACTGGCAAAGCAAGCAGACACCATTGAGGGACTGCGAGGTGAGGTGAAAGATTTACTGGAAAAACAAACAGAAGCCATTCAGGGACTGCGAGGTGACGTCAAAGATTCGTTGGGAAAACAGACGGAGGTGCTCCTCACAATGCTTGAAGTTATGAAAGACTCAAATACGAAGGCTGGATCAAAGTCTGTACTAATACTCTGAAAGGTCGAATGTTTGTATAGTTACAATCATGGAATGTAGCATGTAGGATACTGTGTAGTTACTTCTTTGTACGCATTGTGGGTATATATTGAAGTCTTAGATGCTGAGTGCTGAGCTGGGAAAGTCTTCAGGGTACATATCTATCATAGTGACAGACGAACACATCACTACCTTAAGTTACTCCACCATATTCTTGTTGGCGTCGTTGGCTGGCGATTTGGCCGACTTCTGTTTTCCCCCCTCACAGTGAACAAGTGTAAGTACCATGCTGGTGCATTTCCTGTAACTCGTGGCTCACTTGCGATTGGCAGCACCTGATGGGCCTTTTACTCGTCATATTCACGCTACTCTTTTTCCCCCCCATTTTTATGAATAATAGTTTGCTTCAGTGCGGTGCACCCCTTTGCAAGGGTTCATTCGACTCCACTAGAGGTCTCTGGTGCCATCGCTCGCACTGTGTGTTCTACCAGGAGCATCGTGTTTTACAGTCAGACGTACCACATAAACGCTCATGGAGTGGTGTCTCGAGAACGTCAAAGAAGGCGAGAGTCGAATTGAATGACGTAGGTTTCCAAATCCACAAGGTATCTGAAGTACTCTTAACGTTGGCTGCTATTATTCTAGGACCTAGTTCCATCTAACACGTCTGATCCCATAAATCGGGAGGGGACTCTGCTCCATTCACTACCTTCCAATGCACCAGCATCTTCATCTATGGTGTCTGACGGATCCCTTACTTCTCTGGCGACATCCCAGACCAAGTTGCACCAGTCTGGCGATAGCCACACTGTAACATCGGATGGGTCAAATTTAGAGTCGGCAGAGAGCTTTCCGATGGTGGAAAGTACACCTCTTTTATTGCCTACATGCCCCGAAGCCAATCAGACAGGCAGACCATCACGAACAAGGCGTTTGCCTGCACGATTTAGGGATCCGGTTCCAGAGCCTCCCTTACCGGTACCTATTATTGGCGAGGACGCTACACTTGTGGAATCTGACGACTCTGCGCCACAAAGTACACTACCTCATGTCATCCTTCACGTATTCGATACCATTCGTACATCATTTAACAGTTTTGGCATTGCACGTGAATACCGTCACCGGCCATCATATGATCCAGATGCATTTGTGTCTGTCGACCAGCTCTCAAAAATTCACGATGATGAAGTGCCAGTGCCCATTCCTTCGACCCCTCGCATGCTTCCATTGCCACCCTGGCCTTGGAAGAACATGAGCATCTGGAGGATGATGAATTGGATGATGACTGGAAGCAGGCATAAATCGGAGGCTGAGATTACCCGACTTGCAAATATGTTACAAGCAGATGATTTCGATCCCCGTGACCTCCGAGGTTTCAATGCGCACACCGAAATGAAGCGCTTCGACAACTCAGAAATTGCTCTTGATGAAAGCAATCCTCTATGACAAGATGGTTGGAGAGAATCATCAGTTGATATTCTCGTGCCTACCCAAGAGCCCAACCCAGATGGCAACGGCCGACAATTTACAATCGGAGGGCTTTTTCATCGATCACTTACCGCTGTCATTCGTGCTGTTTTCACTGACGAAGATTCAAAATGGTTTCATTTTACTCCATTCAAACGAGTCTGGCACTCTCCAGTGGATGGTCACGAGCAACGCTTATATGATGAGCTCTATACTTCAGAAGCGTGGAACGATGCACACGATGCACTACAAAAGCAGAGACGTGATGACGGGTGTAAATTAGAAAGGGTCATTGCAGGACTCATGTTTTGGTCCGACGCCACGCATCTTGCACAGTTTGGGAATGCATCCGCTTGGCCAGTGTATCTGTTCTTTGGAAATCAGTCCAAGTATTTACATGCATGCCCTACGTCTGGCGCATGTCATCCTGTTGCATTCATCCCAACAGTAAGTCTTGAAACTTATTTGATGACTGTCAGCGAACCTGGTACCTTTCAATAGCTTCCATGCACTATCACTAATTTCATCTCCGAGTTCTCAAGGAAGAAGAACTACAGTGACATCCTGACTCACTGCAAACGAGAGCTTATTCATGGAGTCTGGAAGATTTTACTCGATGACGAATTTCTTGATGCGTATCGCAATGGCATCGTGGTCAAATGTTTTGACGGAAAGTTGCGTAGATTGTTTCCACACATTTTCACATACTCCGCGGATTATCCAGAGAAGTATGTTCAACTTTAGATATGGCTAGTGGTTTAAAGGCTCATTACATCCAGAGTACTTCTGGCCACAATTCGAGATAAGGGTATTTGCCCATGTCCCCGGTGCATGATTCCCAAGACAGAGTTTTACTGCCTTGGCTTTCTTTCAGATGCTTTACAACGTATATCGAAGATCCGCTGCTACTTTCGAGAACGTGTTGTAGCTGCCCGCAATGCTATCTACAATTCTGGTGCGCTGATTAAGGGTGCATTTCCAGAATTGCAGCTTAAAGCTTTATCACTGGTACCAACTTTCGTATGTTTCTTGCTCTTGATATCCACTATGGTTGACTGTCCCTTTTCTACAAGAACTCATTTGCTGATACACTCGGGCCCCTTGGTTTTGACATTTATCGTGCACTCACAGTAGATCTATTACACAAATTCGAGCTGGGAATTTTCAAATCAGTATTCAAGCACCTTTTACAGCTACTTCATGCAGTTAACCCGATGTCGGGGACCAGCTTGGTGGCAACTCTTGATGCATGGTATGTCTTGTGCACAATTTATCATACTGAACCAAGCAGCTCATGTTTCTTTGGTCCAGATTTCGTCAAATTCCCTCCTTTGGGAAGGGTGCAATCCGTCGATTTCCTTCCAGTGTCTCAGAAGCCCGTCAATGTGTGGCCCAACATTTTGAAGATGTTGTTCAGGTAAGTACTGTTTGTGACAATTATGTATTGCTTGGATCAATGTTTGTTCCAGTGTGCTATGCCTGCGTTCGAGGGGCTTTTTCCTTCTAAGCACGATGAGGTAATTCAAACATTACTGTTTCGACTGGCACAATGGCATGCTCTCGCGAAGTTGCGACTTCACACTGACCACTCCCTTAAACTCCTCGATGAAGCTTCTCGGCTACTTGGGGATCAGTTGCGCAAATTTCAGGATTTCACTTGCACCACTTTTAAGACCATGGAGCTTGCATCGGAGACTGCGGCACGATGGCGAGACAAGGCACGCAGCATTGATACAACACTACCAGGATCATCCAAAACCAGCGCCACATCAGCTGCTCGACCAAAGTCATTCAACTTAGCGACTTACAAACTCCATGCCCTGGGCGACTATGTTCACAACATCCGTCTGTTTGGAACAACAGACTCCTATACAACTCAACTGGTGAGCAACTTCTACTTCAGTGGACATCACGAGACTGAGAACCAAAATGATTGACTGACACTAATTACTAGGGAGAACAATCCCATCGCCTTCTCAAGGGCTTTTACAAAAATACGAACAAGAAAGACCCAGCAAGACAGCTGGCAGCACAAGAATGGCGGCATACACGTATCCGAAGGCAAGATGTACGCAACAGTGTTGAAACCGGCGTGATGAATACAGACGAAGCAGCCCCTGCACCCCTTCGACCCCATCACTTTTTGTCTGATTCGCCGAAAAACAGTGTTAATTTGGCTAAATATATTTTTCAACACCAAGGTGATCCGGCCTTCAAGGTTCGTGTCAGGTGTTCTAATCTGTTGTCTATGTCGTCATCAACTTGCTTACTTGTCAGTCATTTCCAGGATTTCATCCCAAGGCTCAAAGACCACCTTCTTTCACGATTGCTGGATAATGAGTACGACGGAGATGAACAGGAGTTTACCAGCGAACAGCGAAACACTGTTTGTTTCATGAACAATCTCAACTGTATTTTACAACCAAAACGCTTTCAAGTCAACTACACGACCTATGACATCCATCGCGAGCAAGACACGCTTCGTCCAGGGCATGGTGCATTTATTATGATGCTCTCGTGAGAACATGGCCCTGGCGCTCATCCTTTCTGGTACGCACAAATACTTGGTGCTTTTCTTATTCCAGTCAACCATCGTGGCATGAGGCAAATGATGGAAGTCTTATGGGTGAGATGGTTCGGAGTTGTGCCCGGCTACCAATGGGGTATTAAAAAAGCTCGCCTTCCCAAAATTGGATTCATTCTGGACTCTCCTGGCGCATTCGGGTTTCTTGATCCATCCCTAGTGCTCCGTGCTTGCCACCTCATCCCAGCTTTCACCAAGGGCCATACCGACTCTCTTCTTCCCCACGGACCTTCTATAGCATGGGAAAATGGCAGTCCTGATGATTGGACAGCGTATTATGTAAATATGTAAGTATTACTCTATGTCTACCGAAGCACGACTGAATCTTCTGCTATTACCTAGCTTTGCTGATCGTGACATGTATGTTCGTTTTGTAGGTTTCGGTGTCGGCCACGCCATTCAATACAACCAGTCCTTAATGGAAAACCAGGCCACTGAGGAGGAGGATATCTTCGAGGACGACACGAATACCAACTTTTGCGATGGTAAAAAAGCATGTGGTACCAACAATGGCGCAGATGGCAATACCAGAGAGGATATCTCTGAGGATGATGAAGAAGCTTCTGAGAATAGTGACGTTGAAGATGAGTTTTCGGGTATGGAGGCGAATGAGAGTGAAGGCGAAGAGGGGCATGAATTCAGGTTCTGAGCCTTGACCTTGACTTCTATCACTATGTGCAAAATTCGTAGTATTCGTGACAAGTACTACGGCAGATAGGGAATGTATAAAAAGTGTATTGATCTCAAGAGATTGGCTGACTACGCTAGTAGGATAACTCAGGTATTACTATTACTTAGTTACTAAGGAGTCTTAAGCCTCTGCTGAGCTAAGCATTGACACTTCATCCGTGACTCCAACCACAAGCGGCCTGTGCGAGGAGTGAACAAAGAATGGAGGAACCATGCTGGAAGCCATCATTCCTTTCATCTGCTATGCTGAAAGGGTTTCCCTCACATCTTATGCCGGAGGCTGGACCGACCTTTTCACTTTCACCTGTTGTTGACTCTGGTGCCACAGTCATACAGCGCATTACCGAGTCTCCTCCACCTGGACATATGGCAGGCAACACGCTCCATCTTGGTAATGCCACAAAATTATAACTACAGGATTTTGTAGCTGAGCTCTCATTTATCAAGCAACATGCAAGGAAATCATCCTTCGGGCGCTTTCTGGACCCCAACGAGAATATGCACAGGTAAGCCATATCATTTTCTGGATTTCGATGTCTGAAGCATGATTGAGAACAGTACGAGGATGTGTCTCCGCGTGACTATGCCTATATTGTGGATCGCTTGGCGAGTCGGAAAACGCAGAATAAGTATGTTATTCATGATTATCGCACACAACCAGGCGTCTAACTCTCTTATTTAAACATTAGACTGATCTTTTTCCCACACGTACAACGTCTAATGATCCTATCACCCCTCCCCGCTCACGAGTGCATCTTGCGTGAGATCAGCAAGATGCTGGCCAACGTCGTGGCCACTATGCCGATCTCCGACAAGATACTGAGTCGGACTGTCACGGGCAATACGGCTTTCATAGGCCATTCGATATTCGGAATCCCTGACTTAATGATCTTGATGACGTATCGCAATTCACTTAAGGAGCGACAACGGTGGATTATGAAGTGCACCTTCTCTCAAAGAGATGAAGATGCCATGCAAAGACTATGACAATACATCCGCGATGACCCTGATTTACTGGTGGCCGGAAAGATCATCATCAAACAAGCGAGCACATACCGCAGCCCAGGAAGCGATGTCAATCTCGCTACACAACTTCGGTTGGCTCCTTTGATGACACATAATGAGTGGTTAGGGTTCAAGAGCGACGAGGATGAGTACAACCAAGTGGTGGTGGATAGTTTTACCTGGTTCTCGCTTGCCTCCGTGGAGATCCATCTTTGGATCCGTCCTCCTAGTAACTCTGCGATCAATTTAGATCGCTTGGATGGCGCCAGCTATGCGTCGGGGGTGCGTGATCTTCGTAGAATTTCGGTGTTACGTACTAATGATGTTTGTCCTTACACATGTAGTCCCTATACCCAATTGTTGATCTCGATGATGTGAATGGGATTTTCCGGAAGGGCCTCCAGCACATGCAGGACGCCATTGTATTCGAGCTGAATGCCATGGGTGAGGATATGATGCTGGTGGATGCCGTAGAAAATTGGTCGCCGCCTGCTGAGTTGATGGACCCAGACTTGTTGAGGGCAGCGCTGTTGCGTGGGGCCTGGAACACGGTGTACTTGCGATATGCAGGTTGGCACAACGCCAAGTAAAACAATCTATATGAGGCAATTTATGGTTGGTCTTCCACCTCTCGAACACGTACATTCAATGCCAGTAGCTGCCAGGTGAGTTATCGATGAGAATTGTCATCCATTTTCTGTTGTATCTAAGTTACTCCAGTATTCCACTATACATACCTGTTTGCTTAAAATACGACGGATGATGCGTGTCAGTACATAACGAGTGCAACGTGATATTATTTTGTCTTGCCAAACCTTTATCGTGGCTTTGTACTTCACCATCCTTCCGATCTCTCTGCAGAACACACTGCATCTTGCACGATATACTGTGTCATACCCATTGACCACAAGTTTCTGTAGGTTTGTTGCAACACATACAGTAATTACCGTATTTAGGTGTTGCGCCGCTCACGGTAGTCCGTTCACCGGTCAATATTGCAACCTACGTGCACCTGCATCTTGCAACATCCTGTCCGCCATTGCAACACAGTCCGTCCACTATTGCAATATGCCCTCCACCATTGCAACAGGTCCTCCGCGCCGTTGCAACCCTTTCACCCCAGCCCATCCACCATTGCAACACTTCTCACGTGCGTCCACCTGCATCTTGCAACATCCCGTCCGTCATTGCAACATATTTCTCACGCCCGATCATTGCAATATGCCCTCCACCATTGCAACAGGTCCTCCGCATCGTTGCAACCCTTTCACCCCAGCCCATCCACCATTGCAACACTTCTCACGTGCATCCACCTGCATCTTGCAACATCCCGTCTGTCATTGCAACATATTTCTCACGCCTGATCTGTCCGCCGTTGCAACGCAACACATCCAGCAACTGCATCCCTACGCTTTAGTTGCAACGCGCCTCACGCACCTACTTGTACTATTCACAGTGGTGTACTAAGTAGACTCAGTAGTAAATATATTAAACCTACGCCCTCAAATGCCCGATCAAGGAGCCGGGCCCTGGAGAGCGGGAATGGTAATAGTGCTGCGAGTGGTGACCAGGCTACTCAGGGCGTCCACGAGGATTCCCGTCGTGAGAATACTCTGGAGGACCAGACGATCCAAAGACACATCGCGCTCCGCAAGTCGCACAGGTTCGTGTGGATACGAAGGCGGCGGGCACTGAGGTGCAGAGGCACTGGGCTGCGCAGGCCCACCTGGTTGGCGATCAGGAGGGGGATACGGCGGGAATTTCGTCCCAGAGGAGCATGGACGAGGGTGAGGAATAGGCGATGAGGAAGTACTCGGGAGGAGTAGGGCCATGGGTAGAACGTAGCTCTCCAGTCGGAAGTTGCTGTTGAGGGACGGGGTGGTGTTGCCCGGCTCACCTGCTGCGGGTTGGGTGGCGGTGAGATAGTCCCCGTCCATGGTGGGGTCGTTGCATTTGTCATTGGGGTTAGGTTGCATCGACGCGGGGGATTGAAAATTGAATCTAAAGATATCAGTCGAATGCAAAAGATCAAGAACGCCTACCTGAGCCATGGGAGCACAATATGGTCGATGCGACGTGTCAGTGATGCCGTGGCAGAGTAGTGACCCGAAGACAAAGGAACGCAACTTACCAAATCAAGCAACGTCAGTGCAGTAAACAAAGTTAACAGAGTGAGCTCAGCCAATGGCAGTAGTAATAAGTC
>Ga0307518_10002826_pt1 | contig 12604 bp, 5 predicted proteins | sample 25_EM_MG_FD_203889 | JGI IMG/M metagenome (GOLD analysis project Ga0307518, IMG submission 203889) | Populus trichocarpa ectomycorrhiza microbial communities from riparian zone in the Pacific Northwest, United States - 25_EM | ecosystem: Host-associated > Plants > Roots > Unclassified | place... | reverse complement strand
AAAACAAATTGCTCAATTTTCATGTTGAAAATCAGTGGTGTAAGTCATCAAGCTGTTTTATATATATTATGTTTCTGTTTTTAAATATCTTTCAAGAATATTTTTAATTTTAAAATATATTAAATTATTTTTTTAAATTATTTTATGACAGTTTTAATGTAATGAAATTAAAAAAAAATTATTTTAATATATTTTTAAAAATAAAATTATTTTATAAAACAATAAACACTTATGTTGAATCAATTAATTCATATAGTATGTTGTATTGTGTCAAATCACATATGCTTTAAGGCTAAATTAGATTATTTTAATGTATTTTTTCTTTTCTCTTTACTAAAACAATTTATATGTTATTTTAAATTAATTAAAAATATATTTTTTATATTACTTTATTAGATTATTATTACTTTATTTGATATCATTTGACTTTTATTGAGTCTTTAAATAAAATTATAATTTTTTTTAATTAGAAATTTTATTTTTTTAACTAAGTTACTAGCTCAACTAGCAATAATTAAGTGGTAAGGAATTAATTAGGAGGGGAGGACATCCATGTTTCGAGTCCTACCACTTGTATTTCCCAACCTGTATGTAAGTGTGTGGTCAACTGGAAATCTCGAGCTGGCAGGCTCTCTTCTGTGGTTTGGCTTTTAGAAGTGACCGCTTAATCGTGGATCGCATCCAGGAGTGTATCCATAATATTAAGAAAACTGTTATTTTTTGTATAACCCATTGTATTTTTCCAGTTTATTCAATGTCTTTGTTTATGATCTTTGATTTTCCTCATCGTATTATGAAACTCATTCGGGTTTATAATCCAGATCTTAAATTCAACAAATTAACATGATTAACTCTAAGATTTCATCAATATTTTAAAAATAATATTTTGAATTTTTTTTAAAAATCAAGCTGAGTTTTGAAAGGTTATTTGACCTATCTTTGGATCATGCATCATTATCTATCCATGTCTCTCAACTTCACGGCATAATTAATATTTGGTTTGTAGCAGAATCTCTTTTCAATATTTATTTGTGCATGTCAATATATTTTGTTAAATGCATGTATTAGGTTTTTAGCTCATAGTTCAACTAGAAAAACAATATTGAAAACGCCTAACATTCTTTATTTATGTAAATAAAAAAGAAAAGAAAAGGATATTTAGCATTCTATATATAGTAACAGGGGGTGATGGGACTTTCTTTCCTTTTTTTTCAGCAGCAAGCAAGCAACCACAGAGATTTAGAAATACCCTATTAATAATTAATTCCATATTGTTATGGTTTTTCCATATTGACGTTGGTGATGAATTTTGTTATCATGTTTGATTATTTCTGAATTAGGGTTTTTTCTTTCTTTTTGACAGGCTTTCGAATTATCAACATGAATTTACATCAGGGCGAATAAACTTTTGATTTTGGCCTTTCCAGGTTAATTACAAGTGTTTTTCAAAAAATTTATTTATTTTATTTTTTTATTTTAAATTAATTTTTTTATATCTTTATATTATTTTGATGTACTCGTATTACAAATATAGTTAAATAAATAAAAATAAATATTATTTTAATATATTGTTTTTTAGACTTAGAGTAAGCTTTGAGTATTTCTATTGGAATGACAGCTAATGTTATATAAGGGAAGAAGATGAGTATGATATTTTATTTATTCAATGGGGAATTTGCAAGGGAAAAACAATGATAATTTTATACATAATTAAATATTTTTTTGTTGAACTTTTTTTTTTGTGAGAATGTTAATTGTTAGTGTGTAGAAACTTATGATGTCAAATCAAAATTTTTAAATTATAACGGGTAATTATAACATGGATTATAGGATATTAAGAATAATTTTTTTAAAAAATAAAAAATAAAAAACTTGAACCAAACCAAAACACTTTTATTTAATCCCTTTTATAAAATGAGTTTGGAACTAAAATTGATATAGAATTAATTCTAGTAATTACTAGAATAAATTACATTTATTATTATCTTTGATTGTCCATGATAAAACCATAATTAAACCTAAAATTTTTAGCTTTAAATCAAATGTCTTTTAAACTCAAAAACTATTCAGATTAGAGAAAACTCTTCTAAAAAAACTGATTTAATGGGGTAAAAAAATTAATTTATGTGAATAAGAGTGTAAAAGTTCCGCAAAAACCTGTGCAGAAAAATCAACCACAAAACACTTTTCTTCAACCCTTTTTATAGATGAGTTTGGAACTAAAACTGATATAGAATTAATTATAGTAATTACAAGAAAAAATTCCCTCCACTATTAGCTTTAATTATTCATCATTAAATCAAAATTAAACCTAAATATTTTGAATTTAAATAAAAGAAAACTAATCATATTAATGGGTTGAAAAAAAATTGTTCAGGTTAGAGAAAACTAATCATATTATATTATTAATGGGCTGGACTAGACAAAACAATTGGCTAAAAAAATTAATTTAGATGAAGAAGAGTGCTCAAATATCTATAGAATTTTGTGTAGAAAAATCAACTCCAAAACACTCTTTTTCAACCGAGTTTGGAATCAAAACTGATATAGAATGAATTCCGGCAATTACATGAATACACTTCATTAATTATCAACTTTTATTATCCATCATAAAACCATAATTAAACCTAAATATTTTAATTTAAAATCATATATCTTGTGAGCTAAAAAAAACTATTCAAGATTAGAAAAAAAAACTCTTATAAAATAAAACTGTTTAGATTCTATCTTTCATGAATTGGATTAGCAAAACAGTGAGGTGAAAAAAATTAATTCTTTATTGGCCAAAGAATTATAAACCCAAGCCCATGTACATAATAGTTTAGCAAAAAATAATTTTTTTATAGCTCTAAAAGTTATTTTATAATAAATCAATCTATTTTTTATATTTTCACTAAATAAACCATTAAAAAAACTTGTTTCTCTTCTATATATAATATAACTTTTAGAAGGTTATGCATTTCTTCAAAAATATATCAACCATATTAATTTATTATTTATTTAAATCAAGTTCAAAGTTAAAAAACCAAGTTGAAGATTAAATTTCATTAAAATTTCGACCAAGAAAAAATTAGTAGACCCCATTTTTTAATTGACCTGAAATATACTCATTATCCATGATTTAAAACAAAATTGCAGCCCTTCAGACATGCATGCAAACAATCTTTCACCTCAATCTCAACTGTCTAAAGCATCAATGATTGCATCAATGGGTGCTAACTTTTGGTATTTATTAACTTTGTGAATTAGTGGTCCATATGTGGAAATTGACATGAGGTCTGGGGTGATTGATGGATATGATGCTGTCTTTTCTAAGCCCCCATAAATTCCTGGGGGACCTGAATCATTAGGAATACTTTTGACGAGCAAAACTCTTTATCAATCCAGATCTTCATCTCCATCAACTTGTGGAGGTGGAACTGTTAATTACGTAAATGGTTTTCATGGAAAAGTATGGTTTATATATCAACCATCAAGTGACTGAAAACAAGAGGGTTTTCCCACAAGAAAAGCACTAAAGAGGCTTTTACCATGTAAGGACATGTGTGTTTTAGGGAATAGCACTGCAAAGAGACAAGCTATACTGTCCTTCCTCGTATACTCTACTGCAAACTCTAGGAGTGATAGCAAGAATAGAAGGAATATGGGGGTTCTTTACATGTGGGAAGAGACAGGAAAGACAAGCTTCTCCATGGATCTTTTGTTGCAGCACTCCTTAATGACTTATTTGGTATTCAAGCTCGAGGTGGGTGTGCTTGTGCTGGTCCTTATGGTCATACTTTGCTCCATGTCGATGAGAGCTCCTCCCTTTGCCATCAGATCTACCATTGAAGAGGTAATAGCTCTCCAAATATTTGCTTTCATTTATAAGATATTCGTGTTTCTCAATCACTTGTAAACAACATTAATATTTGAGAAAATGTCGCTGCAAGTCCATGCTAGACATTTATCAGCAAAAACGCTATTCAACTTTTGATCGCACTGGCTCGGGGCTCCTTATAAAAGTTGCTAGCTATTAAAATGCTGCCAAAAATTATTTTTAATTGCAGTTGTTATAAATATTCGATGTCCCTTGTTAACTGTACTAATGTTGATGTTTTGTTCTAGGGTTATGTTGGAGCAAAGCCAGGATGGACAAGAGTGAGCTTCCCTTGCTACATGTCCGACGAGGAATTCAAGTTCATTCTTACAGCTATCGAGTTTATAGCCATTTACGGCCAGAGATTTCTTCCACTGTATCACTTCAACTGGAAAACTGGCAGTTGGACTTGCAAGACAAAGGGATTGAAGGACCTGATGGGTAGAGAAAGCAGTGGCAGTATTCATTTTCTTGCCATTGGAAAATACTAAACACCCTGGGATTGTCAATATAAGGGGCCTCGTGTTCAACAGCCTTGAATCTGCAGATGATGTCGTTCACAGAAGTAATTACAAAGGGGACGCAACAGCGAGTCCTTCTATAATGAAAACTAGTGATGGACAAGTCAACTGGCTTGTTGCATCGACTTATAATGGGATGGTAGCAAATTGAAGATGATTCACAAATTCACCAATTTGTTTAATTCTGGTAAGCTTTGACTTGCTAAGATTCAAATAATTGATCTGCCTAGATATCTAAACTGATAGCAACCAATTAAAAATCGACCACTGAAAAAAGTCTTTCCATTTCCCACTTCCATGCTGGCCGGTGTAGTAATCATAGCATACGACAACAGTTGATACTGAACAAATTGTCTGCTGATGGATTCACAATTAGCACCTGTATCTTTGAGATTGACTGAATTCAACCCTTTCTCAGATTTGACAATCCTGCTTAATCTTGGAAAATTATGATAATAATGCAAGTAAAAGACCTGTTACCTTGGAGACATAGCCTTTGTGAGATTGCAAGTCCACCTGCACATAGGAGCTGAGAGTCTCAGACCAACATATTAGTGGCATGTCTTTTGAGTATACAAAAATAATGTGCTGCTACTGTTTCAACAGAAAAGAAGCTTCAATCATATTGTAGAAAAAGATAAACAGCCACAAAGTTAGCGAACAAGACTGTGGCAGCAGGACCATAAACTGTCACCAAGAAAAAGAAAAATGCTCAGCGGATATCATAACAACAAAGTTGTTTCTATATCAACATGCTTGATTCCTATTCCATGCAACACTTAACTTGGTTTGACAACTTGTCCAGCCCAAGTATGTGCTCACTAATTATGTTCTTGGGGGAAGACAGTGAACCCAACTTCCAGGTTGATCCAGCCTCTGGCAAGCGTGGAGGATTCAAGGGTGGTGGAGCTTGCTGATGATTTTTCAAGACTTTATGCCTTATCAAAACAAGGATAAGATTTTACAAAATAAACTCTTATAAAATGCCAGTGGTTCAAACCAGAATTTCCTACTACAATTACAGAGCAATAATAAATAACAGAAAGTGGTTTAGTTTTATTTCCTTTTCATTTTCCCTTGAAAATTTTGAGGCCCATTCTTCATGGCAAGAAGCAACTGCATCTTGCCTATGGAACAAGTTTATGTAACTGACCAAAAAGGAAAAGGAGACTGTACGGGAAGGGAAATGTCTTCTATGAGTTGACTAGAATGGACAGTGTGCATCATTTGCTTGTCTTTATGCATTTCATGAAACTCCACCACCCAGAAAGACAATGGAAGAAAGAAAGAAAGAGCATGAGAAGCAACTGAATACAAACAATGAAGAAAAAACCCCCACCTTTTTTATATCTAAGAAAAAACCCATCTGTTTTCAAAGGAAATGGCTGGCCATCAAAAGTTGTGGCCTCTCCTTGTCTTCTTCAATCTCCATTGAAGCTTCAGATCTTATTTCCTGAACCCTTTGATCCCAGATACCATCCATTAGCTTCCAAGTTTCATCACTGACAACTTGTGTCTGTTCACGAAACCATTTGAAAAAGAAACAGTCAGCATTACTAGCACGACAATGAATTTAATGTGGACTACTGGAATTCTCACTACTTCATTACCTCCATAGGGCGGGGTGCACCAAAGGTTGCAAACCCAACATTTCCAGGTGCAAATGTAACCCTCCCAGGAAGGGTAATCCCATGGATCCCCCATCGTCCAGCATAAATTAGGGCTCCATATTCATCAACAGGATTTACAGCGGGCTGAATAACAAGTAATAGAATACAGAAATTAAAATGCTTAAATCATCATAAATATCCCAATCATCAACCCTTTATTATTTAAACATCTAGAAACTGTGGCATGACAGTTAACTGAACAAGCATGAGAGCAGAGAAGGAGAGGAGCTGCCATGAACCTTGATGTTTTATGCAACTTCTCCTTCCCTGGTCTACCCTTTTTCCTTTATCTAAACAAAATTGTAACCTAATTATTTTCATCGCCACTTATTTGAGATATTGCAAGTGCCATCAGAATTTGATTTTGCAGTATAATTTGACCTATCCCCCTTAAAATGTCTACAAGTAAATGTAAGACATCGTTATATAAACATGTATTTTATACTCTGCAAGCACTTCACAAGTTTAATATTGTGTAACATGTCCCAAATTATTTTTAAATGACACAAGAGAACAACTGGTACAAATTTCTGCAGAGCCAGACTATAAAACAAAAATCAAATAAATCAAATCAGGATAGTAACAGTCAAGATAATAGTGTTTTAAGAAAATTAAAAAAGAAATCGTAGACCAATTCTAAACTCAATTTCTATAATAAGCAACTTGAAATAATCATATTCAAGGATAAGGTCAAGAACTCACTTGAGGTATTCGAGGAGCTCTTTTGTATATGTCCCAAATTTCTGACGCTTCTATCTGTCCCTTCTCAAGTAAAATGTCTGCACAGAATGAAGGAATGAGGCCAACAGATATCAAGCATTTCACATATAGAACTGCCTCAAATGACCAAGTTTCAACAAATAACTTATTAACAAATTGATAAAGCCAAAAATGTAACCTGTAATTGTTTCTACAGCTGAATGATATTCTCTCAGGACAGATGAACATTTGTCCACAGCATATCGCATGTATTCATCTCGCAGAGCTTCAAGTTTAGCTGCAAGCTGTTGTGAAAAATAAAAAAAAATAAAAAATTACAAATGCAATATATGCATTCAGAAAATCTATTCAAAAATGTGCATAAAGCTCTAACAGATTTGGCAATTGGTTCCCAGAAATATACATTGGGCACAAGATCATTATGTTTCCTGTAGAATGCTTTCCCAAATGCTGTCATCCCAGTTTGGAGAATAAGAAATTCTGCATGGCGCGAAGCTTCCAAGGTAGCCTTTGCGGAGATCCAACACATGTTGTTTATCCCAAACATCTCCTCCTCAATCACTCTAGCTACATCAGATTACCAGTAAAACTCCTTATATGCTTTCAGGGGAAAAAAAACAAAGACAAAGAAAGGAAAGAAGAAACAACAATAAAGCCTTTTAATACACAGTCCATGAGTATGATTCAGTGATGAGACCTGATTCAGAAGACTGCTAAATAGGAGTTAAAGCATAAATTACAATCAAGGCCAACAGTCAGAAGGTGCCTAAAAGATGAAGTATGCAGGAGACTCTTTCTAATTGTTTTGTGATTAAAATCTTTCCCCAATAATACTCCACATGCAGTTCCTTGGTGTTTTTCCATTTGTTTTTGTTTGGCACTTTTTCTTTATCCAGTGAAATTATGTAAATGTAAGACTGTTATATTAAATAATTGTTGAGGAGAATTCTTGGAAGTTCAAGCAAATCCTTAGGTCAGTATTTTCCAGATGATAAACTCCCCCAAAACTTGAAGCTTAAAGAAAATGTTAGCAGAAATTGAAAAACAATAATAAAAAAAAGAGGATATTTAGGATTTAAACTCAAAGCTCGATAATTAAAACCAAAATTTAAACCTTGAGTTTTTTAAAGCAAAAGATGATCCGATTATGCAGGGAAACAAAGATTGCTTTGACGGGATGCTTGATTTAAATGCTCTAGGTAGGAAGAATAAAAATTCATTTATTTGCTTTCAAAACAGATTTCCTTTTATAAAATGATAGAAAAACAAACAAAAACATATCCAAAAGTTCACGGCATTGATCCATAAAACATACTACATTAATCTGTTTTAAAACAAATGCTAAACATAAATGTATGTAACAATGATATTTTAAGACAAGAACAAGATTCATGTAACCTACGAGCACATGCACGCACTATAGAGTTCACATAATCTGATTTCCTTGCAAAAATCCTTCCTGCAGTTTCTGCATAACGCATATTTGGCTGGCTGGTGATAGAGTTTATATCAGTCTGCAGGAGGAGATACATTCAAATACATAACTGTCAGATATCTCAACACTTGATCACAAAATACAACCCCGGAGCATATTCTTCAATTACCTCTGTGAAAGGGCGGAAGGGATCTGGAAGGTAGCATGCAAGAATAGCAACAGCTGCTTCTCTGTATGCCAATCTTAATTTCAATTCCTCAGGAATTTCAGTACTATCTTCTTGTCCTGTTTCAAATGTGCCTTTTTGCTGCACAATCACATAGCAAATGAATTGAGAAAATGAGAATGTTGGAAGTGGAAGTAAACATGGTTTTCACATTTATTTTAAGAAAAAAATTGTTATTTTGTGCAAAAAGAGAGACAGAAAAAGAGCAGCCCTAACCCTCTTCAAGGCCTCTAAAAGTTCTTCTCGCCCAATATGGTCTAAATCCTTCCTGGCAGTCAAAATTCCAGCTTCATTCCTGTCATTCAGTTTATGCAGACATTAGCATCTCCTTTTACTGATATTCAATCAGAAGTAGAACTGTGCATATTCAATAAGTAGAACTATGCATTAGGCATTACGCACAGTATGTTCTGCAGCTCTGCCCCAGTAAAATCTTCTGTAAGCTCAGCAATTTCCTGCAGTAGAGCGTCCCTTTCCTTTTCTGACCGAAAAAATTTATTTCTAGCATGCACCTGCACAAGTTAAGTCCCAGTGATGATGTCAACACAAATTTAGAGATCTTGAATTTTTTTATCACTTTGAAGAAATACCTTCAATATTGCCAATCTGCCATCTTTAGATGGCAAACCAACTCTCACAATCTTGTCAAAACGACCTTTTCTCAAGAGAGCAGGATCAAGAATATCAAGTCTATTTGTTGCTCCTATAACCAGCACCTGACAAACCCAAGTTTAGCTGTTGATCAAAGAAATTCAATGTCTCCAGCCCAAATAAATAATACAAGCACACCTGTGATGTAAATTCCTTAAATCCATCCATCTCAGTCAGTATCTGAAGCAGACCTTGCTCTCTCTCTGCACCACCCTACACAAACAATTGCATGGATGCACTGAATTCAGGGAGAGAGAGAGAGAGAGAGATAAAAGAATTATGTTCCAGTTCATGTGCAGAAGTCACTGATATATCAACAAAGGCTTATAAAATGTTAATTGCTGTGCTGCCCGACCAAACTTCAACTGCTGGATATCACAATGAATAAGTAAATAAAACAAAAACACTGTAATATTTCCAGTTTTTTTCTGGTCATTTATTGGTCTTGTGGCAAGAAGGTTGAGAGACTAATTTGACAAGTTCTGCTGTGAATTTTATTGCATGTTGCTTTTAAAGTCAGTATGACTTTAAAAACTAAATGGAAGCTCCTTAATTTCCTTTGCAGTTGTATAATTGCCACTGAAGCTCCTGTATGTTTTTGTTCTTATCATTTCATTAGTGGAACTTAATGAATGCAAGCAAAAGTACATACTATCTTACCCCACCAATATCAGGCCCGCCACGCTTGCTACCAATGGCATCAATTTCATCAATAAAGATGATGGAAGGAGCGAATGATCTGGCACTAGCAAAAAGATCCTTGACACGAGATGCTGCCACACCTACAAACATCTAGAAAGTCAACTTCGTTAGTTAGACAATTTTCTTTCAGTTCAAAGAGTTCAAAATGACTAAATAGGGAAAATGGAAGCGATTTAATAAGAGTGAAAGTCAAGAATAAGAAGCAATGCCAATCACAAGTGCCAGCAGTTGTTAGAGCATAAGTACAAAGGAGTAGCACGGAATTTATCAAACTTGTGAAGTGGTTACATGAGCAAAAATAAGTGGTGCTTCATGAAAAAGATAATTAGCTACTAAGGAAGCAACGTGAACTTTATCCTATCAACAGAGGCTGACAACAGAAAACAGCCAAAACCATGAAACAAAAGAAATGGCTATTCCTTTTAGATGCAAAGTATGTCCACACCTCTACAAAATCTGTGCCATTTGCAGCAAAGAAAGGCAGTCCTGCTTCACCAGCAATGGCTTTAGCGAGCAGTGTTTTACCAGTTCCTGGAGGCCCATGGAGAAGGACACCTTTTGGGCAATAGATACCTTTATCTTGAAACTCTTCATCATTCTTCAAAATGCGTACAATCTCTTGCAGTTCCCTCTTTATATATTCCTGGCCAGCAAAATCATCAAAGGTAACACCGGTGGTTTCTTCTGCTGATATAAACTTTGCCCTGGTAGAAAGGAAGTCAGAAATTAGACCCCAAGTGCATCATTGCGGGGGGGGGGGGGGGGGGAACCCAAACCCCCCCCCCACCCCACCACCCCCCCCCCCCCCCCCCCCCCCCGCGCCGGGCCGCCCCCCCCCCCCCAACCCAAATGCTCACAAAACCATCTAAAGTTGTCATGATTTAATTGCAAAACTGTAACAATGTTAAGACACGCAATAGTAACCATTAAATAAATCCCTTTTCCAGAAACAACAATGTTTGAAACAATTAACTCAGAAACCATAGAGAATACATGCACGAACAGAAGTTTCAAGGGAGCTTGGAAGATCTAATCAAATTTGAATTAATTTCCATAAACAGAATAATGATTCTTTTGAAAACAACTAGCATGAGATCTCTAGATAACACATGCAAGCCTGTGGACCGTATAGTAGTATAGTAGATGAAAATGATCACTGGATGGTAGTCCATCAATTAACTTTAGCGTTACCAACGTTCTAAACTGGCAATGGATAATAGATAACAATTATTAGGACACCAACTCTCCACACTATTATTTTCTTGATTTTAAATTAAATATAGTTTAAGCAAAGCTTCTAAATTCTGACAATTTTCCACTTACCTACTCTTGCCTAATGACCCAAGTGCACGACGCTTGAGTGGCTGCCTAACTGTTTCGCTCGGCTTTCCCAAGTCACAAGGTATTAACTTCGCATAAATAGGTCTCGTCATATTATCAATCCAGAGATATAACACAATAGAAAGAGCAAGTCGCATTGCCCATATGACAGCAGTTGCAACAGTGGAGTAGACTTCTGCAGGGACTGCATTCACATTATGGACATCAACATTGACTATTTGCTGGTGCAACTTTTGCCAAACATCATTCCAACAGTCAATTGGCATACGGTCAACCACATGGCGCCGGAAAATTATTTCTTTGTTTGAATTTCCTTCTGATCCTTTCTTTTTTGCCTCTTTGTAGTATGGAAGAATCACTGTTCATATGAGCAATTCAAATGAACACACGATGAGTAAGTTGTAGGCATCTTTCAGAATATAGATCTATTATAAGGTGACGAGGCAAAAGGCAAACCATGCCTTCAGGAAGTCTACGATTAAATAACAATAAAATCAACATCACAAAAGACCAGAAGATTCACTTGGATGATGCATCTGAACTTTAGCATCAATAGCAGGGACTGCAATATGAGAAAGAAATTTGCAATGGGGTACGCATTTGTTCATAAGGAATAAATAAACGGAACATCATTGCCTTAATCCAGGGGCCAGAAAAAAGAAAAGGCTGCATCGTATGTTACATGATGAAATCCAAGGAGATATTTATAAAGATAATGATTCTAATATATTAACTTCTACTCAATTATGCAAAACATTAGTTTTTGTAATGGAATTCGAAAAACGATTCGTGTGGCCAACCTGATTAGGCTTGCATTTGAGGCTTGACTGAGATAAGTTTAATCAGATATTTTTCTGGCAACATTCTTAATCTCATTGAGAATTCCATTTGCACACTAATCAATTATTTTAAAAAACAGAAAGAAAATCATTTCCTATAATGTCTCTAATAAATGGACTAAGAGAATGCACGAAGCAATGTACTGGACCCAGTTACTGCAAAAACAATCCCAGCAAACGCAAGTACATATAAAAAGCACTAACTATTCATTAACCACTAAAAACAGTTAAAAGAACTAAAACCCAGAAAAAAAAATATAACAGCAGCAAAGATTAAAAAGAACAACTTTCCAACCTGAAACATTCTGGCCGTAATTTGCGTACTCCATAAACTGAACATTATTGGAGTTAACAAGTCTCAAAAAATCACTAAAATCAATCCTATGAGAATTCTCAGGATCCCATTCCGTTCCTTTTAACTTTCCTCGCATCATCAACAATGCCCTGCTCCAGTTTGAAGCCATTACTAGATTCCTCTCTAATTGTATATCTGCCCTTCTCTCCAATTCTTCCAATTTATTAATTCTTTTTCTTTCTGCTTCTTTCAGTTTCTAAGAAGTTACACAGAAATAAAGTTACAATCTTTGAGAGGTTTTATACATAAAAATTTTAAAAAATGTACTTTATTGTTACCAAATCA
>Ga0307518_10002825_pt1 | contig 12604 bp, 8 predicted proteins | sample 25_EM_MG_FD_203889 | JGI IMG/M metagenome (GOLD analysis project Ga0307518, IMG submission 203889) | Populus trichocarpa ectomycorrhiza microbial communities from riparian zone in the Pacific Northwest, United States - 25_EM | ecosystem: Host-associated > Plants > Roots > Unclassified | place... | reverse complement strand
AAAAAATTAAAATAATTCTGATGAACCTCCTGATCCGTTTTTACTCTAAATTGACCACGGGTCGGGTTTTAGAAGCGTCAAGGTGTCATATGAGGCAAAAAATAATATAACAAAAGCAAATAATAATAATGATAATAAATATAATAATAAACAGAAGCAGCAGCAGCAGCAGCAGATAATATTTAATGTCAGAATCAGGAGGAAGAAGAAGAGGTTATTGAACATGGTCAGGTGACTGTAAAAAAAATAATTCCAAAACCCAGAAAACAAAAGCATTAATTAATTAATTTGAGTAGAAAACCTTTATTGTACTAGTAAGAATTTGAATAAAAAAAACAGTTGTTTTTTTTTTAATTCCCACTTGAACCCTGCAAGGCAAGAAATGCCCTCTCTCTTGAAACGTTTCCAGGTTAGTTTGATTATCATCTATTGATTCTTTACTTCATGATCTGGTTTGAATTTATGGAAAAGATGCTGTAATTAAGCTTTAATCAAATGTTCTTTTTTTTCTGGAGTTACAATTTTGGGCTTAGATCTGATCAGTCTTGTCTCAGTTAGTTTCAGTGTTTAATGATTTTCCTTTTCTTTTCCCTTTTCATCTCATTTAAATTGTGGGTTTTGTTTTTTATTTCTAGATCATGATAAGAAGCATTGGTTTTCAGTTGAAGTTTCAATCTTGAACTTTTTGTTGGAACATTGTTTTGATAGAAGCACAGTAAGTCTAAGCATCTGGGCAGATTTTGTTTGTGGTGCTATGTATAATTCTGGGCTGTTTTTATCATGTAAGCAGTTGTATCCTGGATATTGAGCATGTGTTTGAAGGAATTCATGCAGTTTCCAAGTTCACGTTACAAGCCTTGATAGCTTTTATTGATTATGTTAACTTTTCAAGTTGTTTGTGGATTGTATGATGTGAAATCTAGCATGAAAAATTATTTGTGTTGATCAATAAATGATGTTATGTGAAATTAACTCTTCCTTGGCCTGGCATCTCTCTCTTTCTCTGTTTTTTTTTTTCCCTGAATGTTTAGTATCTGTGTCTGACTTGGAATTTTGTAATTCTATTAGGAAGATAGGTGGGTGGACTGCAGAACTACAAAGTGTCATGAGGGTAGGGAATACTAGCAAGTGCAATACTTGTCACGTGTACTCATGTCGTCTGCCAGCTTAGGAAATGGGGGGGTTGGAAGTTCCAGGTCCGTTAATGGTTTCAAAAGTTCGTCTAGTTCCATGGATTGGCTGGGCAGAGAGATGCTTGAGATGAGATTGAGAGACAAGGTGGACCATGATGAGGACAGAGTAAGTTGCCATGTTATAGAAGCTTTTGTTTTATATTATTATGAGGTGTTCTTTTTCTGTTGTTAGATATCCAATGACTGGCCTCGTCCTTCGAGTATCTCCTGTCATTGAAACACTCTGCAAAGTGGTTGCGAAATGATTTGATCCCTTATGTGGGAGGTTCACTCAATCTAGAAACCACGGCTCAATTTCCATAATCAGCTGAGCTTACCTAGCTTCACAATTTTTTCTGTACCTACTTAGTCCTTTCTCTTCCATTGCAGGATAGTGAACCCGATATAATTGATGGTGTTGGTGCAGAAGCGGGACATGTCATCAGGACTACTATTGGTGGCCGAAATGGTCAATCTAGGCAGGTGGGAAACTCATTAATGCAATACACAAATCTCATCCTGTACGTGATCCTAATTGGTGAAACCTTTACATCCTATGTAACTTCTGCTTTGTTTGGGTTGACAGACCGTCAGTTATATAGCAGAACATGTGGTTGGAACTGGTTCTTTTGGTGTTGTCGTTCAAGTAAGCATATTTGTCCATTGAATTGATTGTTAACTATTTTCCATTAAATTACATTTCTTTAAACTCTATCTGAACTACCTATGCAGGCGAAATGTAGGGAAACTGGAGAGATCGTCGCCATCAAGAAAGTTCTTCAAGACAAGCGCTACAAGAACAGGGAGTTACAGATTATGCAGATGTTGGATCATCCAAATATTGTAGCTCTTAAACACTGCTTCTTTTCTACAACAGACAAGGAAGAGCTCTACCTAAATCTTGTTCTTGAATATGTTCCTGAAACTGTTAATCGTATTGCTAGGAACTACAGCAGGAACAACCCACGAATGCCTCTAATATATGTTAAACTCTACACCTATCAGGTACATAGCAATTTGGCTAGTTCCTTCGCATGTCCTATTTTGGCATCTTACTTTTTTAGTCTCTAGTTTAGAACTATTTTCAGTCCCATGGATTTTGCAATTGAGTGTGGGGAATAAAGCTTTTGTGCTCTTAATGAACAGTGATTAGAATTCAATCCACAAGGGTTAGCACAAGTGGTTAAGAATTGACCTGGGATATGGGGAGGTTCCTGGTTCAAGTCTTACCCTTGGATATCTTGTGCATTTCTAGTTCTTGTGGGCCACCAGGCATGAGGCCTGTTTCCTAAAAGACAAGGTTGAGGAATCCCACTTCTTGTAAAATATAAAAATGAACAAAGGGATAGGAATTCTATAGAAACAAAGACAGTTTTTTTTTTTTTTTTTTGTAATTGTGTTTTAGAAAGGTGCTAGGGATTTTCTGGTGCCATCTAAGACATGCTTTAAGTATGTAATTTGAACAGATTAAATGTTAGATCTCACCAAGCAGCTATATGGGTAGCCATTTAAACTAAAAGCTACTCTTTTCTCATAATTTTGTTCTTTTATTTTTCCAACTATGTATTGGGGATTAAGATATTGGCACTATTTTTGTACATCTACATTAGTTTAAGATCTAAATCTATGTTCATACCTTTGGCTTTCTCATGTGGGTTAGTGTTTGCAAAATAGTGGATTTTTGCTGGCCAGTGGCTTGATTAATGATATGGTGGCTTATTGGTTGCCACCAATTTGGGTTGAATGACATGGTGGTTTGTGTTGGTGCATTTAGTTAAATAGCCTGCTCACCAATTGAGCAGAGTTCTCAGGATATGTTTGATGGGTTTAGTTTGGTTTGAGAGAGTATTCTTTTGTTATACTGGTTTAAGTTGAAAAGGAAACTTTGAAGTTTGAATCACTCTTGTTGAGGGTTTTGGAAATTGAATTTGGTAGCAGGAAAAAGAAGAGTCATAAAGGTAGGAGTTAGTTTTGGAATTCCACTTTAGGTTTGTGAGAAATCATGCGCTGACCACTGTTCTGTACAGATGGCTAGGCTAGAATGAGGTATGGAGGTGCATGATTCTTCATCAATTTGTCTCTCTTCATAACACCGAGGGTAAAAGTCTTTGGTATAGGCAAATGACCTACTGATTAGCGACTTCTTCCTGTATTTTTGTAATAGCTGGGATTATCTAAATTCTCCTACCAGTGGCTATTTTGTAATATCAGATGGTATCTCCCAATTGTGGAGCAATTCCTCTCAAGTCATGAAATCCTCCTGCTAGGTGGGATTAAGGGATGCCATTAAAATCATCTATCTTTTCTATTCTAGCATTTGGTTTATTAGGAGAAAGTAAAGACTAGCTTTTTGAAGCCCTCAATTAAAGCTAGCTTACCTTTTAACTTCATATATTCTTTATCTCTGTGGAAACACCTGTACGTGAGATTTTTAGAAACTTTTAAGACAAAAACAGCTAAAAACTCTGAAATGGAGCTGATTGAATCCACTTCAACTTGGTTGCAAAGTTTCAAACCTTCTTCTAACATGACAATTGTAAAGCCATGAAGGGATGGTTGCAAAGTCAAACCTTCTTCTAACATGATGAATGTAAAGCCATTTATGCATACTTCCTGTTTCTGACAATAGCTGAGAAAATTTCTGAAGCACAGCCTGCCAATGCCATGAAACTTCTTGAAGTGCAAGGCTTAATACTGGCATCACAACATAGGTGTTTATGAGGAAAAAGCAGGCTCCTGTGTTAACCCTGACACTATCTGCTTTTATTATTTTGTTTTTCCCGTTTTTCTCTCCATGGGAGTGGAGAGGGGGATAGAGAACAGTGCTTCACTAGAGAGAGGACTGCATGACATGCATGGATAAGCCTTTTTTTTTGCGGGAGAATAATTTTGTTTTCAACCATGGTTATATTTTCCGCTTATAAATTGGTCGTGCAATATCATATCTAATGTATAAACCTTTATGCTTGTCCTAAATAACTACAGCTGTATGATGAAAAGCACAGAAAAGTAGTATAGGTCATACATGGATTAACTATATTAAAGTTTACCAAGGCTCAAATCCTTGTAATGTGTGTAAATCTTCATTAATTCTTATTGTTTTTTTCCCTCCCTTTTTTGAGTGCAGATATGTAGGGCGCTTGCCTATATACACAACTGCATTGGTATCTGTCACCGTGACATCAAGCCTCAAAACTTACTGGTAAGATGTTCTGTTTAAGGATTTAGGTCTTGTTTGATGAAACCCTTGTACATGTAGAATGAGATTTATAGTATAATTAACATTTGGTATGCAAGTTGGGGGTTACCTAACCAATTCAGTTACAAGCATAGTTGTCCATGTTTTGGTGTCTCTTGTAACATTTTGATGAAGCTTCCCTTTCAACATATGTATTGAGCGCTAAATAGTTTGAAATTTCCAAGCAACTAAAGTTTCCTATGCTCTGTGGATGTTTAGATAGTGTGGCTTCTATGGAACAAATTGATGAAGTATATGAAAAAAACCTTTCTTTGTTGGAGGCCAGGAGTTTGCAGTTCTAAGTTGGTTAACACAGCTCAATTTCAGTGGCATCTATTTGTGGTCAATGTAGCTGAAATGGAATAGGGTCATCCTGATTTTAAGCCAATCCACAACTTGCATTTGCTTGGCTTATCAAATTAGTTTTTCTATTTGATACTGATACTCAAATGTTTCTGTTTCTGTTAGTTTTAATAGTAAATTGTCCATTATCCAGGTGAATCCATCCACACATCAGCTGAAACTTTGTGATTTTGGGAGTGCTAAAGTGCTGGTAAGCTTTCACATGACACTGGGTATTTATGCTTGCCTCTTCTTTCCTTGCTCGAGTGTGCTTACTTTGTCATTTTATCAGGTGAAAGGTGAGCCAAATGTATCTTACATCTGTTCAAGATACTATCGTGCTCCAGAGCTGATTTTTGGTGCTACTGAGTACACAACTGCTATTGATATATGGTCTACTGGTTGCGTGATGGCTGAGTTGCTACTTGGGCAGGTAGCTTTATACTCGGCTTACTATACTTATTACCATTTCTCTTTTACTTCTTCAGATTAACTGATGATTTATGACTTACTGTACAGCCTTTGTTTCCGGGAGAAAGTGGAGTTGACCAGCTAGTTGAGATCATTAAGGTAGTAAAAGCTATTGATTCTCAAAAAAAATTTCTGGATATTTTTCCTTTTGATATGTGATTGCTGAATTAGATTTGATTAGTTCCCCGTGCTGAATAAGGCTGCCCAAGTTCTATAACATAACTAAAGTGAAGCTCAAAGTTTTGAAATTGGGAAGATACTTTTGGACTATTTTTTGGTTGAATCCAATCATCCTGGAAAGGAATTCAATTCTGAATAGCCATTATCTTTTCTGGATGATTTCGTACTTGATAGAAATGGGTAAATGTTGAAGAATAACATTGAATTTTGTAACATTAGCTTATTGTCTCCTTGCCAATTCATGGCAAACAGAAAATCAAAGATGGAGAAGAAAAACTTCAATTTTCTAGAAACATACAATTTAAACTTTGGAGATTAAGAAAGGAATTCAAGAGACAGAATACTTGCCTTTCTCACATGCCATCATTTGTGTTTCTGATTGCACCTAGTTGAAAATGTCAACTTCCATGAAGGAAGTGTTAACGATTCTGTGTTTTTCCAGGTTTTGGGAACACCAACCAGGGAGGAGATAAAGTGCATGAACCCAAACTATACAGAATTTAAGTTCCCACAGATTAAGCCTCATCCATGGCACAAAGTATGTGTTATTCCTCCCCTATACTGACTGATTTTTATTAAGTTATGAATTAGATTATAGAATGGCTTGCATAGTTCAGCAAATTTTCTATCTTTGATACATATAGAAGTCAACAAATGAGTAAGTTTATGGAATTACGTTGTGAAGAATTCTTCAGGTTCGCTAACTTGGGTTTGGCGATTGTTAGAATCAGTCAATTGTATATAGTTAATAAACCATGAGTTTAAATTTCTTATGTTGGGAAAGGCTTGATTTAACTGTCACAGAAGCCTTAGAACCTCGTATGTTCTCTTTAGATCATTCATCTAAGAGCTCGTTCCTGTGTATCCATATTCTGTTAGCATATAATGCAGTTTTGTTGAACCTTTGATGCTGCATCTATACCATGGCTGTATGAATATCTTTGGAGGCCAGCTAAACTAATGGAAGCTCAATATATGAATCTCAATCTTCTCAAAAGTCAACCACTGATAATTTGTGGAAGTGATTACTGGCAGTCTTTTAACCTTTTTTTTTTTTTTTTTGAGAATTAGTCTGGAAGAGTTGAGTTTAGTGGTTTTTTCTTTTGTGACTTGAAGTAATCATTAGTTTGGTCCGTTAAACACTTTACTTATTTTTATGTAAAGAAAAGTCTTACCTTTTTGAAACTGAAGCTAGCGAGTGCATCCAACAGTGAATCAAAATCATATCTTAAACAACGAAGATGTCATGCAAGTCCAACATATGGCAAATAAATCTCATTTCTGACCATTATGAGAAAATACAATAATGGGGTGGTATCCAAACTATTTATTTACATGTCTAAGATACCAAAACAGCTAAAACCATAGTTTATCAATTCGTGTTCTTTTGTGTTCTTTCTTAACAAAAAAAAAAAAAGTAGAAACTTGAGACTCAATGGTTAGATTTTCATGTAGTAAATAGGAAATTAGGATTATGTTGTTTAATTGCTGAGAGGAGATATGAAAGTGAACCAGAGCTAATGATATTTTTGTCTTCTGTTCTACCTCATCTTTTTTGTTTTTTGTTTTTAGTTGGCTCAAAATTATGCAGCATAATAAATTGGGTATGATATTCAAATTTTTTTTTTTTTTAAGATGGGTTCCATATTGTAAAAACCAATAGAAGTCCCCCAAGTCTTTGTCCATGAGTTCATCCTGTCCCTTCCATAGTTGCCTAAATCTTGAAAATGATTGCATTAAAACATTGAACATTTAGTAAAAATCTCAAAGCAACTTGTTATTCTTCATGTAATTTCCTTTTGTAAGAGACTAATTGGCTGCTGAAACATTTTTATTATTTGCACAACTTTCTTCTCGAAAGACTATCATCTTATCAGGGCTGTATGCTTGCATCATGAAATATCTCCATCTTTATCACGAGCATCCTGTATCTGCACTGCATGTTATTTATAATCTGATTAGTAATAAATTCTGTTACAAGAATTAAGAGATTTTGTCTGAAATTCTCAATCACCAGGTCTTCCAAAAGCGTTTACCCCCAGAAGCAGTGGACCTTGTCTGTAGATTTTTCCAGTACTCTCCTAATCTGCGATGCACTGCTGTAAGTTTTATTATGTTTTCAAGTTATTTGCATGAGTGATAAACTTCATTTATTGATCAATTTGAGTTGTTTTTTTGGTGGTACTGCAGCTGGAAGCTTGCATTCACCCGTTCTTTGATGAATTGAGAGATCCAGCCACCCGCCTTCCAAATGGCCGCCCTCTTCCTCCACTGTTTAATTTTAAACCTCAAGGTAAGTTTCAACTTAATTGCTGCATCATGGTGCTGCCATGTTTATTTGGAGACATACAAGAAACTAGACCTAGTCCTTGAATGTCTTCCAACTTCTGCGGCAGCTTTTCCTGCCACGAATAAAATTTGCCTCAATCATGCTGTTTTCTTACCTGTATTCTGTTGGAATTGTTTTTCAGTTTCTTTTGCCTCAGCTTTCATGCCTAAAATAATTTATAAACCTGTTCTGTTACCGCAGAGCTCTCAGGCATACCAACTGATATTGTCAATAGGCTCATTCCGGATTATGCTCGTAAACAGAACTTATTCATGGCTTTGCACACCTAGGAATCGATACAACAACCTTTGTTCTGCTGAACTTCCACGCCATTGTCTTGTATCGAAATTTGTAAAAATTTTCTCCCTTGCCATCCTTTACTTGATGTGAGAAAGGGTGCTGCCAAAGGAGCTCGGATAATTTGTGAAACCTGAGGCGCTTTAAGTTTGCATGTTGGTGAAGGTGTATTTTTGTTATTGTATGAAGACAACTTCAATTTGTGATGTATATTTATGATATGCCCTCCATTATAGAGGATTTTAGTGCTGGATGAGAAGGTGGAGAATGCATGGTTTTTAGTTTATTCTCTCACCCTTTTGCCTTGACGTTGATCTTTCTCAACATTTTTCTTCTGTCATTCACATCATTTGATCAGAATTATGAACAGGGTTTGTCTTTGCTGCTCCTTGTAATCTCTGACCTAATCTCCTACTTTGATTGCTGTGAAGTTAGGGCTTGGCTGCTATAAAAAAACAAAGACAGAGGGGACAGTAGACATTTTTATGTCCCGTGTTCCTGTCTCCTCAGCATCTTTTAGCATGTTTTTCAGGACCGTGAATTAGTTCGCCATGCAAGCGTATCGTATTTATATTACTAAATGGATTTTATTTAAATTGTTGATGGATGAATAAATTGAAGATTTATGAATTAAAATGTTTGATATTTACATTTGAACAATTCTATATAAAGTTTGACAATTTACTTTTAATTTAGTTAATTTTTTTTATTTGTAAAATATAGAAAACAAATTCTAATTGCACTAAAATTAAAATTAGAGATATGAAATTTAATGCAGTCTAATAAGATATTGTGACGAATGTCTTGATGAAATGGATTTAATGGTGTTAAATGTGTAATAATGTTTAATAGGCATGAATTTTCAAAAATGTTTTGATTCTATGTTATTAGTGGTGGTAGAGCGTTAAGAATACGGGGGTTAAAAATATACCGTATCGGAATTAACTTGTTGAATTTATAATAATTTCATAACACAATAATATAGCAAGTAATGATTTCATTTTAAATTTTTAGTGATATCTCTTCCCATCTAGTTTTTTTCAATTAAAAAAAAACTTAATTTTTTGATATAACATCACAATTTATTCCATGTATTTGTTAAAAAATATGTTTTTTTAAATACAGAATATTTTAGATTAGTTTACGTGTAACAAATTAATTCTTTACGTGTAGAATTAACTTTTATACAAAGTTAAGCCTTGTATGACGTCACAAAATTTAATGGTAGCCTGGAGGATTTGAAATTAAGACTTGGAAGGAAGCAAATCCCTAGTTAAATGCAGCTTTATGGTTTCGCCGGAAAGTGTTGACTTAGACGATGTCGTTAAATTCAAGATATGGTTGTGGTTTAAAAAAAATTATTTTATAAAAAGTAATTTAGATTAAGATTGATTTTGTATTTATATATATTTGATTAAAACTGTTGTTAAAATTGATGTTAAATAAAAAATAGTTTAATATATTTGGTTAAACATGTTTTTCAAATTGAGGTTATAAAATAACTAGAAAAGATAATATATATATTTTCTAGAAATTATATGTTCGAGTCTCATAAATTTTAAAGTCACTAAAGATTTATATGCTTGTTAACTTTATGATCTATAAAATTAGTTGAGGCACGCGCAAGTTAGCCCGAACATCTATATTAATAATAATAATAATTTATTTTAGTTAATGTAGCTAGTCTCTCTCGTATAAATATCAAAATTATTTTTGGATATAATTTTTATCTTCTCTAAAAGTAAATTTCTTTTATATAATTACACTTTAAACCTTGAATTCAGTTCTACTCATGAAAAAAAAATCAACAATAACATACCAATACATGTAAATTATTAAAAGCATTTCTTAACCATATATATTCCTAATTAAATTAAATAAAATATTGATTTGATAGAAAAAAAATATATTATTATTTTAATAAAAATAATTGATCCTAGTTGACTAAATAACTTAATAATTCAAATTTTTCTTGTATTATTTCATGTCATTTTTTTTAGTATCTTGAAAATTACGGATTTGAGGTCTAATCCATGTTAAATTTATAGTTAAATCGGAGAGGATATTTACCTGTGAGACACAATTTAAATTTAAGGCTATTGTTTAGATCTAACTGGATAAATCAATAATTCAAGAAGCAATTTTGAAATCAATTCTCCAATTAAATTTAGCAAGAAAGTCCTTGAATATATCCATTGATGTTGTTCTAAACAAGATGGAAAGGAGTTCCCATGTCACATCAGAGCACAGGAAAGTTCAATAATTTATTTCTAATAATACCAGAAAACAAATAAATCCTCACGGACAGCCTCATAGTCAGTCACCAAATCTTCTCTGCCACCCCAAGATGGAAAACACCTTACTATACTCAGTAATCCTATTCGCTTTGTTCCTCGTTCTTTCCATCAACTTGCTGCTACGAACAAGAAAGCAACGCAAGACTCTCCCACCAAGCCCACTTTCTCTTCCGGTTATTGGACATTTTCATCTTCTCAGGCAACCCATCCACCGAACCCTTGAAGCTCTCTCGCAAAAATACGGTCCAGTCTTTTCTCTGAAATTCGGATCCCGCCTTGCCATCATCGTGTCATCCCCTTCAGGCGTGGAAGAATGCTTAATCAAGAAGGACATAGTTTTTGCCAACCGCCCCCATGTTTTGATCGGAAGAATCTTGAACTACAACAACACTACCATGGGCACAGCTGACTATGGTGATCACTGGCGCAACCTTCGCCGCATAAGTGCTATAGAGATCTTCTCGTCAACTCGTCTCAACGCTTTTCTGGGCATGCGAAAAGATGAAGTCAAGCTCTTGCTGAGCAGACTGTACCGCGTTTCAATGCATGGCTTTGCCAAGGTAGAGTTAAGGCCCCTGCTTTTTGACTTGACGAGTAATATAATGATGAGAATGATTGCAGGGAAGAGATATTATGGTGAGGGAGTACACGAAGTAGACAAGGCAAGGGAATTTAGAGAGATGATGGAAGAGTTTATTCATTATAGCGGGGCGGCAACTGCTGGGGATTTTCTTCCCTTCTTGCAGTGGCTTGATTTGAATGGATATGTGAACAAGTTGGATAGGCTTAGTAAAAGGATGGATGCGTTCTTTCAAGGACTGATTGATGAGCATCGAGTTGACAGGAACAGAAACACCATGATAAGTCATTTTCTTACCTTGCAGGAATCGCAACCTGAATACTACACAGACGAAATCATCAAAGGTCATGTTCTGGTAAACAAATTCTCATTCTGTCTTTAATTTGTTTAAAGCTAGAAATCCTGAATATTGGATAGAGATCCTTACAGCGAGCTGATCTCCAACCGAGCCTATAGATTCTCCTGATTAAATCTGAGCTTGGTTTAACTTTTTTTGTCTATTTATTAATCTATTGTAGACGTTGTTGGTCGCGGGGATAGAAACAAGTGCTACATCGTTGGAATGGGCAATGGCGAATCTGCTAAACCAACCAGAAGTGTTGAAGAAAGCTAAAGAAGAATTAGACACTAGTCAGGTTGGCCAAGATGAGTTGATAGACGAGTCAGATCTTCCAAAACTACATTATCTTCATGATATCATCTCCGAGAACTTGCGTTTATATCCAGTAGCTCCACTGTTAGTGCCTCATATGTCATCCGCAGACTCCACTGTTGGAGGATACCATGTGCCCGCTCGTACAATGTTGTTTATAAATGCATGGGCCATTCATAGAGACCCTACGTTGTGGGATGAGCCAACAAGTTTTAAGCCTGAAAGATTTGAAAATGGAAGAGTTGATCAAGCATGCAAGCTCATGCCCTTTGGTCTGGGAAGGAGAGCTTGTCCTGGGGATGGCCTCGCAAACCGAGTGATGGCTTTGACTTTGGGCTCTTTGATTCAGTGCTTCGAGTGGAAGAGAGTGAGTGAAAAGGAAATCGACATGGCTGAGTTCACTACGATAACTATATGCAAAGTTGAACCTTTAGTGGCGATGTGCAAAGCTCGCCCAATTCTAGACAATGTTCTCTCTCGAGCTTGACATTTACTGCAATATATTTGATGATGTACGTACCAATAATCTTGAAGATCAAGACAAGTGTTCCCTTAAGATGCCAGATTTTATAGTGTTTGGTTGCTCTATCCACCGGAACAGAAAATATGGATGCATTTAGGGTAAGGAGGATATGTCTCCTTATTCTTTACATTTTAAAATAATAAAAATATTTCACTCTATAATATATATTATCAGAAAAGCAAATTTCTTTTTATATCTTCGTCTTCATCTTTCTAATCATACATGTTTTTATTTTGTTGTCTTCAGTTTTGTTCCCAGAAAGTATATGAGAGAGCTTCTGTTTTTGACTTATAAAAGCATCAAATTGATGTTTATTTTATTGTTTTTTTTATGATTTTGATATGCTTATATTATTGCTACTTAATTTTTTTTATCTTTTTTTGTGAATTTTTTTGAAAAAAAACAACAGATAAAAAAATAAAACAACAAAAACTCCAAAAAATATGTTCTTAATGTATTTGTATCATTTTCAGTATTTTTTTCAACGAATTTTTTTTAAAAATCTACTTTCAATGCGTTCAGT
>Ga0307518_10002824_pt1 | contig 12604 bp, 10 predicted proteins | sample 25_EM_MG_FD_203889 | JGI IMG/M metagenome (GOLD analysis project Ga0307518, IMG submission 203889) | Populus trichocarpa ectomycorrhiza microbial communities from riparian zone in the Pacific Northwest, United States - 25_EM | ecosystem: Host-associated > Plants > Roots > Unclassified | place... | reverse complement strand
GATTAGATACCAATCAGCGCTCAGCGACAAATGGTAACAAATAAACTGCCTAATTCGTCATGATGTTCCTGTGTCACAGTGTGACATGTTACGCATGGGGGGTTCGTCGGACGAACTGCACCAGACGCTGTGGGGACGATCCTGTTCTCATTTTTTAAACCCCGCCGGAAGTCCCCACAACGGCTGGGAGCGAGACTAACCGTGAGCCTAGACGGCGATAAGCAGTACACATGCACCGAGAAGATGCGTGAAAACTGGGACATAGTTTCTGTGCAATGTACCATCCGTATGAATCACTACGCGGATTCACCAAGTAACAGGATCAAAGCACGCACCATCCAAAACCTATGCATCTACCAACATCACCTTACTCATATACACCACGTCCTTCTCCTGTACATCATCCTCGAAATCTAGGTCCATGTAGTACTCGTCGACGTCAGGTGTACTGCTGAAGGGCTTCGAGCCACCCGTCTTTGACGCGACTTCGCCAGATACGAGATAGGTGGGCACGGCGGGCGACTCGGTGAACCGTGATGCTTCGTAGAATTCCTTTGTAGCTCACTTCGAAGCTAAGACTCAGTCCCTCGTCGACGCGTATGATGTCAGATGCGGCTTACTTCTTTGCATCCCTCTAGAAGCTCGATGATCTAAGCTGATAAATTGAGACCTTTTCGTTCTGGGTGACTGCAGGATGGCGTGGTCGCCTTGCAAGTTGCAACATTATGTCCGACACGGGATGCGGTGGCAAAATTGCGTTGGTATCATGTGGTCCCCTATGGCTTCTAAGATAGTAAGATTAAAAAATAGCCGAGGCACACGGCGGCCCTCGTCCTCTTTCTTCTCGTCCCCCTCAGCGCTCGACGAGCTCTCCACCCACCCCACCCCCCCTCTCTCAGGCCCTCGCCCGAGCTTTCCCCATCACCTGACGTTCTCTCCCGCCTTTCCTCCCGCTCACCCTTCGCTGACCTGCTCGGTTCCCACCCCACCTCACAGCTCAGCCTCCTTAGCGGTTTCGTTTCGGGCCGGAAGCCCTCAGGGCTTCGCCCAAATCTTTGTAGCACTTAGTACCTTGTCAGCTATCGTTCCATCCGTTAAGCAATCTGATTACTTCCTTCTCTCCTCAGACGAGCGCCCCAAGGCGTAGACATAAAGCCCACATTTGATCAGCGTACGTGGGAACGTTTTTTTTTGCATTCCTGGAAAGGTTATTCACACCAGCTACTGTGACCACATTGAGAACCACAACCTGGTGCTTTCTTTCCCGTTTCTTGCGAAACACCTGTTGAATTCTAGTAATTTGATGTCTTTGACAAGCAATGGAGTCAGTTGGACTCTGAATGTATGTCGTGTGAGATGCTGTTCTCACTCATTCTGCAATTTTTCCTTCGAGTAGGTTTCTGAATGCTATATCTCGAATATACATATACCCACTAATGTCTGGGAATCGCAGAGCATGACTCTTGCCACTGCAGTCTGTTTTATATCCGAGGAATGCTTTATCGAACAGCCTAGTCGCTACTGCGGCCCTAGACGAGCTTGCAATCCTTTTCGTCTGCTGGCAATATTGCTCCCTCCAGCCTAGTTGCATCTGATTGAGCCCATCTCATTGGCTGTCGAGCGTCCAAGCGAGGGCTTACAGCAAAAAATTTTCAAACAGAACTAAATTTCAGGGTACTCCATAGTTCAGTGACTCCCAGAATTTTTCGGAAACTTCATCTGATTCATCATCACAACTGCCGAGTAGGAACTGTGCGTTTTGAATAACCATGCTGGTATGGTTCTCACCTGTTCCTTATTCACAACAATCGTTTAATTTGGAGATAGGAAGGACATATGACCACCAAGGACATCTACGAGCCCCTGACGCGTACGTTATTCCTCTACAGAAGATAACAGCCCTCTACATTATTCAGTGTCGACAGCACCGGAGCAGGTTGCAGGTTGTCAAATACATCCCCGTAATCCAAAGGCGGCAGGCAGTCATTGATATAGGTTTCGGACAGCGCAATGAGCTGTTTCTTTTGGTTCCTTGCCATGGAGACGTGTTCACGCACGGGAAATTTGTCGTCGGATGAAGCCTCCGATGGAACCTTGGCTTCCCGATCGCTCAGCTATTTCTCGATGTACTCACCTTGTCGTAAAGGCCGTCCTCTTTTGGGTCTGGAGGGAATTCTTCGTATGGAAACTCGAGGGGCATTTCACGTATGAAAATAGGATTCTGGCGACATCAGTCTTGCACGGTGCTGGATGCTCGGTGATTTGGAAATCACATCGCGGAAGAAGTCGCGGCCTCTGGAGTGCGCGGATCTGGAGTGAGGTTGTGAGTTAGAATGTGCGAGGAAGGTGGTAAAGGCAAGTTTGAAATCGGCATTTTCGCCATCGTGACAGTTTGCTCAGAGTTCTTGCGGAACCTCTCATACCAAAGCACTTGATGGCTACTACTTCACGGCGACTATCATTATGTAATCCCTAGGGCCCACGTCCCAGGGCTCGACGGAAAGCGCTCTGATGACAATTGACTCCGCCCACCGGTTGACGACTTCCCATCAACACATTTCGATTCGTTCCCCCACTTAAATCTTCAAATGGGTCTCCATAGGCTTAAGAGGATATTGTCAACATCGAAGAAGAGGCCAGGTAGGTCTTGCTCATGAGTCCTGAGGACATCTGTTTGCTCGCTTATCTTCATCGCCTACTACTAGAATCCGTGCATGGGAATACAACACCCACTCACAGTGTCGCCACTACTAATGTGCCTTCTATGGATCGAACTGATGCCTCGACCCGTTTCTCTGGTGCTGAATCCCATTTTTTCTATCTTTCAACAGCTTATTTACACATGTTCTAGGCACCGCTCATGGGGATACCGTACACACTCATGCTCTCGTCACTGTTTCCGTCCCTTTCAGTGATCCTGCAGTTCTCCATACATCAGGTTCGCTTTGGTCTCCGCACTCTAAAGATCGTATGCCTTAGTATTCATACGATCATCCAGAGTCTGCGGCTGGTGCTCTGCCAGGTGTCCCGCCTAGCAATGTCGATTCTGGTGCGGATCCCAATGGCGATGTTCGGTCTGGACTATCTGTCATTCCTACCCCTTGCATGCTGATCCACAGTGGCCAGAAATTATTTCGAGGTGTTTCGAATTCTCGTTCTGGGCAGGTCAAATGCAGGCAAGACAACTATTCTTCAACGTGTTTGTTCTACCACAGAGCAGCCTGAGATCTTTGATGGGAACGGAAAAAAGGTGTGTCACAATCTGGCCACGAGTCTCGGTACATTGCTGATATATGGTATACAGATTAGTATGGATGTGGTTCAAGGGTCAATCGGAGTAAGGATGAAATCTATCACTTTCCATATGTGCTGACATTTCCCAGCGGGGAGAGCATAGCATTGAGAATGAGTTGATATTCAGCAGCAACCCAGGCTTCGTTTTTCATGATTCCTGTGGATTTGAAGCTGGAAGTGCGGAAGAATTCAACAAGATGAAAGACTTTGTGCTGGACCGGGCAACCACATCTCACTTGAACAAACGGATTCATGCCATTTGGCAAGTGCCCTTTCTGTCCTTCCTGGAGGTTGTTCATAAGAATTACCGTCTGATACAGGTATTGCATTCCTGTGACTGATTATAACAGACCTATTGTGGCTGCAGAGATAAAATTCTTCCAGGAATGTGATACAAAGAAAGGTATGTAAATTCATGACTGCATGCCTTCCAGTTCATCATGTTTTATATCTTAGTTCCTGTCCTTGTGTTGTTGACAAAGCTTGACACCCTGGTCTCTAATGCTTACAATGAACTCAAGAATAAAGGATATTCAAAGGAGAGAGCAAGGGAATTGAGAAGTGAATATGCACAGCAAATGTTGGTGAGGTTACAGGTTCAAATAGAAAGTGAACTAGGGGGGTTCCAATTCCCTCCTAAAATTTATGTGCAATTGACCAGTAAGTATGGCCTGTTGAAAATTGCAGCCAGGGTCCTAATGTTTGCAGACATGCATAAGAATAATGCTAACTGTGGACCTCTTTTAGAAATGACTGCAACTGCATTGAATGATGTTGCCTTACAACTGCTTTTAGTATCTACCCAGCAAAATAATCTGCACCTCTGCATTAAATGGGCTGTAGAAAAGTAGGTGATAATATTAAACTGGAAATTTGTGGGAAACTAATGTTAAACAGTGCACTATGGAAGGTTATCTGTGCACAGGATTGTTCAGTGCCATTAGAGAGGCTACTTGTTCTGTGGTTTCCACATACCAAGGTAAGTTTCATTGTGTGAGGTTGAAGATACATCAGAACATTGATATTACTGATAGCATGTGAGTAAATGCCTTTTAAATTGGTATTTTGCATCATTCTAATTACTCATAGTTGGTGAGCTGTTTTTTTCTGAAAGCATCTAGTATGTTGCTAAAATCCTCTCCTGCATTGGTGGCACTTCTCACTTCATAGCTTGTGAGTAGTTTATTACACCTGTGAATGCAATACCTGTGACTATTGGTTATCATCTTTTCATGACAGCATGTAAGTGTTGTGTTTTAAGTACACCTGAAACACCTCTAATAGTCCTATGTCTTACTTGATAGGATGTAAGTTGTGTCAAATGCACTGATGCTTCTGTTCTGTTGTTAATCTGTACTGGACAGAAGGTAAGCATATGTGTCCAAGTGGATCTGCAAGGCCTGATGATGGTTCTCTTGTCTGGCTTTTTTGATAGGATGTGGGTCATCTGATTCCAAGTGTACTTATACATAACTTTAATAACCTCATTCCACTGGGGGTTGGGTTTGCTTCACAGTATGTGAGTTGCTTGATTTCAGGTTATCCCACAATATGTCTGATGATATTTCTGCTGGTCATCTCATTGATTTGACAGGATGTGAGTTGCTTGATCACAAGTGCACCTAAATTGTCTGATAATCACACATACTCATAATTTAACAGGCTGTGAGTTGTTTGATCTCAAGTGTGCATCTGAAATACCTCTAACAACCATCTTGGTTGATGACCATACCCACTTGATAGGCTGTAAGTGATGTCAAATCTACATACAGTGCCCTGCTGATGACCCAACCTGTTTTATAGGTTGTGAGTTACTTTCTTTCAAGTGCACCCTAGAGGTCTTGATAACTATGTTCTGCTGAAAATTCTACATGCTCAGGAGGCAGTGAGTCACTCCAACTCATTTCAAGTTTGCACCTGAAACCTTTTCAATCATCTCAATGCTCTCATTTATTCTACAGAATGTAAGTTACTTGATCTTATGTGTATATGCAACCATCAATTCTGACAATCCTATGCTGGTAATTGGACTGACTTAAATAGGATGCAAGTTACTTAATCTTACATGCATGCTTGTAATACTGACAGTTTTGCCTCTCTTAACAGAAAGTCAGTTACTTCATTTCACATGTGTATGGTCAATCTATACTGATGGTTTTCTCACTTAACAGGATGTAGGTTACTTGTTGTCAAATAAATCTACTTCCAGCAAGATCCTATGGCTGATATTTTAACAGATTGTGAGTTGCATGATCTTAAATGCATGCCTGACTGGTGATCCTGCTCACTTGGCAGCTTGTAAGTTGCTTGGCCTTGAGTGCATTAGAATATTTCTGACAATTTGGTGATTTGCCATACTTGATAGTGGGTGAGGTTCTTGCATGAAGTGTACTTGCAATGCACAGCAATTTCACATTGCTGTTACTTCTAGGATGTGAGTTGCCTGATCCCAAGCACAGTTTCTAATACATATATTCTACTTGTGGCCTGGCTCAACAGGAAGTAAGTTCCTTGATTTAAAGTACATTTGCTACATATAATTTGACTCTCATAATGCTGTTCTATTGATGTCACAGCTCGTATGTTGCTTTATCCCAAGGCTGACTAAATTCCCTCTGAAAACCTACCCCACTGTTAATCTGGCTCACTGGATAGTTTGTAAATCTTGATGTCAACTGAAGATATGCATAGTATCTCACTCTTTTGTTTTATTTACTTCAAAGGGGGTGAGTTACTTCATCAAAAGTATCAATGCAATGCTTCTAATGTTCTCATCTTATACAAAGCTTGTGAGTTACTTTTTCTAATGCCATATAATGATGAGGTCCTAGTATTATACACATAACAGTGTGTGAGTTTCTGAACTTTTAATGCATCTGCAATATCTCTAACATGTGATCCTGCTTACTTAATAGGATGTAAGTGGTTCAATCTCAAGTGTTTTTTTGATAATTTAATTCTGGCTTTGGTAGCTTGTGAGTTATTCAATCTGAAGTTTTTTTTTGACAATTTGATTCTGATTCTGATCTGGCCTTGCTAGGATGTGAATTTTTCAGTCTCAAGTGTTATTTTTATTCTGATTTGACTTTGATAGGCTGTGAGTTGTTTAGTCTCAAGTTTTTTTTTTGACAATTTGATTTTGATTCTGATCTGGCTTTGGTAGTGTGTGAGTTGTTCAGTCTCAAGTGTTTTTTTTTGATAATTTGATTCTGATTCTGATCTGGCTTTGATAGGATGTGAGTTTTTCAGTTTCAAGTATTTTTGACTCTGGTTCTGATCTGTCTTTGGTAGGATGTGAGTTTTGCGGTCTCAAGTGTTATTTTTATTTGATTCTGATCTGGCTTTAATAGGGTGTAAGTTGTTCAGTCTCAAGTATTCTTTGATAATTTGATTCTGATTCTGATTTGGCTTTAGCAGGCTGTGAGTTGTCCGGTCTTGAGTGTTTTTTTTTTGTTGACAATTTGATTATAATTATGATTTAACTTTGATAGCATGTGAGTTTTTTTAGTAGTTTAATTGTTTTTTCTTCTGAAAATCTGATTCTGATTCTAATCTGCTTTGACAGTATGTAAGTCATCCAATCTTAAGTGTTATTTGATTCTGATTTGTCTTTGACAGGCTGTGAGTTCAGTCTCAAGTGTTTATTCAATTCTGATTTGCCTTTGACAGGCTGTGAGTTATTCAGTCTCAAGTGTTTTTGACAATTTTATTCTGATTTTGATCTGGCTGTGATAGCGTGTGAGTTGTTCAGTCTTTATTTTATTTTTGACAATTTGATTCTAATTCTGATCTGGCTTTGGTAGCTTGTGAGTTGTTCAATCTCAAGTGTGCTTCTGACAATTTGATTCTAATTCTGATATGGCTTTGGTAGTATGTAAGTTGTTCTATTCCAAGGATTCCTTTTGACAATTTGATTCTGATTCTGCTTTGATAGGCTGTGAGTTATTTAGCCCCAAGTATTCTTTTTGACAATTTGATTCTGATTCTGATTTGGCTTGGCAGGCTGTGAGTTGTTTAGTCTCTAATGTTTAAAAAAATTTTAACTCTAATTCTGATTTGGCTTTGGTAGGGTGTGAGTCTTTCAGTCTCAAGTGTTTTTAAAATTGATTGTAATTCTGATCTGGCATTGGTAGAGTGTGAGTGGTTTGCCCTCAAGTATTTGTTGGCAATTATATTTTAATTTTGATCTGGCTATGGTAGTATGTGAGTTGTTTAGTCTCAAGTGTTTTTTTGACAATTCTGATTTGACCTTGACAGGCTGTGAGTTTTTCAAACTCAAGTGTTTTTTATTTTTGATAATTTGATTCTGATTTGGCTTTGATAGCGTGTGAGTTTTTTTAGTCTTGTGTTTTTTGATGATTTGATTATGATTATCATCTCATTTTGGTAGTATGTGAATATATATATATATTAGCCTCAAGTTTTCAATTTAATTCTAATTCTAATCTGACTTTGACAGCCTGTGAGTTTTTTTAATCTCAAGTGTTTTACTTGATTCAGGTTCTGATTCTGATTTGACTTTGATAGCATGTAAGTTTTTAGTCTTATGTGTTTTCTTAACAATTTGATTCTGATTATTATTGGGCTTTGGTAGTATGTGAGTTGTTTAGTCTCAAATGTTTTTTTGGACAATTTGACTCCAATTTAACTTTGATAGGCTGTGAGTTATTCAGTCCCAGTGTTTTTTGACAATTTGATTCTGATTCTGATCTGACTTTGGCAGGCTGTGAGTTGTTCAATCTCAAGTGCTTTTTGATAATTTAATTCTGATTATAATCTGACTTTGGTAGCGTGTAAGCTATTCCATCTCAAGTGTTTTTGGATAATTTAATTCTGATTCTGATCTGGCTTTGATAGGCTGTAAGCTGTTCAGTCTCCAGTATTTTGACAATTTGGTTCTGATTTGGCTTTGACAGGCTGTGAGTTGTTCAGTCTTAAGTATTCTTTGACAATTCATGATCTGGCTTTGACAGAATGTGAGTTATTTAGTCTCATGTATTTCTGACACTTCAATTCTGATTATGGTCTGCCTCTCTTGATAGAAAGTAAGTTGTTTCATCTAAAACACTCATTGATTCTAACAATTGTATTCCATTGATGATAATTATCTTGATAGGATGTAAGTTTCTTTTTTTGAAACATATTGAGTTCCAAATCACTTTGGCCATTTTGTCACTTGACAGCTTGTAAGCTTTATGATCTGCACTCTGTATACTGCTGATATCCTTCCAAATTTATCTCCTTGGTAATATGAATTATTCAATAGACAGTGAGTTATCCTCAAGTCCATTGCTATTTCCCTGAAATGCTAATGATGTACTCCATTAGAATGTGAGTTGATTAATTTCAAATATATCCATCTTTGATGATTCCTACTTGGCATTCTACTCATTTGATAGGCAGTGAGTTGCATGTTCTGAGCTGTTATTGAAGTATCTCATACCTTTTGCATTTTCAGTTGGTATATTGTTTCATTATACATGCTCCCTCCAAATTTTCATTTTCTGTATTACTAGGATGTATGTATAATATCTATTTGGAAATCTTGTCTTAAATATCATGGACATCTTTTCTCATGATAGCAAGTGAGTCATCAGCCACTATTATGTGACAGATTTCTGATATGTCCACATTTGCTAGAATGTAGTATGCAGTTGTCCAGGTGTTATAGCTTCCATTCCAACTTACCCACCAACTATACAGCTGGTGTGCCTTCACCCTTTCCTAGGAAACATCAATGTTTTTAACCTGAGATCATGTTATTTAACATATGTAGTTGGTAAATATCAGATCTATGTCAGTCATATCAATACTAAATTCTATACTAGAGAGTCAAGTCTGAAAATTCACAGTGGAAGAGTGTGGAAGTGATTCTTCAGCAGTTGTTTCCTCAGGAAACTGCTGCTTCAAAATCAGCCAATCACATTATCACACAATATGCAATTGGTAATGACCATTTAAATTTTTGATTTTCCTATTACTATCATTACATGTCATACAGCAATGTTAATTGTACTTGAATATTCCTTCTTTCTGCAACACAATCCAATGCATCTAAAAGATGCTTTGGAATCTGCAGTGAAGGAGTACAAGAAGTCTAAAGCCCAAGTGACTGCTGGAGCTGCCATTTCAGCCACTGTTCCCAGTGCCAAACCACATGAATCAGATAAAGACATGTTCTGCAAGAATGTCATTGACATTACCCTGAACCACTTGATCTGTAAGGGACACTGCATTCAATTCCACCAGAACTTGTGTTACTAATGAAACTGACTAGCTTTGAAGCTCTCCAACTGAGCCATGCATTGGTTGAAAACAAGACTTTAGTATTGGATACTGGTAAGTATGATCCACTAGTCTTGCCTACCTGAGATTGATGGACTCTCTAAAAATGAATCTCAGCTGTATTTGTGCATCATAACTACTTGTATACTGTATCTACCTTGTATGTATGAGACAACCCTAAGGGCAAACAACCCAAAGAACTACCACATGTCGAGATTCTGAGGAGGAAATAGGATCAAAGCATCTTAGAGTGAAAACCCAAAGAGAGCTCAAATGGAGAGCCTCTGGGTGCTGCATTGAGCAGTATATATACTAGAGGCCTTGAGGCTACAGCATGTACTTAAGGGTAGGTCTATGACATCAGTGTGGAGCTAAGGCTATGCTAATGACATCAAGGGATGCCACATGTACAACATGAGGGGTGTGGTCTAGACAGCTTACTGATAAGATGCAGTAGATAAGATACTATGCTATGATAAGATAAGATAAAAAGTTGGTCCATTACACTACTCCCCCCTTAGGTGCAGGATTCCAGACTGCAGAAGGAAGGTTCACAAACTGTAAGGTTTTCAGGGATACAAGTAAACAAGGAGTCGAAGTCTGACTGGGCCATACAAAGTTTTCGTGGGGTGGAGGGATTCTCTCAATAAAAGTGCTTGACTACCAGAGGAGAATTCTTCAAGTTTGATGAGGGTTCCCATGTCCTCTTGTGTTCTTTGTATCCTTTCCAGTGTACCAGATACTGAAGCTGCCATCTATAAATACAAGACACTACAATATAGTCCACTTCGTACTCTTCATCGCGTTCTTCAGAGACATGTACTGGGCCAGGCCGGGATACAGGTTGACCAGGGAGAGGTCCCAAATAGGGTTTGACTCAGGACACATTCACAACTGGGTGAATCTGAAGGGTTTTCGGAAGCTTAAGCTCAACCGTGTTTGGGGTTACTCGAGTGACCTCATAGGGGCCAATCCACCTTTCTGTAAGCTTCTTGGAAGTGTGACTTAATATATGAAGGTTGTCTGTTGAAAGCCAGACTTGCTGACTGACGGTGTAGTCTGGGGCAGGATTCCTGTGCTTATCTGCCTGAAGCTTCATATTGTGTTTAGCCTTCTTGGAAGATTCAACAACTTTATTAAATATGGCAGCAAAGTCCTTAGCTGCTGGGGCTGTCATCTCTACTGGCTCTACACCCATGTGTGGGGAATAACTCCAGGTAATTCCAAATGGGGAATCAGTGGTTACCTCTGAAACCGTGTTATTCCAGATGAACTGGGCAATCTTGATCCATTTAGCCCATTCATTTTGCCGATTGTTAACATAGGTCTGGAGATACTGGTTAATTTCATGGTTCAACCATTCTGTTTGTCCATCAGTCTGAGGGTGGAATGCAGTGGACATCTTGTGTTTTACACCTAATAGTTTATACAACTCCCCCAGGAAATTGCTCGCAAAGACCGATCCACGGTCAGATACTACAGTAGTTAGGAGACCATGTTTACTCAAGACATGATCTCTAAACAACTTGGTGGTTGAGAAGGTGGTCTCTTCTTTAGTGCATGGCACAAAGACTACCTCCTTGGAGAACTGGTCGACAACTACTAAAATATTATTGTAACCGAGGTATTCCAGCATCTCAGTAAAGTCCATTGTGACATCAAGCCACGGTCCTTCTGGGACAGGGAGAGGAAGGAGACTTCCTGAAGTCTTTTGGTTCGAGACCTTTGACTGTTGACACTTTTGACAGTGCTTTACATAGGTCTGAATTTGTTCTTTCATCCCTTTCCAGGTGTAGTGCTTCCTGAATGTGTTGTCACACACCAAACAGGTTTGGTACAGTGAACATGGAAGATAACGTCAATATCAAATGATCCTGATGCAAAGGATGAGCACAATGGAGCCTCATCATAGCTATCTATCGCACAAGAAGACTATCCTGATGCAAGAGACGACTGCCAACGTCTAGCAGTCATCACTCGCACAAGAACCACCAAGAAGCAGAAGAACCAAAGGAATAACGTCCATTATGGTATGAGAAAGGAATGCACACTTCTGCAGTCCAACTCCCATACCAGGATGAGTGAAGAAGCTGAAGAATTGATGGAGAAATGAAGGAAAGAAGAGAAGAAACAACGTTAGCGCTCAAATGTCATTTTTAGGCGCCCAGTGCCGGCATTTCGATATTTTGAATAGCTCCACCATTTCCAAAGCTATCAGGCACCTGACTATACTGTCAGAGAGCCTAGAGCGTGGTCTATCTGCCTGTCAAGTTCCGATGTGGATCTGTTCATTTCCCACGGAGATATTCCCCCTGCAATCCAGATGTTTGTCTCATTGGTCACTATGGAGTCTGTATTTTCTCTTGATCATTTCTCCACTATTGCTGCAGATCTCCACTATGTCCTGCACTTAGGACAGCCTCTCCATGAGTTCCCGTGCACTGCCTGGCACATATCTTCCCAGCCTGCTCCCTCAGTCCCCCTCGTTCTCAGTCAGCGCATTCTCCTCATCAGTCCTGCATCAAGGACATACTTTGGTCATCTTAGGTCTATTGTCAAGATTGAAAGTCTTCTCTGGTCATCTCTGTGTCCCCTGAGCCCTCTGCCTATGGTCCCTTCCTCCCAGATACTTGCCATGTCCATCTTCCTCTGTCCTTCGTCTCACTTCCCTGGATGTGTCGAATTCAGTACTCTATCTGCTTCCCTACTTTCAGACAGCATCCTCCAACACCATGACAGTTATATCCCTACTTTAGGGTGCTATTAGGAAGAAGAACCCTCTCTTGTTCTTTCCCAGAAGAGAGCTCATCAAGGGAGCCCATGGTTGTGCTTCAGCGGCACTAGAACACATGCATTACACCTTAGTGCATGGTGATCCCCAAAGACCTCTGGACCCCTGATACCCTTCTTGTGGCTGTTCTGTCTCGGATCAATCCCCCTATTAATCCCAGATCTTCCTCATTGTTGTCCCATCAATCTTCCTGATAGTACACAGCCTCCCATCAAACTTCCTGGGCTGTGCATC
>Ga0307518_10002821_pt1 | contig 12609 bp, 13 predicted proteins | sample 25_EM_MG_FD_203889 | JGI IMG/M metagenome (GOLD analysis project Ga0307518, IMG submission 203889) | Populus trichocarpa ectomycorrhiza microbial communities from riparian zone in the Pacific Northwest, United States - 25_EM | ecosystem: Host-associated > Plants > Roots > Unclassified | place... | reverse complement strand
CGGTGATGAGACGGGCGGACGATCTCGCCCCGACGATCATGCCGCCTACCAGCGTGAGGACCTCACCGGTGGATCACGCCAGCCCCACTGAACTGCGGAAACGAGCTTGGCGCAGCCTCATTGGTTGTGGGTTCGAGTCCCACAGGGCCTACGCAATCGCCCCCAGCTCAGAGGTAGTTAGAGCTGGGGGCGTGTCCGTTTTGGTGAGGTCTCGTGATCGCCTGCTGGCCCGCCGCCGGCCCGAACGGCAATGATCATGGTGAGCGTGCAGCGGCCCCAACCGGTCGGGGGGTCCCGGCGGCGCCGCGCCGGTGACGAGGCTCAGGAAGCAGCGGTCCGGTGCCTTCCAGGGCCGTAGCCGGACTGCTTGAGGCCGCCGAACGGCACGGCGATGTCGACGGTGATGCCGTTGTTCAGGTTCACGGTGCCGGTGCCCGGAAGGCTTCGCCGCTCGTTCTCAAAGCGGGCTTTGGCCGGGCGGTCAAAGCCGCGCGGTCGGCGCTCAGGCCGCGGGGGTGGCGAAGAAGGCGGCGAGTCTCTGTGCGGTCCAGGCGGGGTTGTCCGCGGCATACGTGTGGCCGCTGTCGGGGACGAGGTCGGTCTGGACGTCGTCGGCGATCTGGCGGACGCCTTCGAGGAGCGGTGCTTGGGGCGGGCCCAGGACGGCGTTGAGGACGAGGACGGGCATGGGCAGTTTGGTGATGCCGGTCGCGCGGATGGCCCGTCCGTCCTCCAGCAGGGTGGCGTAGTGCTGGAATCCGCCGCGCATGCCGCCGGGGGCGGCGTAGTGCCGGAGGAATTCGGCGCGGTCGGCGTCGGTGAGGCCGCCGGCGGGGGAGCCGATGGCCCAGGCGGGAGCTAGGTGGTCGGCTTCTTTGCCCGCGGTGAGGAGTTCGGCGATGTCGAGTTGCATGTGGAGGCCGAAATGCCAGTAGCCGCCGGTGGCCGGGTTCATGAGTTCTTCGAGCCTGAAGCCTGGTAGCACCGACTCGGAGAGGACGAGCCGGCGGACTTCACGGGGGTGGGCGGTGGCGTAGGCGTGCGCGACCATGGCGCCGATGTCCATGCCGACGAGGTTGATGCCAGTGCCACCAGTGCCACCAGTGCCACCAGTGCCGGCCGGGTGGAGTCCCTCCACGATCCGCCAGAGGTCCTCTGCGACGTCGCTCTTGGCGTAGCCGCTGTCGGGCTTGTCGGAATCGCCGGTACCGCGCAGGTCGGGAGCGACGACGGTGAAACCGGCTGCGGCGAGGAGCGGCATCAGACGGCGCCACACCGCCCAGGTGTACGACCAGCCGTGAAGCAGGACGACTGGTGGCCCCTCGCCGCCGACGACGTGGTGCAGGCGTATGCCGTTGACGTCGGAGTAACGGTGGAAGAAACCGTCCATGCCCGGTACCGGGCCTTCGGCTGGTGGAGCGACGACCGGGGAGCTGTGCGCTGTCATCCGTCTGTCTGTCCTTGACTCGGAGGGCGGCTTCTTCCACCGGCGTTCAGGCCGCCGTTGCGTCGGCCGCCGTGAAGCGGGCGTAGACGTAACCAGGTTTAGAGAAGATCACGAGCGGAGCCGGTGTCGCCGACGTCGCCACCATCAGCCTGTTGCAGCAACGCACCACCCGCCTCAGCACCCTCCTCAACGAACAGCTCCAGACCGCGCTGAGCAGCCGGATCCTGATCGAACAGGCCAAGGGCAAGCTCGCCGAACGCCTCGACATCGACATGGAACAGGCTTTCTCCGCGCTGCGCGCCTACGCCCGTGCCCACAACCGCCGACTGTCCGACCTCGCCCGCACCTTCATCGACGGCACCGAACTCCTCAACGGCCTGGTCGTCCGAGCATCCGCGACCCATCCGCGACCCATCCGCGACCGAACTCCGACCCACCGCGGTCCGCCGTCACCGGCAGGTTGTGCTGCGGGCGGCCGGTGGCACCGCCGCCCGGTCGTCACCGACTCGCGAACTGACGGCATTCACGGCGGAGTTCGGGAGCTCCCTCTGCCACCTGCGGGTTCCGTACGGTGCGAGACGGCGCGGTCAGGCGATCCCGGTGCCGCGCACCAGCAGCAACGCCACATCCACCGCCGCCACGGCGACCGCCGCCGCGAACGCCGCCCGCTCCCGGCGGCGGCCCAGCACCGTCCCCGCCACCGCCACCAGGCCGGCCACCGCCAGCGCCGCCACTCCCCACCTGCCGGGTGGTCCGGCGGGCCCCAGCGCCAGCACCGCGGACGCGGCCACCAGCGGCACCGGCAGCAGCAGCCGTGCGCCGTCCGGGCCCAGCCGTTGCGGCCATCCCCGTACGCCCGTCGCCAGATCCCCGCGGATGTCCGGCAGCACATCGCCCAGATGCGCGCCGACCCCCAGCAACGCCCCGGCGGTGACGACCCACCAGGCCGGCCACGGCTGCCCCGGCAGCCCCAGCGCCACGAACGCCGGGAGCGCGGCGAAGCCCACCGCGTACGGCGCCCAGGACCATGCCGTCGCCTTGAGCCGCAGGTCGTACGCCCACGCCGCCGCCACCCCGGCCAGGTGAACGGCGCCCGCCCACAGGCCACATGCGAACGACAACGGCACACACAGCGCCAGCGCGGCGTACGCGGCCACCCACACCTCCGTCACACCGACCGTGCCGTCGACGACGGGTTTGCCGTGGCGGCCCGCGGCGATGTCCCGGCGCGCGTCGAACGCGTCGTTGCACCAACCGACGGACAACTGCCCGGTCAGCACGGCGGCGGCGGTCAGGACACAACGCGCGGCGCCCTGACCCGCGGTGACGGCGAGCGCGGCCATCAGGGCGGTGACCGCCACGACGGGCCCGGGGTGGCACGACCCGGCCAGGCCGGCCACCCGGCCGGCCCAACTCGCCCCGGGACCGCCGGTCGTCGAGTGCTCGGGAGTGCCCACCCGGCCGATCGTAGGCGCCCGGGGCCCACCCGGCTGGAGCACGCGCGCTCCGGGGCGAACGGCCGTACGGGCGATCCGTGGTGTCGAAGTCCTGGTCCGGGGAACACGTGGGGAGCGACTCACTCCAGTCGCCAACCGGACGGGAACCACATGACGCGGATCGCCGCCGTTCACGGTGCCCTCGCACCACACCGTCGCAGCCAGCCCGAGATCACCGACATGGTGGCCCGCACCTGCCTGCCGGAGGGTACCGACCGCCGGGTCCTGGACCGGCTCCACCGCAGCGCGAAGGTCGGCTCCCGTCACATGACGCTGCCGCTCGAACGGTACGGAGAACTCGACGGATTCGGCGCCGCCAACGACGTCTACATCGCCGCCGCCACCGACCTCGGCGCCAAGGCCGTCCGGGACGCACTGCACCTGGCCGGTCTGTCCCCTGGCGACGTGGACCTGCTGGTCTTCACCTCGGTCACCGGTATCGCCATCCCCTCCATCGACGCCCGCCTGGTCGACCGCCTCGGACTTCGGCCGGACGTCAGACGGCTCCCCCTCTTCGGTCTGGGCTGTGCAGGCGGCGCCGCCGGCCTGTCCCGTGTGCACGACTACCTGCTGGGCCGGCCCGACGACGTGGCGGTGCTGCTGTCCGTCGAACTGTGCTCGCTCACCTTCCAGCGCGACGACGCGTCCGTGGCCAACCTGGTCGCGACCGGACTGTTCGGCGACGGCGCCGCCGCGGTCGTCGCCTGCGGCGCGAACCGTCCGCGCCGCCCGGACGAGACCGCCGGCCCGACGATCGTGGACAGCCGTAGCCATCTGTACCCGGACACCGGGCATGTCATGGGCTGGGACATCAAGAACACCGGCTTCCAGATCGTCCTCGACCCGCGGGTGCCCGACGTCGTACGCCGTTACCTCGCCGACGACGTCGAGGGGTTCCTCGGCGACCACGGGATCAAGCAGAAGGATGTGACCGCCTGGGTCTGCCACCCCGGCGGTCCCAAGGTCCTCGATGCCGTCACCGAGGCCCTCGACCTGCCCGACGACGCACTCGACGTGACCTGGCGTCACCTGGCCGACGTCGGCAACCTGTCCTCGTCATCGGTGCTCCACGTACTGCGCGACACCCTGACCGAACACCGCCCGCCACCGGGCACCCCGGGCGTGCTGTTGGCCATGGGGCCCGGCTTCGCCTGCGAACTAGTCCTGCTGCGCTGGTAGTTCGGCCCCTCGAAGACACGAAGGACACGAAGGACTCAAGGACACATGATCTGGTACGGACTGCTGGTGGCCGCCGTCGCCGCCGAGCGCGTCGCCGAACTCGTCGTCGCCCGCCGCAACGAACGCTGGAGCACCGCCCGCGGCGCGACCTTCGCCGGGCAGGGCCACTACCCGGCGATGGTCGCCCTTCACACCGGCCTGCTGGTCGCCTGCCCGGCCGAGGTGTGGCTGGCCGACCGGCCCTTCGTACCCGCCCTGGCCTGGCCGATGCTGGCCGTGCTGGCAGGCGCGCAGGCACTGCGGTGGTGGTGCATCCAGACCCTGGGCCCCCGTTGGAACACCCGGGTGATCGTCGTGCCCGGTCTGCCGCTGGTGACGAGCGGCCCCTACCGGTGGCGGCGGCTGCGGCATCCGAACTACGTGGCGGTTGTCGCCGAGGGCGTGGCCCTGCCGCTCGTCCACACCGCCTGGGTCACCGCGACCGCGTTCACGGTCCTCAACGCCGCCCTGCTCACCGTGCGCATCCGATGCGAGAACCAGGCCCTGGCCGCCGCGACCGCAAACGCACCGGCGTGATCGACGTCCTGGTGGCCGGAGGCGGACCCGCCGGGCTGGCCGCCGCCATCCACGCCGCACTCGCCGGCCTTGAGGCCGTCGTCGTCGAACCCCGGACCACGCCCGTGGACAAAGCCTGCGGAGAAGGAGTCATGCCCGGCGGTGTCGCCGCGCTGCGCGCACTGGGCGTCGAGGCCGGTGGCCGCGAACTGCGCGGCATCCGCTACGTGGACGGCACCACTCGCGCCGAAGCGGCCTTCCGCGACGGCAACGGGCTGGGAATCCGCCGTACGACACTGCACTCCGCTCTGTACAAGCGCGCCCTCGACCTCGGCGTGCGCATGCTGCCGGGCAAGGTCGGCGAGGTGCGCCAGACCGCGGACACGGTCACCGCCGCCGGAACCACGGCCCGCTGGCTGATCGCCGCCGACGGCCTGCACTCCCCCCTGCGCCGCGGCCTGGGCCTGGAACTGCCCGGCCGCCCCCACGGCCGCTACGGACTGCGCCGCCACTACCGCGTCGAACCGTGGACGGACTTCGTCGAGGTCCACTGGTCCCGGCACGGCGAGGCCTACGTGACACCGGTCGACGACGACCTGGTGGGCGTTGCCGTCCTCAGCCGCAACCGCCGCGGCTACGACGAACACCTGGCCGACTTCCCGACCCTCACCGCATCCCTGGGCGGCCCGACCGCGACGGAGGTGCGCGGCGCCGGACCACTGCGGCAGCGGGTGCGGCGCAGAGTCGCCGGCCGTGTCCTGCTCGTCGGCGACGCCGCGGGCTACCTGGACGCCCTCACCGGCGAGGGCATCGCCCTCGCACTGGCAACGGCCGGGGCAGCCGTCCGCTGTCTGGCCGCGGACCGTCCGGACGCGTACGAGCGCGCCTGGGCCCGGCTGACCCGACGCCACCGACTGCTGACCGGAGCCCTGCTGACCGCGAGCCGCCGTCCCGGCACCGCCCGCCTCATCGTCCCCGCGGCATCCCGGATGCCCCCGCTGTTCTCGGCCGCGGTCCACGCGCTGCAGTAGCGGACCGGCCCTTCCGCCTGCCGACAGCCGTGGACACCGCGCCTATGCCGAACGGGTCAGCGCGATCCGGACCCTTCGACGGGCTCTCGTGATCGAGTGGCCGTGTGCCCCGTCGGAATGCTCGCGGACGAGAACCGTGGGATCGGAGCGCCGGGTGAGCTGCCGTAGCTTGGTACGGCTGCTGTGCTCGACGAGGATCGGCACGTAGGTGGGGATACGAGCGTTGCTGAGCGGCCGGTAGGAGTCCTGCACCACATCCCGCACGATCGCAGCCGTCAGCAGGTCGGCGTAGGAGGTCGTCAGTCGGTCCGCCAGCTGCTGAATGGCGTCAGGTACCGCGGCTTCGGCCGTGTTCGCGCCCATGGGGCGCTCCTCACTGTCGCAGACGGCCGACCGCGGCAGCCGATCGGTGTCCAGGTGCTCGGTGTCGGCCTGTCCGCCTCCCACACTCGCACGGATCGCGTCCGCGAAACGGCCCGCCCGTGGGCTCGTTCCGTCCCGCCTCGTTCGGGGCGAAGCGGGGGATCCAGCGTTTGCCCGGGGCGCGGTCGCGTTGTAGGGCCCGTCACGCGCGGATCGTCCGCCCGCGCTGCAGTCGGCCGGGAACGCCGGTGAACTCCAGGTCCAGGCCGCCTCCGTCACCCTCGGCGCGAGCCGGGGCCAGTCGTCCGGATCCGCCGTGAGGAAGAGCGGCAGGGCGCGGGCCTCCGCCGACTGCGGCGGCTCGGACATGATCGTGGGCTCCCTTGCGGCGCGAGGCGAAATGGCCGGGCACGTGGCGACCGTCATCGCCCCGTGGGCGCCGCTCTGTTGGGGTCCCGGCTGTTGGGGTCCCGGCTTTGGCGGTGGCCCCCGTTCAGTTCGCCGCGGGCTTGGTCGCGCGGACGATGGCCGAGTGCATGCCGTCCGCGACGGGGTGCGTCGGGGTGATGTCTACATCGGTGAAGCCGGCGGCTTCGAGGCCGGTGCGGTACTCGGCGAAGGACAGCGCGCCCGCGATGCAGCCGACGTAGTCGCCGCGCTCCGCGCGCTGTGCGGGGGTGAGCGTGTCGTCGGCGACGACGTCAGAGACGCCGATACGGCCGCCGGGCCGCAGGACGCGGAAGGTCTCGGCGAAGACGGCGGGCTTGTCGACGGACAGGTTGATCACGCAGTTGGAGATGACCACGTCGATCGTGTTCGCGGGCAGGGGGATGGCCTCGATGGTGCCCTTGAGGAACTCCACGTTGGTGGCGCCCGACCGCTCGGCGTTGCCGATGGCGAGGGCGAGCATCTCCTCCGTCATGTCCAGCCCGTACGCCTTGCCGGTCGGGCCGACGCGGCGGGCGGACAGCAGGACGTCGATGCCGCCGCCGGAGCCGAGGTCCAGGACGCGTTCGCCCTCGTGGAGTTCGGCCACGGCGATGGGGTTGCCGCAGCCGAGGGAGGCGGCGACCGCTTCGGCGGGGAGGGTGTCCCGGTCGGCGGTGGGGTAGAGGGCGGAGCCGAAGTTGTCGTCGATCTCGACGGGCTCGGGGCCGCAACAGGCCGTGCCGCCCCCGGTGACCTCGAGGGCGGAGGCCGCGTACCGCTTGCGGACGGTTTCGCGCAGGTCGGTGGAGTGTTCGCTCATCGCGTCGCTCATCGCGTCGCTCATCGCGTCTGTCACTGCGTCGGTCATTGTGTCGCTCCCAGGTGAGGTGGGCCAGCTTGTATTGACGTTCGTTGATGCAAGCTTGCGCCTTGTATCGAAAGACGTCAACATAGAGGCATGTCGAAACAAGAACTCGAGGTGATCGGTCAGGACGCCACGTGCTGCCCGGGCCTGGCTTCCGCGCCGCTGGACGACGAGCGCGCCACGGAGCTGGCGAAGGTGTTCAAGGCGCTGGGCGATCCCGTGCGCCTCCGCCTGCTGTCGATGATCGCCTCACGGGAGGGCGGTGAGGTCTGCGTGTGCGAGATGACGCCGGCCTTCGACCTGTCGCAGCCGACGATCTCCCACCACCTCAAGCTGCTGAGGCAGGCCGGCCTGATCGACTGCGAACGCCGTGGGACGTGGGTGTACTACTGGGCGCTGCCCGGCGTCCTGGACCGGCTCGCGACGTTCCTGACGACGGCGCCCACCGCCGGAGTCGAAGTGCCGCCGCACGCCGCCGGGTTGACGCTGCCGACCGCCGAAGTGAAGTCATGAGCGCGTCCCTCGGCCGCCGTGTCGCCGCCGAGGCGATCGGGACCGGACTGCTGGTGACGGTCGTCGTGGGTTCCGGCATCCAGGCGACCGAACTGTCGCACGACGTCGGTGTACAACTGCTGGCCAACTCGCTCGCCACCGTCTTCGGCCTGGGCGTACTGATCACGCTGCTCGGGCCGGTCTCCGGCGCGCACTTCAACCCCGTCGTCACCCTGGCCACCTGGGCCGCCGGCCGCCGTGACGGCACCGGGCCGGGGCCGCGGGAGGTCGCCGTGTACGTTGCGGCGCAGGTCGGCGGGGCGATCGCGGGCGCCGTGCTGGCCGATGCCATGTTCGCCGAGCCGTTGGTGCGGTTCTCCGGCCACGACCGGTTCGCCGGACATCTGTGGCTGGGGGAGGTCGTCGCCACGGGCGGGCTGATCCTGCTCGTCCTCGGACTGGAGCGGGTCGGCCGCGCCTCCCTCGCCCCGGCGGCCGTGGCCTCCTACATCGGGGCCGCCTACTGGTTCACCTCCTCGACCTCCTTCGCGAACCCCGCCGTCACCGTCGGCCGCGCCTTCACCGACACCTTCGCCGGAATCGCGCCCGGCTCCGTCGCACCCTTCGTCGGGGCGCAACTGCTGGGCGCCGTGGTCGGGTTGGCCGCCGTGACCGTCGTATGCGGGAGCCCTGTCCGTACGGCGGAAGCCGTCGTCCCGCACAGCGATCCCGAACCCGAACTCACCCCCTCCTGACCGCAAGGACACCTGCCATGCCCATGAGTTCCGCCGGCCCACGTCCGTCCGTGTTGTTCGTCTGTGTCCACAACGCCGGCCGTTCCCAGATGGGCGCGGCCTTCCTCACCCACCTCGCCGGTGACCGGGTCGAGGTCCGGTCGGCGGGCTCGGCTCCCGCCGACACGGTCAACCCGGCGGTGGTGGCGGCCATGGCGGAGGTGGGGATCGACGTGTCCGCCGAGACGCCGAAGGTGCTCACCGTCGATGCCGTGCGGTCCTCGGACGTCGTGATCACGATGGGCTGCGGGGACGCCTGCCCCGTCTTCCCGGGCAAGCGGTACCTGGACTGGCAGCTCGACGATCCGGCCGGCCAAGGGGTTGACTCCGTCCGGCCCATTCGCGAGGAGATCGAGCGACGGGTGCGCGGTCTGCTGGCCGAGCTCGGAATCGCCTCATGACCCTTCTCGTCGCCGCCGTCATCGTCCACGACAGGGCCGAGGGCCGTGTCGTCCTCATCCAGCGGGGGGAGAAGGCCAAGTTCGGCCGTGGCATGTGGGACCTCCCCGTGGGCAAGAACGAACCCGGCGAGCCCGTCACCGACACCGCGGTGCGCGAGCTGTACGAGGAGACCGGGATCGTAGTGGCCGCGGAGTCCCTGAAGGTCGTGCACCTCATCCATGCCGCCAGGGGAGTGGAGGCGCCGCACGGTTTCCTCACCGTCGTCTTCGTCGCCGACAAGTGGTCCGGCGAGCCCGAGAACCGCGAACCCCTCAAGCACGCGCAGGTCCGGTGGGTCCAAGTCGACGCCGTACCCGAGGAGTTCGTGCGAGGAAACGGACAGGCCCTTCGGCAGTACCTGGACGGGGTCGAACCGCAGGTGTCGCCGTACGGGTGGGAGTAGGCGGGGGCTCGTTCCGGGCGTCCGGGACGGCTCGGACCCGGCCTGTGGCGTGTTTCGGTCACATCCGGGTCTGGCCTTCGGATATGCGGCCGGTGGTGGTGGGCTGCGGCGGGCGATCTCACGCTGCGGGCAGGAATGACGGCCGCTGTCGAGGGACCGTCTGGCTGGGGCAAGAGCACGCTGCTGGCCGTGCCGGGGCTCATCCTTTCGCCGGCCGCGGGCTCCCTGCACATCGCCGGCACGGACACCGGGGCGCTGTCGCCGGCCGAGCGGGACGCGCTGCGGCGGCGTTCCGCTCACGACATCGGCCCTGCGGGAAGCCGCGCGCGTACCCGGTGTACGTCAGGTCGCCGCCGACTGCTCCGCCGTTCTGTACGCGGAGGGGAGCGGGACCTACGACCTGACCACCCACACCCTGACACCGGGGGACGAACTGCCGGTCACCAAGGGCAAGTTGCCCGCGCCACTCGGCCCGGACGAGGTCGTGCTCCCCGCCGCCGCGCAGGGAACCGACTTCACTCCCCTCCTCGGCCGGTCCGTCGCCTTCGGGTACACCAGGGCGACGGGCGCCGCGTCCGGCACCAGCGCTGTCATCAAGTTGAGGATCGTCGCCCTGTACGACCCGAGTTGGCAGGCCGACGGGCCGGGCGTCGCCTATCTCTCGCAGGACACCGCCGCGTTGCTCGCCGCGGCACGGGCCGGCCGGCCGCCGGGAGCCTTTCAGAACAGGGAGGGCGCGCAGTCCGCCGTCGTGGTGGTCGAGCACCAGCGGCAGGTGGCCGCGGTCACCAAGTCCCTCCAGGACAAGGGGTTTTCGGCCTCCGCCGTGTCCGACCGGGTCCGCAACCTGCCGGGTCTGTTCGGCGCGGCGGATCTCGCGATGCGTGTCGGGGTGCTGGTCCTCGCGCTCGGCGCGCTCGTGCTCGGTGCCGTCCGGGCCGGGGACAGCGCGCGGGCCCGGATCGGTCAGTTCGCCGTCCTGCGGATCCTCGGTTCCGGGCGGCCCGAGCTACGCCGCGTCCTGCTCGGCGAGGCCATGCTCTCCGGTGGGGTGGCGGGGGTGGTCGGCGTGCTCGCCGGCACGCTGCTGTCCGCCTCGCTGGCCGGTCCGCTCAGTGATGCGCTCGGCTTGCCCATCACCGTGATGGACGCCCTGCCCGGGCCGGCCTGGGCCGCCGCGGCGCTGCTGCTGCCCGCTGCCGGCCTGGCCGTCGGCACCCTCTTCGGCAGCCGCGAGGTCCTCCGCCGGGACCCCTATCTCACGGCACGAGCACACAGCTGACCTCCGCTCGGCTCTCGCTCAGTACTCCGTGACCTGCGCCTCCAAGTACCCCTTCAAGAAGGCGTACTTGGTTTCCGTGTCCGCCACCGACAACGGCGCGAAGTGGTCGCCCAACTCCATCGACACCGGCTTGGACGTCCGCAACGCCGGCCACGCCGGCAGCCCGTGGCCGTTCGGATTGCCCGTCGCCGCGAAGTTCGCGACGTACGACGACGTCGTGTCGGCGATCGCGTAATCCGCCGCCGTCCAGGGGCGGTCGGTGCCGTACAGGTTGCCGAAGAGGTAGTACTTCTCGGCGCCGTGGTAGGCGCCCGCGCCGTCGGCCGGTTCGATGGGGTTGGTGGTGTCGTGGCCAGGCGGGACGTGGGTCCACCAGTAGGTGTGGACAGGGCTGCGGTTGCCGGCCGTCGCCCGGAACTGTGTGCCCCAGAGGAAGGTGGAGACGCGTTCCTCGTCGCGGGCGTAGTTGTTGTACTGGGCTGCCGCCTCCGCGTCCGTCGTGGCGGGGTAGAGGGCGAGGAAGTCGGTTGCCCGCTCGCCGAACGTCGTTGCCGCGTAGGCCTCGTACGCCGCCACCGTCATCGTCAGTGCCGGCGAGGCGCCGTTCTCGTCCTTGTTGTTGCCGGTGAGGACCGGGATGTCGTATTCGGTGCGGGACTTCATCGCGGCCGTGTAGGACTTCGGCAGGACGTAGCCGTCCAGTACGTTGCCGAAGCTCGTGCCCGCCGCCGGGGCGCCCTGCGCGTACACCTTGGTCACGATCTCGTCGGCCGGCAGGGCGCGCAGGTCCGACAGCGAGGTCGCGCCCATGTACGTCGCGAACGCCGTGCCGTTGGCCTCCGCCGTCGCCAACCGCGCGTAGCCGCCCGCCACATGACCCAGTGCCGGGTCCTTGGTGTACTGCACGCCGGCCGAGAGGAGGGCCCGGTGGAACAGGCCGCGCGCGAGCTTCGAGATCATCAGGATGTTCACGAACGACGAGCCGTGCGACCAGCCCGCCAGCGTCACCCGTTCCGGATCGCCCCCGAACGCGGCGATGTTGCGGCGGATCCACCGCAGCGCCGCCACCGTGTCCTGCACACCCCAGTTCCCCGAACCACCGTGCCCGCCCTCCGAACTCAGCGCCGGATGCGCGAGGTTGCCGAAGGCGCCCACACGGTGGTTGTACGTCACCACGACCGCGCCCTTGGCCGCCAGGTTCGCCCCGTCGTACACCGGCTGCGAGGCCCACATGGCGCTGTTTCGGCCGCCGTAGATCCAGACGAAGACCGGGCGGAGGTCACGGGATGCGTGCGAACTCCCGTCTGCCGTCCAGATGTTGAGGTTGAGACAGTCCTCGCTCAGCGGAGGGACCTTGTCGGCGGCTATGCCCGTCACCGGCTGGGGGCAGGCGGCGCCCCAGGTGCCGGCCTCGCGGACGCCCTGCCAGGACGGCGGTGGTTGCGGGGCGCGCCAGCGGTTCTCGCCGGCTGTGGAGGCCGCGTAGGGGATGCCCTTGTAGACGGTGACGCCGGGGAGGGCGGCGGGGGCGCCCGTGACCAGGCCGGACCGGGTTCTGACCGGGTGGCTCGCGTCGGTGTGCGGGGTGGCTGATGCCGGGGTGGGGGTCAGGGTGCTCAGCAGGGTCGTGCCGGCCGCGACACCTGCCGTACGGCCGAGGAAGTCGCGGCGGCCGACACCGGTGGGGGAGTAGTTCACTGGGTCTCCGGATCACTTGAGGTCGAGTCGCCTCATGTTGGGCCGGGGCTACCGGGACGGCCTAGGGAGTTGTCGTGACCCACAGTGTCCACGGGTGCAACTTAGGTTGCGGACTTGCGGGTTGACACTGGGTA
>Ga0307518_10002819_pt1 | contig 12610 bp, 7 predicted proteins | sample 25_EM_MG_FD_203889 | JGI IMG/M metagenome (GOLD analysis project Ga0307518, IMG submission 203889) | Populus trichocarpa ectomycorrhiza microbial communities from riparian zone in the Pacific Northwest, United States - 25_EM | ecosystem: Host-associated > Plants > Roots > Unclassified | place... | reverse complement strand
TTTCCATTTAAAAAACCATCATATTTCATTACTACACAAGTCCAATAAATATTGCGTGCATCTGCAGAGATAATCTTGGACTGAAAACTGAAACCAGAAATTGAATACAATATCTGAAAGGCAGATTAAACAGTGTTCGCGAAATCCACTCAATAACAAACTAGAGCCATTCCCATTTTTAAAAAAGACTAACAATAAGCATTACAAAACGGCAATCTCTCCATTGACAACCTAAGACCTTGGCTTCTCCTTCTTCTCTTTGAAAAGTGCAAGAAGTGAGACTCCAGAAACCTTCACAACCTTGAATCTAACACCAGGAATATCACCAACAGCATGACCTTTACGTCCAAATCCAGCAATCAACACCTCATCCTACAAGAGCAAATTATGTTCTAGGTTATCGGCAAGCACAAAAGGACCATGAATGATCCAAATCAGTTAAAGCGCACAAAGAGCACTCACATTTTCTTCAATATAGTTTAAGCAACCATCATTTGGAACAAAAGCAGCAATCTTCTTCCCATTTTTGATTAGTTGAACCCTAGCACACTTTCTAATAGCGGAGTTAGGCTGCTTGGCCTCAATACCTCTGCATATATAGACATCCAATGGTACAGATTGACACAGATTAGCATTTAAACTTTGGAGTTGAAGAAAACAAAAAATGAAAACATATAAAATACCATAAGGCAGCCCTACATCTTCTCAAGAACAATGCCTTTGGCATGAGATGATCCAGCAAACGGTTTCTTCCACTCATTGCCAAGGTTAGACTTCTTGTAAGATTTGTCAGCCCACCTCTGCCTTCTGCGGTGGGACTTAAGCTTGCGACCAGCTCCCATACCACGTGTCTTACTGTAATTCAGAAAAAAATCCCCATCAAATTTAAATGGAGAACACCCAAACACTGTCCTAAATAACTAACAAGTTATGCACAGAGGCAGGGAACTTTCCATATCAGTAATCTCACCAGGAAACAATACACAATACAAGTAATGCTAGTTCTAGATGACTTATGGTCATTAAATTTGATTTGGCATGAAACCTCACCATCCCTAACCTGCAAATCTGCTAATTTCGTTTCTATTCAAAAAATAAATAAACAAAACGACGCGCCCTTTTGGGAGGGCAGGAAAGATCCCACCAATGCATTTTCAAGTTGATAGAAATGGATTCAAATTTAACAGGTCAAAGGGATTAATTAAACTAGATTCAAATACCAAAACATTGAACAGCCTAATAAATTTCTAATTCAACCAAAATTACTGTTTAATCACTACATAGCCTACTCATAATCCAATTTACAAATACCAGATTTAATTCTCAGAAACAAAACAAGGAGATGGCATCCACCATGACTAAAACTCGTTTCAACATACAATGGAATACACTAAACATCACGTGGCAATATTTTCATAAGCCGATAGCATGGCTTAATGTTTAAAACTTAAAAAGATTTTTCAACTTTTTCCCATCTTCAACTTTCTCAGCTACCAAGCATGCCGTTATTATGAGAAAACATTAATTAAGATACCAAAAAATACAAGATGCAAAACAAATAGAGGGAGCTCTAAACATCCCAGAGTCAAGAACAGTAAAGTAGCAGAGTGATGCTGAAGGAGAGTGAGAATCGAGGAGAGGAAGCGTACCCCATGGTTACTGAGATAAGTTGTTGGACGGCGAGGAGGGTTTTGAAAGCTAAGGAGGAGGGGGAGGAGCTGCTGCTGCTGAATAAAACCCTAACCCTAAGAAAGAAGTGAATGCTGTCTGTATATAAGAAAGATAGCAGTGGGCTGTTTCTGCAAGTTTGATTTCTCTCATGAGCACTTGTTGGACTTATCTTCGGCCTTGTAGCTTTTCATTTTGTTTATCGGCCCATAAAAGTTAATTTGTTTTCCAGCAGAAATAAAAACAGGAAAAGAGCATTTCCTTATTCTTTTATGACAGAAAATAATCTTCTTTTTTTAGAATTAGAAAAAATAAATTGATTATAATTAATAATTGTTTTTAAAATATTTTAAAACAAATATTTATATTTATAATTATAACAACTAAATTAAAAATATATATATACTACATACTTAAGTTGATTATAATTAATCTAATTTCAATAAAGAAGGCCATTCAGATTTTATATTTGAAAAAATATTATTTCGATAGAGAGAATAATTAATTTTTTGAAAATAATAAACAAATTTTTATATTTAAATAATTTAAGTAATACATGCATAGCATGAGTTAGAAGACCATTTATCACTTATAATGCTATGAAGTAACAAAGATGAGCATTCCTTAGGTATTAATTTGGCCATAATTTAGGGAAGAAATTTCACTTTTCATTTTCTTTCTTTTTTAATTTAAGTTATTTTCATATATGATGATGCCTTAGGTTATTTTTTAAAAGAACAAAAATAAATAAATTGAAATCGATAATATTCATCTAACAAGTTGCAAGGTTAAATTCTTTTTTGACATTTAAAAAAAAACCTTTTTAAATTGACCCGGATTAACCCATGAACCGAGCCTTGAATCTGGTCATTATAACTTTGCTTGTATTAAGAATTGACATATTTAAATTCAATTGCTATGATTTTATAAGTTTTCTAGTCTTTGACCCGAGCGTAAATGTAAATTCATTGAGTTCGTCAGAGATATATGATGTGACGTGGAATGCATGGCAAGCCTGTATGTACGCCCATATTACTTGATAAGAAAAAACCAGACAAAAGGGATAGAAATACGAGTTCAAAAGCCTAAGATCAAAGTGACAAATTTGGCCGCAGTTTAAGGTTTGGATCAAGAAGCCATTTCTTTGCCTTCAAGAAGCTTGGCCCTGTAAAGCACACATCAGGTGTCCTATTGGTTGCCTAAAATGAAACATCCGTGATTCCTCACTCCACACTTGTGATGAATGTCGATGTGTTTCAGAGCGTAAACTACCTTCTATTGAACGCATCGTAGGCAGCTAAGAAATGTCGGCACTGTACGAAGAAGAATGATTGCATGGGCACATGCTCATGGATACTGTCTACTGTAACACTCTGGGGGTTTCTTAGGATCAATGGCATAATTGCTGTTATTGGAGGTATACAGCGGGGTGGATTGGATAGCTGTGAGAAATAAAACAAGCAGAGGCATCGAGCAAGCAAAAATACATAACAACAATGAAGGAATGACGAGACAACTAGCTTGGTCTCGGACAATACAAGAAACACAAATTCATGGGCCAAAGTAAACTTGGAATGGAGTTCCGGCAACATATCGTCTCCGATACTACAATACAAGTGTTCCTATTTTTCAGATTACTTGTTACAGATTAATACATAATCCATGCTGATGGCATACTAGCACAGATCAACTGCTTCACACAGTGAACTAGATATGGTGGAGAAAATCAAAGCCACTGCAACCATCAGATGAAACAAAATGGAACCCCCTCAGTTCATCATTTTCCACAAAACTATACAGTAGTCCTCAAAAGAACTTAGTCTTTGAAACAAATTTATCATCATATTAAACTTAGCTGCCACCAACCAGTCCCTGTAATAAATAAGAACAAGGACATTAAAAGATGTGCGAAAATAAAGCACTCAAAGCAATATAACAACCATAAAATGCATTGTAACCTGACAGAGAGCCTGGCTACTTCTGACCCCTCTTCCACAAGACCCCAATTTTCTTCAACATGTTCCCGTTTTTCTTCTTTGGAGAGTCATCATCCATATCTTCAGAGAAGGGCGAGCCCATATTTCCAGGAATAGGATTATAGTTGTTGTCAAGAGAACCTGTTCTCTCTACAAATTTGCCGTTGTTCCCAGTTGAAAGCATAGCAGCAGCTGCCTCAGCGGCTTTCCTCCATTGGTCTGACTGCACCTTTAACCTCCTCAATTCAGCCTCCATTTCTGTGTTTGCTGCCTGAGCTGCATCCAGCTGCTCAGTCACCCTTGCTACTCTTCTGCTACTTTTATCTGCTTCCTCTGTCAGATAACCAAGTTTCATCAGAGCCTCGTGTTCTGCAGCCCTTGCAGTTTCTGCCAATGCAACAGCTTCATCATTGACCTTACTTTTCTCCATTTCCCCTTTCTTGATTTCTTTCCAGAGTGTTTCATTTTCCTCTGCTACACTCTGCAACCGTGCTTCCTTATCCAACAAGCTCGCCTTCAACTCTGCCAGATCATGCTCTAACTTTTTCAGCTCCATTGCAAGTTCAGATTCCCTCTCACTTGGCTGATTTTTCTCAATCTTTAAAGCCAGTCCCTCATTCTCCTCAGAAATGCCCTGCAATTCAGTTTCCTTATCCATCAGGTTAGCCCTCAATTCTTCAATATTGTTTTTGGCTTTCTTCAATTCAGCTTCCAATTCAGCCTCTCTGTGGCCTGATTCCAACTTTGTACGTTCAACTTGTTCATAGGCGCTTCTAATCTGCAATGTGCTTTGAATATATTCTTCCTGGTACCTGGTCTCAGATGCTTCTAGTGCGGATTTCAACTGACCTACTTCATGTTTCAAAAGGTTCATTTCTGCTTTGAGCTGTTTTGTTTCCTCATTTTCTACACTTTCATGCAAAACTTCAACATCCCCTGTAGGATTCATGACTGTTTTCCCACAAATGTTCGCTGGATCTGCTTGCAGTTTACTCACAAGTTCCTCCAAGGGTTTTACTTGAGCTCTTGACTGTTCCAGCTCCAATGATAGGGACCTGTAAGCCTCCATGGCTTTGACGTCATCTGCCTGCAGCATTTCAGCAGTTGCATTTGCTTCTTCCAATTGCTTTTGAGTTTTACTAACAAGTTCCAGGGCCTGAGCTTCAGATTCCCTGGTATCACTGAGCTCAGTTTTCATTTTTTCAACAAGGGAGAGAGTTTCAGTTAGTTCCAGTCTCAGCCCTTGTAATTCAGCATATGCTGATTCTGCATGTTTTGTTTGGGAAGCTTCAGATTCCACTACCATTTCCAGCTGATTTTTGAGCCTCTGGACTTCATTCATGGCAGAAGCCAGGGCTGCAGAATCAATTGAGTGCTGCTTCTGCATGGCCTCCAGTTCAGACTGCCAAGCTTTATCACGATCATGGGAGACTTTACGGAGCTCTTGAACACGGACATCTTCAGAACTAGAAAGCTCCATCAATTGCTGTTGTGATTCCTCAAATTTCTCTGACATGGTTAAAAGCTGCTTCTTGGTGTCTTCAGCTTCCTGATGGGCTCGTCTCTTCCATGACTCTGATGCGTTCAGTTGATCTTTTGCCTTCTTCAGATCCTCCTGGAGTTGTGCAAGCTGTGTTTCCAATTCAGATATTCTGCTTGGGCGCTTCTTCTGGGCTCGCGAGACAGAGAGGATAGCAAAGCGAGTAAACAACAGTAATTTATGAAAATATTATCAGTACGAAAAGTTTCTTCCTAAGAAAAATCAATTGTGATAATTTAAAAGTAAAGAATTGTGTCTAAAAACACCTGAATGGTGGGAGACAGGCATTTGTAACAGAGTAATATAAATAAGCATCTGTGACTACGACATGGCCAACTGTAAAAAAACTCCCCCATGCAGTTCCATTTAAACATGAACTAGTTGTAGCTGAGTACCTCAGTTGCTGGACTTTGAGATAATCTGCGTTCAGTGACTTTAGGACTTCTGTCTTTCGGGGTCCTACTTGCTGGATTTGGGGAGACAGAGTTGTTTTCTGATCCAGGTGTTTTGAGTTGCCGAGTTCGAGGTGTTGCGGGAGATTTCTTCTGAGGCACTTCCAAAGAGCTGGTTCTGCACTCAAAGTTGGGTGAATGACAACAAGTATAGTTAGATATGCATGAAAATCAAAGGACCTACTTCCAAGTTCCAGCAACTGATGCTAGATAACCGTCAAAACTTGATAAAATACAAGGAGAAAAGAAGAAAGAAGGATGCTATATAAGTTAGCAGCTGGGCTGTAAATTTACAGAATCTTGAGTAGATTAACCATGCGAGAATTCATGGTACATCAGTGTTATTAGGTGAAACAATTTCAATACCTGCCACCTCGTGAATGGGTTAAGTAACAATGCTTAGGATTCAGGGTATATCAGTGTGTTGTTAGGTGATAAATTTCAACACCTGCCACCTATTGAATGGATTAACCATGCTAGGATTCAACATTCACCCACCAATTGGATCTAGATGCCCCACCTGATTCACTATTATAATTTATTTGCCTTTGAGATAGTAGCCAAACTTTGTTGACAGTTGAGGTAGAAAAAATAGGTTTCTTACCCAAAATCAAAAGAAAACGAAATTACAAGGAAAAACAAGGCTTACAGGTAACCTTAAAGCAAAATGTGAAAGAGAGTATAATGTTCAATTCTTAACAAGAGTCCCCTAGTCACAAACCACATTAATTGTACTCTTTCTTCCACTTTCCATTATAATGCAGAGTAGAACCAATAATTTGTAATTGGATTCAGTTAGCTCGGTATCAGAACTTGATCTTTCTTTTCTTGTTATGGTACTAAAAATCATCCTGTTCCTTGTAACATTTTTTTTTTCCAGTCCAAAGTCCATTCAATTGAATCATCAGTTAGATCCACTTTAAAAACACCAATACATCAATTGCAGAAGAGAAGTAATCATAATCATAGAATTAAATGGACTTGAATGAAAGCAGTTTTCTGAAAGTAGATCAGAAAAACAGTGCAGAGATGAGCAAGTCTACATTACATGAACAGAATATTGAGGTCGCATTCAGTTAATGACATGAGAAAACAGATTATCTGGAAACAAACAAACACCAAGAACAGGTAAAAACATTGTAACAAGGAAATGACTATCTTACTTTGCTTTTGGTGTCTGCATTATGCCTTCTATCCTCCTCACAAGAAGTACTCTTCTTGAAATCCCACCTGGCCCACACCACTTGCAGTTCTTCTGAGGAAATCTTTGGCTGAGAAAGAAATTCAAAAGAGAATCTAATATATAAAAATGTATGCAAGAAGAAGGATAGTGTGGTGTTCAAAACGATGACAGCCACCTCAAATAAGCATGCAAAAACCTAACAAACAATACAATGCCTTCAAAGAAACTCCTCAGAAACTACCCCCACTACCACCAACCAGAACCACAAGACAAAATTAAAAACAAAGAAAAGGGTGTACTCAGAAGACCTCATCACGCATGATTACATAATCCATCTTTGCAACTTTCTTTTCTCTTTCCTTTTTTATCCCTTTCTTTTCACTCAAGCACTTTATGTTGTGCTCCAAAAAAAAGAACAATGGGCCAGAGCCAGATTAATGATGTTGGTGGCATAAATTCTCTGTTCATTTGGAAACTGCTGTGTCATTTTTTTTAATATAAAAAATAGAGTTCCATTATTAATTAAAATCCTTTTGCCTTTCTACTTGTGTATTTGGTGTGACAAACCCACTCCCTACGCACCATTAAAATTTTCCATTTGATGACAAGCACAGATATTTTATAACACGGCTACAAAAGGTAAGAAATGAAAACGTATTAGAGACCTTCTATCTCCATATCCAGACACCATCTCTGTTTTTTTTAATCAAAACTTGCACGTATAATGTAACAATAATGGTAAATAAACATGGCATTGTCCAGAAAATCGACTGCCGGAGGGAAATTTGAAAAGGAAAAATTCCTTAAATCCTGTAGCATTTTCGGAACCTTAAAATCCTTGACGAAATTATAGTTTTGACAAACGAGAAACTACCCTTGTACACCCCAAACACTACCCTCTCCCCAAAAGAAAAGGATGAAGAAGAAGAATAGTAAATTAGTAAGGAAACTGAAAACAAATTATCAACAGCATATGAAGCACTCTAAACCATGGTAAATTCTCCCTCTTTTGAGTTTTAAACGCTTAGATCTACAAAACAATGTTCTAAAACAAGCTTACCTCAACACAGAGAGTGTTGAAACAGAGATCTACGTTAAGCAAAGAAATGTTTCCCCAAGGGTACTCTGTCACATGAAAAAAAAACCACTCAGGGCTTGGTTCTTCTTTGAAGAAACTTTCAAAACTCAAAAGTCTGCAAACACTTCAGGCTCTGAACTTAAGGCCAACCACAGAAACCCCACCCGCATTTTTCAAGTGGAAGCAGAACTTTACTAGATAATGAGATATCTTTAAAAAAGAAACACAAAAGAAGCATTATTACTAAGAAGAAAAGAGGGTGAAGAAAAAAAAAGCAAACCCAGCTCAAAAATCGACAGCACCTAAACCCGAAGAAGTTCTTTGAACCGACAAAAGAAAAAATTTGAACTTTTACTCGCAAAAAAACCAAACATTAAAACTCTAAAAAACCAAATAACCTCAAGATATGACAAATAACTCATAACTAAACAATGTGTAACAAAACAAAACCAGAACAAATTCACATTCGGAGCTTACCAGAAGATGTCTCTCTGCCTTGTAGGAGGCTTTTTTTAACGAAAAATAGGGAACAAAACCCTAGTGTAGATAAACCAAACAAGGAGGTGGAGACAGTGAAGTAAAAGAGTAGCTAGTTGCTTGTGCGCTCAGTTCTCGAGACTCTCTCTGCGTGTAATTTGTCAGTCTTTACTATATTTTGTCAGTGGGAGGCAAGAGCTTACAGAGCAAATATATGGAGAGGTACTATTTAGGGGTGGACCACGTTATTAGTTTTTTACGCGCTCCCCCACGCTCTCCTATTTTCAAAGATCCTCTCATTGTTTTTACTCGGAGAAAAAAAAAAAAATCATATTTATTTATTGGCCATGGGATTTGGAATCCCAATCCCTTCCCTTCCGTTATACAAGTTGCCAATATAAGATTAGGAACGTTCTCAGAGCATATTAATAAAACTAATTTGTTAAATAATAATATAAATTATATTTTAAAATCTTAAATACAAATTATATTATAAAATCTTATTTAAAAATTTAAATTATTGGATTAAAATAGTTTTTTTGATATGGTATCAGAGTTTTGATAATCAAGCAGTCACGAGTTCGAATATCAACATCTCTATGTATTTGATAAAAATTAAGCACAATATAAAGTGGGTTTGTACAAGTTTCAAGGTTAAAGGACTTTCATTTAAGGAGGTGTGTTAGACAATAATATAAATTATATCATGAAACCTCACCTAAAAACTTAAATTATTGGGTTGAGATGGTTTTTTATATACTCTTGAGAAATATAATGTCAAGAAAAAGGATAGTAAAAACATAATTATTATTATTATTTTTTTACTTGAGCCCTTAATATGTAAAAATGCTAAGCTTAGTTTCTTAAATCTACAGCCATGAAAAGCTTCAATGGTTTTGACCTCTCTCGTCCTCTTTGCGACGACTACCTTTGCTGGTTGTTCCTTGTTATTATTTTTCCAACCATTAGGATTTTTTTTTCGAACGTTATCTCTAGATAAGTTTTCATGTACCCAAATTATACGTAAATCAACCATATAGTTTACACTTAGGACATATACTCGTGTAATGTTACAAATCAGATTAAATCCTTTTAATATTAAAAAATATTTTGTCATTACTAATATATCTTTTAATAAAAAAAATTAATCGTGTGAGATAAATTTAATGTGATGCGGTCAACTTGAAAGATCCAGAAGCAACCCGAACGACTAGTAAAAATATAATCTAACTAAAAATAATTCAAGACAATATCTTTTTTTAATATTGAGACGACAATATATTAAATTGACTTGAGTTAATCCGGGTTAATTTGTCAAATTCATGACTCGGGTTATGAGACTTTGATAAACTTATAAAAAATATATCGAAACAAACTATGAAATTCAATTCTCAATCAACTCAATGTTGAAGAATAAAATCGAAAAAAAAATATCAAGTCAACCTAGGTAATCCGTCAAACTTGTGACCTAGTTCATAAAACCAGGGTAACCTCGTAAAAAACAAATTGAAATAAATTATGAGGTTTAACCTCTAATAAAAAAATTTTGTATATTAAATGATGAAATTAAAAAAAAAATATTGTTCCAATAAACAATGTTTAGCGAGGAGATCAATGGTGAATTTACCTTTTTTAGATTTTTTAATAAATTTAATTTTTTACGACAACATATTAAATAAAAAAAAAATTTACAACAACATATTAAATTAACTCGGATCAACTCAGATTAACTTGTCAAATCTACTATCCAAGTCATGAGACCCTGATAACCTATAGAAAGCAAATAATAAAAAATTATTCAACCCAAATTTGCAATCAACCCAATGTTGAAGGATGAAATTGAAAACAAAATTCAACTAAAAAAATAAGTTGAGTTAACTCAGGTTAACCTTCCAAATCTAAGTCATAAGACTGAGATAACCCTATAAAAAATAAATTGAAATAAATTATGGAGCTCAATTCATAATCAACTCAATGTTGAATGATGAAATTTTAAAAAAATAAAAATAAAAATGACACAAAAAACTACTCAAGTCAACTAAACAAACTTGTGACCTCGACATAAAATCAAGATAACCTCTTAGAACACAACTGAAACAAATTTTGAAGCTTAATTCCCTATCAATTCAATAATGAAGTATGAGATTGAAAAAAAAAATCAACTAAAAAGAGAGGAAAAAAACCCAAGTCGGTCAGCTTAATATGTGTCTGGGTTATAAAACTATGATAACCCCATATGAAGAAAATAAAAAAAAAAATTATGAAGCTCAATTCTCAATCAACTGAATGTCAAAGGGTTACATTGAAAGTAAAATCAAATGACAAAATCAATGACTCGAATTAACTCATGTTAACCTGTCAAACCCAAGTGAAGAGACCGGAATAACTTCATAGGAAGCAAATAAAAAAAAATATAAAGTTCAATTCTCAATCAATCCAATGTTGAAAGATAAAATGGAAAAAATCAATAAGAAGAAAGGAAAAAAACCCGAGTCAACATGGCTAACCCGTAAAACTTGTGACTTAGGTCATGAGATCATGATAATTTCTTAGAAAGCAAATCAAGAAATAATTTTGATTATAAAACCTAATTCTCAATCAACCTAATGTTAAAAGATGAAGTTGAGAAAAAAAAATGTAAAAAACAGGAAAAAAAACCTAAGTTAACATGACTAACCCACAAGACTCGCGACTCGGGTCATAAAATCGAGATAGCTCCATAAAAAACAAATTAAACTAAATTATAAATTCTAAAACCCAATAGACGTAATGTTGGAGACGAAATTGAAAGAGAATATAAGTTGAAAACTAAAGAAAAAGTTCCCTTTTTTTTAGGACTAAAGTGTAAAATGCCTTGGCATTTCACTATTCACTACTATAATGAAAATGCCAAGGAGTTTCAGTATATTACTAAAACGGTAACTCGTGTTGCGCTGCAGGCCAATCAAAAATTTCTTAGCACACAAAAGAGATGCCGAGACGATAACAATATTTATGAAGAAGTAAGAAAAACTTGATACTCGAGTTATTAACTCGATTAGACTTTATAAGACTGGGTAATCTAATAATCTAATTTAAACTACAAGCAATGATAGCAGACGAACCATAAAAAACATTTTGCAACAATCAACCAAAACAAATGAGCCACCAATATTATACCCAGAAGGAAAAGGGAAAAAAAAAACGTTGGCAATCTACTATCAACTCCATTGTGGACATCACTCATCATAAAAAAAATTATTGTTAAGACGGTTCAAACCTGATTGCAAAATTCTAGACGACAACATAAGAAGAAGTCACTAGAGTAATGTCCTTGAAAAGCAAATCAAACAGAACAAAATGAAGTGAGCATTCATCTATATTCAATAAATCAATTCTATTTAATTCAAGAATAAAATTTATTTTAAAAAATAAACCTAACAAAGAATAACAAATAAAAAGATCTAAGGCAACCCAATTAAATTAAAAAAAAAAAGAAGATAAACCAAGGTCATAGAAAGCATGAAAAAAAATTGAGCTCAATCTCCAATTAAATAAATATTGAATGATGGAGTAAGAAAAATAATAGCTTAAAAAATGATATAAAGAAAATAAAACAATCTTAGACAAACCTCATGAAGCTAGTTTAATTTACAAAGTTTGCAACCTATGAAATCTTCGACACGGGCTTAACAAGCTTAAATCCAAATCAATTAAATATTGGAGAATTAAATTAGGTAAAAAAATACCGCTCTTGAAAATTTTGCAAAGCAAAAAAAAAGCCAATAAAAAGAATGAGAATGAAATTTACCAAGAAAAAAATATATGAAAGGTGGAATCGAAGAAAAATACATCTCTAAAAATTATCTTAGACTATAAAAATGGGGATCAAATTTGACAAAATAAAAAATTTAATAAGGATGAGATCTAAAGAAAAATGTAATTCCATGAATTATTTAAAACAAATATAACAAAAAAAAAACAAAGATTAAATAAAAAGGAAATAGAAGTTTATGAGTTGACTTGAAAAATCGGGTGGTAGGGCGCAAAAACTGAGGAAGAAAAAGGAAAAAAGAAGAAGAAAAAAAATAGTTATCGGTGACAAATCAAACCTCCAATCAGTGCATTTGCCACATATCCAAGGAGGAGACGTTGAGATGAAGCTAAAGCCACCCTGGAATGACCTTTATGTCTATTGGAATCAATCGCACGTGCCATCTAAATACGATTAAGAGGCTGACTTTTTTAATTCTTTTT
>Ga0307518_10002818_pt1 | contig 12623 bp, 7 predicted proteins | sample 25_EM_MG_FD_203889 | JGI IMG/M metagenome (GOLD analysis project Ga0307518, IMG submission 203889) | Populus trichocarpa ectomycorrhiza microbial communities from riparian zone in the Pacific Northwest, United States - 25_EM | ecosystem: Host-associated > Plants > Roots > Unclassified | place... | reverse complement strand
TTATAGTCCTCAAGTTCCTATAAGATGTGCATATACTTGCATACATACTTGTAAAAGAGAGAAGAAGGAAAGGTCCATTTATGCCATCAATTTCTTTCGAGAAAAAGAAAAAAGGAATAATCTCTAAGCTATTATGAAAGATGAAAGACTGTGCATGTCTATTAATGTTGCGGCAAGTGCGCACGGTGACTTCTAAGAGCACATTGCTTAGTGGTGTAAGGAATTCGTTGTTTGAAAATATATTAAAATAATATATTTTTTAATTTTTAAAATTTATTTTTGATATTAACACATTAAAATAATTAATAAACACATAAAAAATATTTTTTAAAAAAATATTTTTAAAACACAAAAATAAACATTCCAGGTCCACAGAGATGAGTTTCTGTCGGCATATGCTAAATTATAGTTTTAAGTTCATCACTTGTCTGTGTGTAGGATTTAATTATACGACGACGTACAATGGTGCAAGTATCAATATTTTCTTATTTAGTGCCTACGACGTTCAAATTCCTGGACCACTTTCCATGCAACTTGCCATGACTTCTGCATTTGATCCCACTCATACTTACCAGGCATGGCTCAGGTAAAGTATGATTATATATTCTCTACATTATAATTTCAAGTTTGAATTTAAGAGGAAGTCATGAGAAATAAGTTTTTTCTTTATAATAAAGGGTAAAATGCATTAAGATCTTATGCTAGGGTTTGCCTGGGGCAGATTATACCTTTGAAAAGTTTGAAGAAAAACCTTCAAGTCTCCATCCATCCATGATCCATCCCTTTTATATATATATATCAATGGTTTGAAGAAATTCAATGTCGCGTTCTTGTAATAATATATATAAAGTAATTATTATTTTAATCTAAATTAATTAATGCAGTAATGCACCTACATGATAATGTTGATTGACAAGCTTGAAAAGCCCCACAACATATATTAGGCTACGGATTAGGCATGAATTGAAATCTTGACAATTGAAAAGTTAGTCAAGACAAGATCACGAAAGGATTGTAGTGGGTTAGCCTCTAAAAGCAGCCAATTAATTTAGCGTTAGTGCTAGCTAATTAAGTTATAAAATGAAATTTGGTTATAAGAAAATAGATTCCAATTCATTGACAAGGGAGTTAAATGTTCATCTCTTAATATTTTTAACCCTTCATTTTCTTATTTGATAGTAATTTTTATTTTTCATCGGAGAAATTTAACGGGTTAGATGGTGTGTCTTTGGTGTTGTGTATGCTTCAATTGTTTTTCGCTTGAAAATAAACTAAAATATTTTTTTATTATTTTTAATATCAATACATCAAAACTATATATAAAAAAACATTACTTCAATGTTTTTTTTTTTTTTAGTGAAATCACTTTTAAAATACATCAAAAAGCAGAAATCACAACACTCTCAAACATCTTAAGAGATGTTTAAATTAAGTTTTGTAACTTGAGTGTTTTTTTCCCAACTCTTCGTTTTTTTTTTCTACGTGTGTAATCTTTGGTCTCATTTGTATATGTTTTACATTATTTTATATTATTATCTAATTTAAAATTTGATTTAATTATTTTTATACACTTATTGAACATCAATTACCAGATTTAATAGTTTAATCGATGAAAATTTCTCTCGGTATTTACACTAACATTCTTTTTGTGATTATTTTACCGACGAAATCACAGATGAAAACCGTCCATAAAAAAAACACTCGTCAGTAATTTCTGGTCTGTCAGTAAGTTCGTCGTTAATAAATTTACCGATGGCTTTATAAATGGACCATGCGCGCCAAAAAAAAATATTAACCACTTCAATTTGTCAGTAATTCTCTCAGTACTATTTAGCATACCATCGACAGGATAACCGTAGGTAATTTTGTCGGTGAGTTGCAGTGGCATTTACAGTAATTCTATTCCAACTCTCTGGAATATACCAACAGAATTATTTCGTCGGTGATTTAATAGTTGCAGTGGCATTTGCCATAATTCTTTTTCAACTCTATAGAATATACCAACGGAAGTATTTCATCGGTAATCCCGTCAGTAATAATTTAAAAATAGTTTTTTAAAAATATATATTGAACGAAAATAGAAAATAATTTTTTAAAAATTAAATTAATATAAAATTCAAATATTTAAAAATAAATTATTTTAATATAAAAATAAAATATTCATTACAAATTTATATGTTCAAGTACAATGAAACTAGAATAGAGACGGCGCTGGAGGAGGAGGAGGAGCTAGTCATCCCCGGGACCATAGGGCCAATAAAGGGGTGCATATATACCACCCATCTGTGATCTCATATCCATAACCATTCAGCAGAGTTCTTAATAATTCGTAGAGAGTCGTTCATATTTTTCATTGAGATGGGTCGTATATTATTGCACTCATTGATCTAACAAGGTCGTGAACTTTGGAGACTGAGTGCTCGAGACCGATTGCGAGCACCCAATGGTTGAAACACTATGGGTCGTCTGCAAGTTCTTAGCCATAGTATTAAAGAGTTCGTACACCCGATTTCTATCAGGTCCACTAGACGATCATGCCTTCAACCACAAAACCGGATTGAAATCCATGTGGGTCAAAGGATTGTCCCCATATTTCTCCTTCAACCGGATGTTATATGTCTCCTAAAAATAAAATCATCAAATTCAAGTAAATAATAACTTAAGAAAAAATGGTTGAAAACCAACGTACTACAAAGTGTTGAACTCGGCTGTCGACGAACTGTTGCACCTCTTTTTGGCTATCATCACTCTGCACGTGCATTTCCATAAAAAGCTTCATTGGGCTTGGCTCAAGTCCAAGATCCGTAGTCTGCAAGAAAAAATTTTGTCAGTTAAATATATTTATAAATAACAACAAATTAAAAAAATATATATGTAATTAAAATAAATCTTACCATCCGTTTCATATGTGAAACAAACATCATGGAGTTGTCGGTGTGCATAGTAACAAAACCATGAATTTTTTAGCTTTGGTTCCCAGCACTGAACTATGATCATCATGTGAAATACTCAGACATCATATGCTGAATGTATTCCGCCCATATAATCTCCTGAAATCCTTCCAAACTATCACGTCATTCCAGCCTGGTAAAGCACTTTTTTGGCATATTTTTTAGATTTCTTTTATGCCTCACACCAAAAATCACCCAACCTATATGATACAAATGAATTATCTATAAGTAAATGACAAATAAAATTTTAATATTTGGAATAAAAAAAATTATCCTGATTTCAATGTTACCTAGTTGTAACGTGATTCTCCAAAGCTCTCCTCATAACATTATCATTTGCTCTATCCCACTCAAATTTTTTCTTACAGTAAAAAATTATAAAAAGAAAAATTTCAGTAATTTTAATAAAGTAAACGAATTAACATAATAAATAGTAAAATTTTAAGTTAATACCAACCTTAAATCTTGAAAACCATGCATCGACCTATGGTTTCTATTCAGGATGTTTGGAAACCTAGCTTCATTGAAACAATAGAATTTTCATTGATGATTTAAATGTCGATGTTATTATTCGGGCAACCTCAATGTTTGTGAACCTGAAATTGGATAAATGTAATGAAATATTATTTGTTCATAAATTGTTAAACATAAACTAGTTCAAAGCAAAACAAAATTATATTGAAAGGGCATCCTTCCATTGCGCCTTATACACGTGGGTGAATGGATCCCGATATGAAGGGTCATGAGTTGATGCATGTGCCTCAGGTGCCTCTTCTTAGCCGGCACTTAATGACTCGTGGTTGTCATTATCATTGCTAGAAGAACTAGCAACAATCTTATGCTCACGACGTGCAATTGATTTTTTCCTAGGCATCTACCCAAATTTACAGAAAAAAAAATAATTTTCATTTTAAAAAAAATTGGAAGCACCTCCCCTATACGAGAACCTGCTGAAAAAATTTTAATCTTACAAATAGACAACATATATGCCATAAACCAATTCATATTATTCTATTTCTACCAACAATTTTTATAATTCAATTCCGTAGAAAATTCTCATTTTCTACATGATAATATTTTTAATCCTAAATTTACAAGAATTTATTTTAAATGGAATACATACAATATAATAATTAAAATTAATCCTACACATTTAATTAAATATTAACAAAAAAATTCAACAAATAAAATAACTAAAATTCAACAAAATAATGAAAACATTATTTCAATAACAACTACAATTCAACATAATTATTTCTAAGTGCTAATACTTGTGATCCTAAATTCATAAAAAAAAAAATTATTCTAAATGGAATACAATACAAAATAATAATTAAATTTAATCACATTTAATTGAAGTTGAACAACAAATTTGAAAATAATAACTAAAATTCAACAAAATAATGAAATTATTGCAATAACAACTAAAATTCAACACAACTATTACTTCATAAAATTATAAAGAACAAATAATTGAACAAATAATGGCGTGCTTAATTTCTTATCTTAATGAAGAAATTATGCAAAAACAAATAATGAGTAAGGAATTAAAACTTCTTATCTTAATGGCGTGCTTAATTTCAGAGTTGAACTAGGTGTGATACAAAAACAAAAACAAAAATACATTGTTACAAAACCTCGGGAAATAAAAAAGAAAAATGAGAAGAAAATACTTCAAAAAATTTACCCGCAAATACTTGTTGGTGTTGAGAGAAAGAAAGCTTGATTTCTAGCCTTGATGTTTGAAAGACAAAATAGAATAGCAAACCACGGAGGAGAGAATAAGAGAGAAAACTAAGTTTTTAAGCCAAGATAAAAAACTAAAGATTTGTTGCCTTCATGGAGCTCTTATATTAGTTTTTACTAGGGTGAGCAAAAAAATCAAAAAACCGATTAAACCAAGAAAACCAGAAAAAAAAATAACCGAAAAAACCGAACCGTGAAAAAAAACCAATTAAACCGATTAGAATTTTGAAAAAACTGACCGGTTTGGTTTTGGTTTTATAAGCCTGAAACCAAAAAAAAAACCGAACCAAACCCAAACCGAAAAAAACCAAGCCAAACCAAGCCAAAACCGAGCCAAACAAAAAAAACCAAGCAAAACCGAAAAAACTGAGCCAAATCGATTTGAACCGATTTTTGTTGTAAAAAAACAGAACTGAAACCAGTCGGTTTGAACCGGTTTCGTTTCGGTTCGGTTTTGGTTTTTTTTCTTAAATCAATTTGGTTACTTTTTTTTTATAAAAACCGAACCGAAAATGATCACCCCTAGGTTTTATGGATAGAATTATCGATGACCAATTAAATATTATTAATTTAAAATATTCTATCAGTGATTCCATCTGTAAAGTCTGTTTGAAATTTTCGATTTGCCCTAAAAATTGCACAAAAGCACTCCAGATTTTTTTATTCTATCTGTAATTCCGTCGATATTATAGTAAACAGTCAGAACTGTGTAGCTCAATCAAAATGCTTTAATTACCAGCGCATTAAAATTCGCATTCCATTAGTGATTTCGTTAGGATACCCGTTAAAACATGCACCTCAGTCAGTAAAAGCATTAAGTGTTAGCGTGTTGAAATTTGCATTTCATCAGTGATTCCATTGGAAATATTAAAAACTTTAATTGGCATCACCGACTTGTGAAGGGGAACAATTCTCATTGCCTCCAGAATATACCGACGGACACAGCCTATCGGTATACCCGTGTGTAATTAGTTACATAAATAGTACAGGGAGAAGGGAAACGATTCTCATTGCCTCAAGAATAATTATCATCGACTTGTGAAGGGGAACAATTCTCATTGCCTCTAGAATATACTAACAGACACAGCCTATTGATATACCCATGTGTAATTAGTTACATAAATAATACAGGGAGAAGGGAACAATTCTCATCGTCTCTGAAATATACCGATGGAAATAGCCCATCAATATACCCGTGTAATTAGTTCCATGAATAATGCTAGGGACAAGGAGAACAGTTCTCAACGCCTATGGAATATACCAACAGAAATAGCCCGTTGGTATACCCGTTTGTAATGAACAAACTGTTGGTATTTTCATCGGTGTGAAATAGTATTTGATGCCAAATTACATTTGTATTCCCTATCTATCCATCATGTAAATACTTAAATTGATAGTTGCACGCACAACACAATAACACTAATTCACATAACAATAATAAAATAAATATTTCTTTATAGAGAATTTCATCAATAAATATTACATTATAGTTTATGGCATTACACTTTCCTGTTTTGCAAATTAGTCAAAGTTTTCTTCTTCTTCAATTGACTCGTTGTCAACTCCATCACAATTTTTTACGTTGATTTCATCACTATCATAATCTTCATCGACTTGTGCATGTCCGTTGGAGCTCAAAACAACATTCAACTCCTCAACATCAACAAAAATATTCTTTAGGATGTGAAAAATTAAATTTTCTTGTAAGTCAATCGATGGAGCAACTTGATATGGATCAACTAACTCATTAACTTCAAATACATCATCTCTCATATTTGATTCATCGTTCCCATCCTGAACAACCTCGACATGACCTCTGGGTTTGGTTTTCAATACGGATAATCAATCAACTCTTGAACGATCCTTTCTAAAGGAAAGGGTGAATATGTAATAAACTTACTGACATTGCTTTACGAAAACAAAGACATCGTTGACGTTGCGGAGTCTAACTTTTGAATTAATTTCGACTAAACCATGATGGGGGATCTACTCTAATTTCTCTTTCAATGGTGTCATACTAATAATATTTGAATAAAAATACTTTATTATGCTCTCTATGATACTACAATTCAATTACTTCTTCTAATTTTTCATAATAGTCAACTTCAAACTCATTAGAAATCGATCCCTTAACACAAACCCCGTTGTTATATGCCTTTCTACCCTGCCCATATTCTTCAATATAAAATACGTGTCTATTGATGAAATACCATTGTAGCACTTCACGTTTCTTTCAGGACCGAGACTTAGTAAAGACAAAGTAAAACTAGCATTCCTTCCAAATTTATAAACCTGGTACATGAAGTACAACCATGAATAGTTAATGAGAAATGTGTAATGAAATTAAGTATCATGATAGATAATAATAATTAAACGGTAAATGTATGGGTAGATGCACCATAAAGTCAAAAAAAATGACGGAATGAATATCATCTAAAGTTTGTATATTATCTGAATGATATTCGTTTCAAGCCTCTTAATGTGTTGTGTATACAACTTGTTGGAACATATATCTCTAAAAAAATGACTAATCTCCATGAGTGCATCTCATATCCTATTTGGAGATAAATTCCGATAAGCAAATGCAATGAGTGTTTGCATAAACATGTGGCAATTATGGCTCTTCATTCTATATAATTTGCAATCCTCCAAATTAACCAACCTTGATATGTTTGAGGCATGTCCATCAGGAAAACAAAGACTCTTAAGCCATTGGTAGACAAGTAACTGTGCATTTTTGTCTAAGACGAAGCTTGCTTTGAGTTTTATGACTCGTGACCCAACATAAACCAACTCCATATTTTTATGGTGACAAAACAAAGTTATATCCATTCTAGCCTAGATATTGTCCTTTGTTTTCACCTTCACGTCCATAATCATGTTGAAAATGTTCTCAAAAACATTTTTTTCTATATGCATGACGTCAAGGTTATGGCAGAGAAGATTAGTCTTCCAATAAGAAAGCTCCTAAAAAATACTTTGTTTTACCTAATTATAAGTCAAACCAAAATTAGGAAACTTTTTCTTACCAGATTGAAAATCAAACACAATGTCACAACACTCTAACACCACGTCATACAATTCTTCACCCGAAAGATATGGCAGTGCAACTTTCCTTTCAATTCTGCTAACAAATAAGTCCTTTCTATTCTTTCTATACTTGTGATCTATTGGCAAGAATCGTCGATGGCAGTACAAAAAAGATGTTTTACCGTTGTTTATTAGTGTGAATGCCTTGTTATTTTCCATGCAGTATGGACATGCTAGTTTTTCATGCATGCTCCAACCAGAAACCATTCCATAAGATGGAAAATCATTGATAGTCCACATCAAAGTTGTCTTTATTTGAAAATTTTGTTTTGTCGATACATTATAAGTCAAAGTCCCAGATGACCACAACTACGTCAACTCATCAATCAACGGTCAAAGACAAACATCCATATTCCGACCTAGACTAAGTGTTTCCATGCTTCACCATTAAAAGGGTGCATCATCACTCCATCCACCGCATCATATGATTGGTGTCATGTCATGTGCTCAGCAGTCTTTGGTGACATGAATAACCTCTGCAATCTAGGTATGATTGGAAAGTATCTAAGTTTTTTTATATGCGACAAGAGTCTTTCCCTTGTCAGTTCTGGGTTTATAAAGAGAATGCCCACATGTCCTACACTCGGTCAGCTCTGTATTTTCAAGGTAGTACAACATGCAAAAGTTTGGACACATGTTAATTTTCTGGTATCCTAGACCGAGGGGTTTCATCATGGACTTAACAGCATAGAAGTTCTCTTTCAGCCTGTTCTCTCAAGGTAAAATGCTTCTCACTTATTCGATAATTCTGTCATAATTGGCCTAACTCAACTCATGATCCTACTTACTGGTGAACACCTATGCAACGACCGATAATTTATTGTGATTTATACAACCATCCCATAATGGTTCATTAGAATCTTTCAAAAGATCAAAAAAACTTAGTTGCGTAATTCATCACAAAACACTTAAGTCGGTAATTCGACATAAGTTTAACATTTTACAGACAAATATAATTTTACAAAATTTAAAACAAACTATAACATATACAAATCATAAATTCATACAATAAGTTTGTTTGAGAAAAAAACTATAAAACAAGTAAACACCCAAACAAAATATACATACTATAAAAATATGCAAAAAAATAAACATTTTAAAATTGTGTTCAAATTTTTTTAAAAAAAAAGGTAGATTTGCTTACTTAAGGTGGAGAATCCTCAATAAAATTTAAATCAGAACACGAATGCTGACAAATCGAGTGTTGTGGTGGCTGAAAAAGTTATGGAAGGTTTAGTTGTGTTGAGATTGAGGAGGGGTGGTTGTTTAGTTGTAGAGAAAAATTTTACAAGGAAGAAGTAGAAATGGGAGAGGGAGAGGGGGGGTTGAGCGCCAGGTCATAAATTAATTATTACTGATGGATTAACCGACGAAATTATTCTGATGGCAATTCCATCAGTATAAATGTCACGTCACCGTATGATTTGCATTTTCAAATCCCACTTTAATATCGTCCTTAATGTCATCGGTATATACCGATGGAATTTTTTCGTCGGAATATTCATGGACAAATTGTATTGTACTTCTGTCAGTAACTTCGCCTATAAAAACTTACATGTCATCGTACTGGTTGGCTTTTTTTTATTCCTTCTATTCTCACTGTGATTCTCTCGGTATATACCGACGACATATTCTCATCAGTGTTTACCGACAAATTTAGCGATGGAAAAATTTGGTCGGTAAATGTCACTGTAATATATATACCGACAGAAAAATTTTGTCGGTGTTTCGTATTTGTCAATTTTCTGATAGTGATCCTTATATTCTACCTCTCAACTGCTTTTTTACAACCTTATATTTCATTTCTCAGTCCTAAATTTCTAATTTTTAATACCAAACCCAACATAACCTTAGATGCTTAAGACTATTTGACGTGGTATTAAGCAATCCATTCCTTTCAAATAAAACACGAGAGGAATTAAAAGAAAGAAAATGACACTATTTTATTTTTTGATAATTATAAAATTTTGATACATGTGCAGCTTGATGAGTTTGAATGCATGTATTTTTTTTATTGAAAGGTCTATAATAAAAGATTGTGATCAATTGAAAACCTTGGTTAATCTTCACATAAACATCAACAATTAACATGTCTATTAAACAGACAATTGGCACCAAAAAGTAGATTACATCTTCTTCTTTTTTTATTGTATCTCACTTCCATTTTGAAATAGAAGAATGCAAAATTTATTCCAACCATGGAGAAAGAGATGTTGTTTAACAAATTAAGAAGAGTTAGAGAGGTGAACGGAGCAAGAAAAGTAAATTATTATTGAAATCTCATCTAACAGCTTAGGTTTTTGAGTGGGATGGTTTTTTAATATGGTATCAAAACCTTATTAACCAAGTGTTCACAAGTTCAAATATCACCATCCCATTCTAATTAATAAAAATTAAACATAAGTTAGTGTGAATCTGTGCAAATTTCAAGTTTAAAAAACTTTCACTTAAGGAAGTGTGTTAAAAAATAATATAAAAGTATTATTAAGACGCTTAAGATTTTAGGTGAGATAATTCTTTTGATAAGATGTGTTAATTTCAATTTTATCCCCGTAGTAAATGGACAAAAATATAAAAAAAGGGAAATAAATATAAAAGATATAGGGTATGAACACATCATCAAATTTCAAGAGAGATTTCAGAAAGTTACTTAATTAATCACAATAATATGATATTAATACAATCTTTCTTTCAATAGAAAAGAAATAATTACACAAATAGAAAAACCCATCCAATACATTGCACCAACTTTGTAGTTATAATTAATCTCTATTTATCTACTATCGTGTATATAATCCAAATGTGCCTGCTAATAAATAAAAACAATAGCAATAATTTCAGCACGCAGAGTACTTGTCATAAAGAGATTGAGAATGGAAGGAGGTTATCTCTCTTGTGTAGCCTAAAAATCCAGCAGAAATTCTTTCAAAAAACCAAAAACTAAGCTTCGAGCAAACTGGGATCCGGCCAATGAATATTTCCTTCCTTTTGTGTTTGTTTCTGATAATTCTTTTATCAAAATGAAAGTGGAATATTTGATGGAGACAATGCGGAAACATGCTTGACTAATTAGCACAGTGAACCATGCTGGGTGAGAAGAAACAGTTGACTTTATTTTTGCCAAGAAAGTCAAAGGAACAGTGTGACATTATAGACATTATAGGACTTTGGTGATTTTGGAAACCACAGTTGAAAGGGATTCATCTCTACACGGCATTAGAAAATGTCGAAATATATATATATATAATGGAATTCACAAGTGTCATATTTTCTTTGATTCATTGGAGATATGATTACTACTGCATTTTGGCTGTACATCTCTATTATTTTGATTCACAAGTGCACATGTCAGTTGAAAGGGATTCATCTCTACACGGCATTAATGTTAGAAACTCTTAGTGTGCATCTCTATTATTGTTTTGAAAAAAAAAATACAGATTTATTATTGTTTTTCAATCAAATATGTTTAAATTTTTTCTATATTTGAATTTCTTATCTTAAGACACTAACTAAATACAACCTGAAAACTTAGTTTAGATTAGATTATTAACTCGCGCTACATTATGGATCGAATGAATTTTTTTAAAACATAAAAAATATGTCCATGCCTTGCTAATATTTTTTCTAGTAAAAATAAATAAATCATGAGAGGCTTAACTCAAGAAAAATTCAAGATAATATTTTTATTAAAATATTGAAACGACAACATATTGAATCAACTTGAGATTAACATGTCAGATCCACAATCAAGGTCATGAGATCATAATAACCTCCAAAAGCAAATTGAAACAAATTATAAAGCCTAGTCTCTAATCAATTCAATGTTGAAGTATGAAATTGAAAAAGAAATCAATTAAAAAAATCTAAAAAAACAACCTAAGTCAACGGATTAACCTGCTAGACCCACGGACCAGTTTATAAGATTGAAATAACCTTATATAAAACAAATAAAAAAAATTATGAAACTCAATTCTCAAACAACCCAATATTAAATGATGAAATTGGAAAAAAAATATCTATCAAGGAACCAATTCAACTCAATAGCTTAAACAGTTAGGTAAAATCTAAATATATGATTTATATTATTCTCTAACAATATCAGTTTTATAAAAGGACTAAAAAAACTAGTTAACCTGCCAAATTTTTTAATGGTGGGATAACTATGAATGCCAACCCCCAACAAATCAAATGTTGAATGATGAAATTAAAAAAAAAATCAAGCTAATATATCAAACTCTCGACCCGAATCATAAGAGTGGGATAACCACATGTAAGGAAAGCCAAATCATAAAATCTAATCCCTATCAAACAAACTAAATATTAAAGATTGAGATTAAAATTAAAAAAAATAAAAATAAAAAGCACCACTACTTTTTAGTGTTTCGATAATTAATTGTAAGGGGGTTTGATTTCCATTTAATTATTCAAGTTTCAGATCTTATGATAAAGGGTGATAAAACGATTTCTATGTCTTTTAACAGACTTGATCCTAATGTTGAAAGCTAATTTGAAAACAATGTAAGAAATATGACTAAATTTCATGTTAGAAACATGCTACTTTACAATCCGGGCTAATAGTTACCTTAATTCATCTGTGTTTATCGAACCCTTTATAGCACATTATTCATTGCAAATTCCTTGTTACAAAGCTTACATGCATCACACACTATTTATCAAGGGAAGAAACATGGAGTTTATTGGCAAGCTAAAACATGATCATGCTCTCGTGTTCAACCACACATGGAAGCAATTCAACATGATGCAATACTGTGTTTCTGAAAGAGCAGCCCACAGGAAATCTGAGGTGAGGATTAAGGTTTCTGTGACTTGTAGACA
>Ga0307518_10002816_pt1 | contig 12625 bp, 9 predicted proteins | sample 25_EM_MG_FD_203889 | JGI IMG/M metagenome (GOLD analysis project Ga0307518, IMG submission 203889) | Populus trichocarpa ectomycorrhiza microbial communities from riparian zone in the Pacific Northwest, United States - 25_EM | ecosystem: Host-associated > Plants > Roots > Unclassified | place... | reverse complement strand
TTTTAACAGATATTATGGAATCATTTAATTTTGTGTCCATGCTTCATTGTTTGAGAATGATACTAGCAGTTACTAATGAGTTCTCACAAGCATTACAAAGAAAATATCAAGACATAGAAAATGCTATGAGTTTATTGAAAACATCAAATGAACGATTCAAAATGATGAGAGAGAATGATTGAGAATCTTTACTGGAATAAGTGTCATCCTTTTGCATCAAACATGATATTGATATTCTAAACATGGATGATGAGTACAAGCTTTGTGGGCGTTCAAGGCGAAAATCTCAATGGATTACAAAATTACATCATTTCCGTTATGAATTGTTTAACAATATCATTTACATCCAACTTACTGAGTTGGATGATCGTTTTACTGAGACGAGTACATAGTTACTTCTTTGTATGGCATATTTAAACCCAAGTGACTCTTTCTCTACTTTTAACAAAGAAAAGATTATTTGCCTTGCTCTTTTTTATCCCAGTGAATTCTCTATAGTGGACCTTATGGTACTTGGTGACCAACTTGATACGTATATTATTGATCTACGTGGTGATGATGAGTTCTCTGGTATTGAAGGTATTGCTAGCCTTGCAGAGAAAATAGTAAAAACAAAGAAGAATTTGACATTTCCATTAGTATATATGCTTATCAAATTGTCATTACTTCTACCAGTTGCAACTGCTACAGTGGAGAGAGTTTTTTCTGCTATGCATATTGTCAAGAGTAGATTACGGAATAGGATGAGAGATAAGTTGATGAATGATAGTTTGGTTGTATATATTGAGAAAGATATCTTCAATAAGATTGATAATGGAACTATTATAAAGCGGTTTTAAAATATGAAAACTCGAAGAGAATAATTATAATGTAAGTTTTTTCAGTTTAAAAGTATTTTTAAATTAATTTTACTTGATATGAATTAGTATATATTTTTTGAATTGATTTCTAATGCATATCTATATAATATAGTATTTATTAATAATTTGCTCCCTCATTGAAAAAACTCTAGCTCCGCCATTGTTGATAGTATGATAGGAAAGCTATACATGATGGATTCAAGAATAGATATTCATTTGTGAAGGATATGAAGTTTGTAGTTCTAGTTTCTTTATCTTATAAGCAGGTTTATGAGGACCAGTTAAAACTTAAAGGGGATAAAAAGGTTGAAAATGAGAATTTATATGTGAGAGCGAGGGTTATTTAGAACATCTTTCTTGTCGACAAAGTTTTACAATGTTTTGATGATGAAACATTGTTTCGATCTTATGATGATGATGTGCCTCTAGTATATGATTTTCATGTTTTGGATTCAAGGTCAAATCTTTCTAAATAAGGGGAGGATGATACAATTCAGACTTGAATTTTTCATGTTGAACATTCGTTTATGTGTTTAAGTTTGGATGGGAGGCCATTCAACCAACATTGTTTCTTGCCTTAGTTTTTTGGTTGGAATGAAATTAGTTATGAAAGGTTTTTAGCCTAGAAACCATTCGGCTACATTAGGGTTTTGGTAAGGAGTGAGTTCGATCAACCTTAAATTATGTATGATGAGGGGTTCGGTCCAAGGTCATTAATGTTGCATTCAACAAGATTTGAGCAACCGATGTATGGGTCTGATTCGGGCAACAAAATAGGCTTGTTAAGAGTTTGTATTAGATCGAATTTGGGTTATGTTAATGTGTATAAGTTTGGGTCATATGGAATCTAAAGTTGGCTTGGATTAATTAGAGTGTTAAGATCTTTTTTCTACAATGATATATCAAATATCCTAGCTAAATTAGGATACATGGATGATGGTTACTTAGTTATTTGTGAGAGGAAGTTTCCTAATGCTAAAATGAGAAGCAAAGAAATGGCAAGGGCTGATTTAAAGAGGAGATATTGTTTTTTCATGTTGGACAAGGATTTCATACCTAGCATGGAAAGAGAAAGGCGACAACATATGAGAATTATTTCCCATCATATATTTGTCCTTTAAATGCAAGGAATCCTTCCTTAACATGGAGTATAAGGGAAGACCAGAATCAAAGAACTTTCCCTTTTGTTTTCTTCCTTTCTCTTGCAAGATTTTCTTATTCAAAATGGAGATTCCTTCCTATTTTTTAAAGCATATTTTCAGCTAAAAAAGGGAAGAAACTTTAACATCTAAGACAACATCTTTCAAGCAAGGTAAAAGGATTAATGGACGAACAAAGGAACACTCTTTCTTTTACAAGTTTCTGATTAACTACAAGGGATCTAATGCAAAGAGATACAATTTTGGAGATGTTTTGATAACTTGTATTATTCTGAATATTTCTTAACGTTTGTTTTTTGTTTTAATTAATATACGGAATAATTATATTTCAGGTATAGGACTTTTATTTCTGTTGAGTTTGTTTTGGCCTAAAATCAATTTTTGGGCTTGTTTTAGGTATTAGACTTGTGCTTAGACGAGTTTTAGTTAAGGCCAATTGGTTTGCAACCCAATATGGGACCATTATGGTTATTATCTTAGGAATATATTATATTTTGTTTCGCTGCAAATTTGGTACCCTTTAAATATTAATGAAATTCAATTTTGCTTGAACAATTTTTTTTTTATTGGGATAAAGAGTAAATTAGACTTATCATGGTATAACTGACATTGTGGCGTCATTCGCAATCATCCAATATCTCTGGTTCTTAGTTACAAGTTAACTCTGGGCAAATGTTCAACCAAACCTAATTACTTGGCTTTCTTATGGAAGTTATCATTTTCATTGTGGGTTGCGTAACCACATGATCACGAGGTTCACATCATTGGAGCCTAACACAAAGAGAATGACGCGTCGCTCCAAACACCGTTGTGAACAACTGATTTTGGTAACTGGATGACCCTACATGCGCCTCTAGAATGGTGCGAGGGCCTTCACGTGTTAACACGTGTGTAACACGCATCAACAACTTTTTTTAAATAATATTTAACTTTGTAAAATTACCAGGCAACCTTTAGGTCAACCACATAATAACAAAACAACTGTAAGTAAAAGTCATTCCTCTATGCTCAAAAAATTTATGTGGACCAATTTATACCTAATCAATCTTGTAATATCTAATGTATCCCCATAAAAAGACAATTTTACCCCAAATTGCAAGTTTTTTTAAATTTTAGAAGGGTAAAAACGTTAGTTCATTATTCTATTAAACAATAAAATGTATCTTGAATCATGGTATTTTACTAAAGTTTTCAGTTTTTTTTAATGTAATTTGTATTTCTTCTAAAATAAAAGTTATTAATTCATAATTATTTAAAATAATTTTTTTGTCAAGTATAACACCTTTTCCCTCTTTTAAAATAACAAGTTATTGTTTTTCGGAAATCACCCTTAATCATCTTTAACCATCACAATTAAGGTACAATTAGTTAAAAAAAAATTATGTACTTGAGGTCGTGAGCTAGCAAGGATAGGGACTTGTTCCCTTCCTCTGTATCCGGGTTCGATTCTCTCTGTGCATGCCTGTCACTCCCGCGGTGCCTTATCTGTCCACTGGGCTTGCAGGGTGTTCAATGGGTCCGGAGATTAGTTGTGATGCGCGTAAACTGACCCGGACACCCTAGGTTATCAAAAAAAAAAAAAAGTTAAAATACAAATTCATAAGATAAAATTTTCCGATATTACATGTAAATGTATTTAACAATTTATAATATTACGACCTAAAAAAACTCTCTTCTACCTTTAAGTAACAATATTTGTTAAATCACAGTTACACTGTATTATTCTATGGAGTAATTTATTAATTTATAGAGAGATGAAGCAATTTTTTATAACAACAATAAGTAAATACCCTCGACATTCCATAATTTAAAATAATAATGACTGCAGTGTTCGCGGTACAAAAATTTCTCCATGCAAATGATACGGTATAATTATCTTAGAAAAGGAAAAGAATATTATCCAATGCATGTAACATAACAATATATTTACCTATTATGTCATAAAAAAGCATCTTATCATATTATAATTTAATTAATTACATCAAAATTGCGATAATTACAAATGATTAAATATAATTTTGATAAAAAAATTACCACATAGAAGGAAATATTACTACGTTTCCATAAAAAAAAGTTATTTTTCAAATATTACGAATTAATAACTATTTGCACATATTAATAATAATAACAATAATAATTTTCCTCAAAAAAAAAAAAAAAAAAAATCTTACTGTTGGAGTTGGAGTACAACACAAAAGATCCAACGCCCGTCATTTTAAACGCAGCAGCACGTAATTTTGTCCCTCGCATCCACCCCAAATTTAAACGCAAAACGTAAAACACGAAACCCAAAAAAAAAAAAAAAACAGAGAGAGAAAACAAAGGAGATCTGCCTGAAGTGCACCCACGATTTATTTTTGCGCACAACAAACAGCTCTCCTCCCTTCTCTCTCTCACCCGATCAGATCGGACCTCTTTGTTTTTTCCTTTTTTGGTCCGTACAAAATCAAGATTCTATTAAATTAAATTTCAAAATCCGAATTTAACTCACCATTATACCTTTCGAATTACAATATTTCCTTCGTTTTTTATTTCTTGATCTGGATTCTTTTTTGTGTGATTGTGATTGGTTTGTGGATAAGTAGTTTAATTGGATGGGAATTTGAGGGTATCAACTTCTAGAGGGGTAAATGGCGTCGGCTCAGGCGTTGCCAGGCTCACGGAAACAGGAGCATCTCGAAGCAGGAAAGCGACGGGTATGTTCAATTATTTGATTGATTGATTTGTTTCAGTTCATGCAACTGATTAAGTTTATTTTGATATCATCAATTTTCTTTTGCAAAATGTGTAGCGAGAAACATGCATGTGGTTCCACTGTCAACGATCTGTGATTCAAATTAGATAATCGAGTTTTTTTTTTTTTGGCGAATTGTGTATTTTAGGGTGGTAATCATATAGATTTTTTAGTTCTTATTACCTTTGCGCTCCTGATCCAAGCTAAACATATTGCTGCAATCGCCTTTTTTCTTGCCGGACGGGGAAGTGAATGTGTATAATTTTTGTCAAGTGTGAGATTATTGGACTAGAGAAAGAACTCAGAATTACATACTGGTTTTATTGTTTTTGAGGATCCAGTTATGACTTTAAGTATGTCCGTTGGTGAGCTAGAAATAAAATGCAACTCTTTAAAGATGAAATGTTTGGATATTTCTATGATTAGTACTCTACACAGAAACAAGTGGAAGCAATCAAGAAAGACTTGAAACCATCCTTGTAATTCTGACTCGGAGCTGAAAGAGTTAAAAAGTAAATTTAATTCGATTTGAGGCATGATTCTCTTCATGCAACTCTATTTTAGAGGATTCTTGTGGTCCACTAGAATTCCAATTGGTTGTTCCTTTGGGGTAAAAGCCAATTAGGGTGCTTTTTAATGCTTTTGGCAGTGTGCCTTATCAGCTGAAAAACAATTTTCCAAACACCTCCATTGCAATAACAAAAAACGTGCATTGTGTACATCCAATTTCTTTTTGAGATTCTGCTTTGGCAGGTCTTTGATAGCCTTCTCAGGTCAAGAAGCAGCAATTGTTTGTTGCCCTTGTGCGTCTCTGTTGGCGTTTCTTTAGAGATTTTAGACTATACACCTGGTGATTAAGTAACATGTCCCTCACGCCCTAGCCTCCTGCTCCTTGGCTCCTTCCATTTTAGTTCTTTTGCTTTTTTCATCTGATTAAAGCATGGAAAAATCTGGTTTGTAAGATCATATTCCCCATGTCTATGTGTTCTTTTGCAGTTGGAGGAGTTCCGCAAGAAAAAGGCAGCAGAGCGAGCCAAGAAAGCCGCACCCACCAGCCAACCTCATGCTTTGGATGTGAGCCTAGATCAGAAGCAACTGTTGGAGACTGAGCATGCACGACTAACAGATTCAGATGGAGTTGGCACATCTGATGGACCTGGCAGACCTGTTGAACCCATTGGTGCATCTATGAACAATGGCAACAAAATTTATATTACCGAGAAAGTTGAACTAAGTTCTTTGAAAGATTCAGAACCTAGTCGTCCTTCATTGAGTGATTATAGTACATCGTTTTCAGGAATAACACAGAAACACACAAATCATTTTGATTCAAACAGGCATGATGCTTCAGGACTCGCTGGATCAGCCAATGTTAAGTATGGCCAAGAGACAGAAAAAATGAATAATGAATCTGGAATATATACAGGGAGCCAAGGGGACAGGAGTTCATCTGACCATTCTATTGTTAGTGGTTTTTATGGCAGTTCTAGTCAATCCAGCCTTTATGGAAGGGAGTTGCTCCAATCCAAAGAAAATAACATATCTTTAAAGCATTCTGTGGTTGATAATGATAGCACTCATTTCCTTACTTCATATCAAAGTTCTGCCAGCTCTGAACAGCAAACCTTTAAGCCCAGTTATAGTAGCTTCCCTGCCACTGTTGGTATGTCCCTCTCCTATTTAGATTGTATTTTTTTTTCCTGGATTTCCATGTCTGTCTGTTTGTATAAACAACACATTATGAGGTTTTACTTTGTCCTATCTTTAATTTTCCAGAAAAAAAAAACTAAGTATACAGTCGTGTTTTGGGGTTTTACAGTGGACTCTACCCTGCCAAATATGAAGCTGAGAGATTCTGATTCTGAAGTTGAGCAGGACATGCGTTTCAATTATCCCATGAATTTGGATTTTGGTGAAAGAAATTTTAGTAGCTCCACCAGTAATTTGCGTACTGTGCACGATACAGCTGCACAGACATCTGAATCCACAGGTTTCAACTCAAATAGTTCTAGGAGATCTCGTCCATCTTTCCTCGACTCTCTTAATGTGTCTAGATCGTCATCTAGTAGTTATGTCCAACGGACTGAACCAGAGGATTCATTTATAATCAATACTTCCAAATCAAACGGCATTGATGCTTTAGGATCATCTGCTTTCCAGAAGCTTCCTGTGGAGACCAAAACTGACAGGAGTTTATCAGAGATGGCTTCTTCAAATATGCCTAGTTCAGTTGATAATGCAACAAAATTTTCAGTTTCTCTTACTAATGGGGTTGGTATAATGAACACTAATACTAATGAGAACATTATGGAGAGAAAACATGAGTTTTATCAACCCATGCAAAATGAAGATTTTTCTGCTCTGGAACAGGTACCCTGTTTTCTGTTATTTAATATTTGTTGTATAGTTCTTGCTTTACTAGTCTCTTTTTAGCTTTTCCTTGGAAATTTGTGAATTTAGCTCTGCAAGTGCAATGTTTTGAATATTATAAAATTAAGTGTTTTTCACAATTTATTAAAATATATGTTTGTCAAGGACATGTTGGTATTGTGATGCACACATAAGAATTCCTCAGTACTAGATTTTGGGTCCTTTAAAATTTTATCCAAATAGAATAGTGTACATAACATCACAACACATAGCATCTGCTGTGAGGAGAGTGGTGGGGATGTTAATATTAAACTTGATTGGGATTATATTTAGGAATTGTGGTCGGGGTATGTTCTGTGATGCATACATCCCTTTTGATCATTTCTTTTCCTTTTTTTTCCCTGTGAACCAAGAGGAAATTATCAAATTTCACTTCAACATGTTTTTGCTGTCACTTCTGTGAGATAGTTGCCAAAAATTCTTCTCATTACAGTCATATTCTTGTTTATGTTGGTCCTGTTATTGCAGCATATTGAAGACTTGACACAAGAAAAATTCTCTTTGCAACGAGCTCTTGAAGCTTCACGTGCTTTAGCAGAGTCCTTGGCTGCTGAAAATTCATCATTGACAGATAGCTACAACCAACAGGTTGGCATGCAAAATCTTTCTCTGCTGTCCTTGCGATCTCTTTCCTTTTTATAGTTAAAAGAGGATAAATATCTGCCAACCTTTTTTTTATTCCTGTAATTCCCATTAGCCATTAACATCTTATATGTAAGAAAAATATGCTAAGTTGAATCTTTTCTTAAGGATGGGATAATTTTTTTCTTTGGATAAGACTTGTGAGACTATGAAGTAAATCCTACAAAAATCTTTTCCTTATTTTTGTTTTTTATGTAGCAAGTTATGTTAATTTAGAAAATCTCATTTTTTTTTGGTGAAACAGAGTTTTTACATAAGAGAATTTTTATCATACTCTCTTGGGGATGTTGGGGCTACACCTTTCTTATCTTTTGTATGTGTCTACAAAGGTGTTTCTGTAAAGTTCTCATAATATTTAGGCTACAAGGTTCCAGCGTATTAACATTGAGACTTGAACTCTACCAGCACAATTTTTGTGGAACTTGAGATTGGAACCGTCATTGATATTTATATATTTCAAATCTGAATTGCGGATTTTACTGGCACTTTGTATAAATTTTGTTGGTAAGAATACACCACTTGATATGCATTTTAATGTGACATATATTGTTGGATAATGTGACACATTGCCCATGGATGTAAGCCACAAAATATTTCCAAAAAGTATAAAGTAGTTTATCAAAGTTGCTTGGTTGCTAGTTGATTTGTTTGGATGTTGGAATTGGGATCAGAGTCTAGAAGTTGAAGTTATAAAAATTGCAGTGGTGTGGTTTCTATATTATGCCATTGGCTGTTTGATTATACCTGACACTTCCTTTGGTCTATGTCTTTAATTTGTTAATACTTTCGTTGAATTTTTTCTCTAGAGAGGTGTTGTGAACCAACTGAAATCTGATATGGAGCAGTTACAGGAAGAAATCAAGATCCATTTGGTTAGTAGTGATTATCCCTTGCTTATAGCTAGTATGCTTATATCTATCTTGGTATTTGTGGTCATTTCCATTTCCATTGTTTTTATGCCTATTGATGTTATCAGGTGGAACTCGAGTCTGTCAAAATTGCATGTGCAAATGCACAGCTCGAGTGTAATGCTGCTGATGAACGAGCTAAGCTACTGGCTTCTGAAGTTATTAGTTTGGAAGAGAAGGTAGTAAATTGCCTTTTTATTACTGGTTCTCGTTCATCTTGTTTTCTTGCCTTCAGAGATGACAGTTCCAAGCATCCCCCACTTTGCCCTTGCTTTGTGAAGAATGTGTGACTGAATTGGAATATGCTAAAGTAGGAATGCAACTAAAGTTTCATTTGGTCTTGATTACATTCAACCCATTGGTTTTTGTCTTATGCACATCTAATTCAAGGTTGACTCTTAATTTTGTAACATAAGTTTTGGTCTACTAAGTAAATTTTTGTGTATACAAAATTGTTCGTTACAGAGGCACAACAATTAAATTGCTGTGAAGTTAACATGGAAATCCTTTATTAAATTGCTGGAATGATGATACATTGTTCTAATCTGCTAAAACTGTACTACATTTGGGTGCTTAAAATTTTTGTATCATCCACATATGAAAAAGAATCTCCTCATATGTTAGTTTATATTGTGGTACTTCTTGATACCAATGTCATTCATAATCACAAATATAATATAGTTATGCTTGGCTACTTCTCTCTTTCCCTTAAGGTTGTTCTATAACTTGCTTGTGTAGGCACTCAGGCTAAGATCTAGTGAGCTAAAGCTGGGGAGGCAATTAGAGAACTCACAGGCTGAGATAACTTCATACAAGTATGCTTTACCTCTCCTTTGACTGGAGATGAAGAATTTGAGATGTACATCTTCAGTTTAACTTGATGTTCTGGTAGTCTTTTTTTGTCTGTTTAAATTGGTGGGACTTGTAACAGGGTTTGTTTAAAAAACTGATATAAAGAAGCATTTTGTGCAACTATCAAGATTTGTTTTGCATGGATTCTGGAACAGTTATCCATATAATTGGAGTTCAGCTATGTTGGGAGGTAACAGTAACCATATTTTGGGAGAGAGGGATTCTGTCATGCAAGCACCGATTTTCATTAGAATACCAACAACATTTCCATGATTGAGTGAAATATGCATGCCAAAAAAGGAAGGCTCTATCTTTAGTTCCAAAGGGACAAAATGACAGTAATTAGCCAATGTTTTTTCCTTTAGGGAACTTATTTTTTTTTTTTTTTACTGATGATGTGCATGCCAATATATTTCCTTCTCCATTTAGTGGACAATTTTTGTATGAGTCCTACATTATCCTTTCCAATTGCCTTTTTTTCTATGTTTTCTTAATTGAAACAACATTTAACAATTATGATCCAAATTGAATCCTGTAGAAAGAAAATGTCCAGCCTGGAGAAAGATCGTCAGGATTTGCAGTCAACAATTGATGCTCTCCAAGAAGGTATTCACACGTAGTTTTTGTTCACTGTTGAAGTTCTTATTGCTTTTATATATATGTTTTTTTTTAATGCTAAAATGAGGTCTAAGAAAAGAGTGGGGAGTGAGGAAATGGGGGGATGATGAACTAGATGGATTAGCAAAAGAAATATTTGGTCTATTAAAAACTAAAATAAACATATGCCATGCAACTTTGTAATCGTTATGGATGAGAAGTGTTACAATGAGGAAGTCATTTCTCCTAAACCGTTTGATATATTATCCACTTGTTAGAAAATTTAGAGAACTAGTTTTATCAATAAAATTATTAAGAAAAGTTTAGGCATGGAAAAACACTTTAGACATAGATCTATTTGCATTGTTCACTGGAACAGGAACAATGTAGTGAGATCTTTGCCTTTCACACCCAAAAATATTGAACTAGCTATCAGGGCATTAAGGTCTTTTTACAAGCCGTATTAGCCATCACCAAATTGATCGGAGATAAATAAGTTTTTTTCCATTTCAAAAGTATAAGCACAGTTTAACGACCCAATGCCCCTGAAAGCAAAATTTTTAAAATTGATGTCCAACGGCTTTTTTTTATTTTCACATGGGTTTTTCATTGTTATCAGGTCAGCTAAGGGGCGGTTTGCATTTGACCATATATATATATATATATATATAAAGCATAGTGAAATGACCAAAATAATCTTGAAAGCAAAAATTTTAAAACTGGCGCCAAGGGCTTTTCATTATTTTATAATGGTTTTTTTGTTATTATCAGGTCAACTGAGGGATAATTTGTTATTTGACTAAATATAAAAAATAAAAAGTGGGCAGGATAATTCAGGTTGTCTCGACCCTGATTATCGGGGTTATAAGTTTGGCATGCTAACTTGACTTGACCAAACCTTTTTTTTTAGGTTATTTTTGTACCCCATTTCATCCTTTCATATTTAATGAGTTGAGAATTAAGCTATATAATTTGTCTCATTTTGAAAAAAATATTTTTTTTTCCAAGTTATCATGATCATTTTTTTTAAATGTCCATTTTGCTGTAGTTGCCTTTTTTTTTATCGTCTGATTTAAATAAAACTAACTTATTTGATTAATCAGATCTATGACCCAAGTCGCGAATTTTTCTTCCCTTTTCAAAACGCGATCGTGGCACTTGAATATCATTTTTTACACAACAAAAAAAAAAGGTCTGGTCCAAACTTAGTTAAATTTAATCAGGAAAGGTGTCAAAGGAGGGACACCACTGTAGATCCTCCTATGTTTGCGTTCAAGAATGAAACCTAATAAGAAAGAAATTCATCACATACTGTGTACTTCAACTGGTAGTTCTCTTTAAAAAGTTTCAAAATAAAAACTTCCTGACTTAACAGAGTGTGTGTGCATTGCTTCGAGAAGCAAAATCAAGAAGTCTGCTAAAACTTCCTCAAACTACTTTGAGAGGACCTTTATATCATTAATAAGAAGTACAGTTGATTGGTTGATTGGTTTGTTCTGTTCTTCAGTTTGTCATTGTCCTCTTTAAAAAACTCAGATGAGTACCATTTATAAAAGAGACAGGTTGAAGAGAGTTTTGCAAACAGCTTGCAGTATTCATTTCCAAGCATAACCCATCCTTCCAGCCGATAAATGAAAGATTTGCTAACAACAAGCTTTCTTTGTCTTGATATTTTATGATGCTGATGAAAGCATATTTACTTCATGGGAGTCTCGTAATCATCTCCATATTGATTATGGAGATACAACATTTCTTAAAACTGCTATAGGATTGGGCTTTTTGAAGTTCAAGAACTCGTATAACTGTTAACCCAGTATGGTCCCCATAATTATTTTGCATGATTCCAGAATATACTTATTATAATTTCTTTTTTAAGGCCATGTTTCAGATCAATTGATTTTTTTTTCAGTTCTGTTAAGTATTTCCATCAATGAGTGATTTTATTTGTCGGTGAAAAATGAAATGATTAATTATCTCACATATATTGTATATGCTTTTAATGTTTCTACCTAACTAATCATCATTTTTATGACACAGAGAAGAAACTATTGCAATCCAAGCTACGTAAAGCTTCTGTAACTGAAAAGTCCCCAGGTGTAAGCAGGAGTGCTGAGAAAAAAAATGTAGCAACATCGACAGAAGATCTAGGTAATGATAGTTCTCTTGGAATTGATGTTATGCTGTTCAAAATGTTACTGCATAGTGGATGCTGTAAGCTGTGTCTTCACTTAAACAAGGGGGGGGGGGGGGTTCGTCTTCCAAAATGGGTCATATTTGTTGGAAATGATGATTGAGCTTTTTTGGTGGTTCAGTCTTTGAGCCTTTTGTTCTGTTAAGGAACTTCAGGAATTCGTTGGAAATGCTGCTGCTGCTTCCATGTTTCTTCTCACATTTGAATGCTTTGATAGACTCTATAGAGACAAAAATTCAGACACTTTATTG
>Ga0307518_10002815_pt1 | contig 12628 bp, 14 predicted proteins | sample 25_EM_MG_FD_203889 | JGI IMG/M metagenome (GOLD analysis project Ga0307518, IMG submission 203889) | Populus trichocarpa ectomycorrhiza microbial communities from riparian zone in the Pacific Northwest, United States - 25_EM | ecosystem: Host-associated > Plants > Roots > Unclassified | place... | reverse complement strand
GAGCCGAGCCGAGCCGAGCCGAGCCGAGTCGAAGTGAAAATGACCCAAGACCAGTTAGACATAGAGGCGAGAAAGCGAAGGAGAGATGCCATGGTATGAGTAGTGTAGGATGCAAGTAATTGGATGTTGTCTATATGTTGTGATGCCGTAAGAATGTGTCGGAAATGCAGGAAATGCGGGGGATATGAGGGGGGCGGATGGCGAGGTTGTGGAATGCGCTGGTAGCAGAAGAATACGGTGCCACGTTTAAGTTGGTGAACCGAGGTTTAGAATAATCCCCAGCACAAAGAAGGGGTGACAGCGTGACGAGGAACCGAATGTAGAAAAAAAAACGCGAAAGCACCGACAAAGAGGAAAGCAGAGAATCTACAGTGTAGCCTGATCAGGCGTGGAATTTTGGTTTTTGCTAGCAAGGACACGGGAAGTGTGAGAAACGAGGACCAGCTTGGAAGAAGCGATACGTACCGACTTGCGCATCATCAGCGGGGTCGAAGAATTGGGTAAATTTGGATTGTATTGAGGCTGTACGAACAAAGATCCACGTACACCGGAAGTGCACGGGGCGGAACCGTTCAACCGCGGGCCATCAAACTGAAGCAAGATGTGTACGTACTGGGTTCATGTAACCAGGGAAGGCTGGTGGGGGTGGGGCATGCGGTTGTGATGCAGCGGTCTTTGACAGGACCTTTTTGAGCTGGAGGCGTGCATACCATTCCGGAAAGGGAGGAAGACGGGGTGTTGGGCATCAGCAAGCCGTACCAGGGTAGTAGCCGGGAAAGTGTTACCTTGGCTTCACTTTCGGCCGCACGCTGGGCGTACATGTTGGGATGTAGCGAGACGCAGTCCATACTTGTCGCTTGGGGCAACGAGGAGAGCGAACATGCCAGACTGGGGAGAGAGGTGAGCTTCTCGGCGCGGAGACCCTGAGCGTTCGGGGGCGGAACAGTGGTCATGGCAGAGCGGAAAGACAAAGGGACTCGGAGGTCTCGAAGAAGAAAGGAAGAAAGAGAAAAGAGACCTGGAGTGATATAAAGGAAGAGAAAGCGAGCAGAGGTGCACAGGCACGACGGGGAGGTGGTAAGGAAAGAAAGGACAGGCACGAACGCGATCGTACTTATAACGGTTAGCAGGGCTGGGATGATTTGTTTCCCGCGCGAGGCAAGCTTGCAGGGATGGCACACAGATCTGGCTGCAGATTGCGCGATGGCTTTTCCAAGGCCATAAACCCAGTGCGAGCGTTCTCACTGGGATGCGCGGCGTTGGAAGTGGAATGCATGGAGATCTGAATCTACAGCGAGCGCATTTCGGTCGCAATGCACGTCTTTTCTCTTTCCTAGCACAGATATCGCCGTGCTCATGCTGGCAGATAAGCCCAGTAACTCTCAGCTGCTGCCATTTTCGCCGTCCGCTTCCACGCTGCCTGCAGGCAGCTCGTCTTATTGTACAGCATCGTCGACATTCTCCGTCTAATTTTTTGGGGTCTCTTCTTTGACAGGAACCTCAGTCCATGGAAAAGATGCACAGACAGTAGCTTTTCTACCATTCCTCTTCCAGTACTCGCTTTGTTTGACTCACGGCCGTCATCTCACGGCGTCCTAGCACCCGATCACTGATCTGACTCGTCCTACTAGTCTCCTTCCTCTCGCCAGCACCTAATCTTATCTCGAGCTATGACTCGATCACTCCACCCACCAGACTATATCTAACTTGCTCATGATCGGCATTTCCGCTTCTCAGAAATGCATGTTGCTCGACTTCACCGTGGAGTCATCTACGGCGCCACCGCGCAAACTGCAAAGGTCAAAGACAAGGCCTTCCTTGGTTGCTTAAAACAGTACGCCCGCGCCACTCCATTAAAATCCATTGATGGCCATCAATTGTTGCCACCGACTTCATAACCCTGGCCAGCGCTCGGATGGTGCCGAGGACGAGAGACCCAGCAACATGGACTTGGAACCTGTATACTTACAGCAACTTAGTAGGCCGTGTCACCTGACCCGCCACGTTGTGCAGCATTCACCAGGGGCGTCGTCCTCCACGTGGTCGATTTGTACGCCAACTATGTAGATAGTTGACGCGGTAAGTGGCTTTGGGCCAGTATCAACTAATTCCCCGATCACAGATTATTCAAGCTCGCACTAGTGTGCAAACTTGGTTTTCCGAATCGCTGACGGAACAAGAGCGCTGTGGCGTTGTCTCGGATGCAAATTTTCAGCACACATACCCCTGCTTCAGAATAGTATGTATGAATTCATAAGCGACCTACCCGTTTCTGCGCCCGGCTTGTGAACCTATCCCACGTTCATCGTCGTCCCTACCAGCACTGGAACCCAAAATGCCTTGGCTGTCGGAGAGCTCATGTCCCTTTCTACAGTTATATTGGTTTCTACCAATAACATTACGAAACTCCGCGTTGCGAGGGCGACGAACATAAGTAGGTCCATGTGATGTTCATTCGTTGCCTTGTCTTAGAGACATATGGCCCATCAGTAATGAGGCTTATTTGCTTGGCTAAGTTCTAAAACTCTCCTGAACCATGCCTCACTGCCCTCGCTATAATTATTCCTGACCTGACGAGTGTAAGGGTTGCTATGCGCAGTGCATGCAATCTTCTACTAACCCCGTTCAAAGTTCGACAGCACAGGGCTGTTTGCGAGCGGACATATCCATGTAGGATACGAGCATCTTTACCCCGCAGGTCTCCCCTATTGCCTGTATTTCCGTGCTGCGGGTGAGTGCAGGGTTCCAATCTTTACGAGTATATGTTCTGATCTATCATACTGTGTGCACAGTCCATTGCATTCATCGGCATGTATTTCATCATCCCATGACACGTAGAACGTGTGTATACGGTCCAAACGAATCGGAAACAGAAGTAACCATAGTTGAGTTCATCCTCGTTCCCAGCCTGTGGCCACTGACAAGCTGTAGATCCATGTACATGATCTGCTTTTCGGCTGTAAACGTTCTCCACGGTACTCATCTCTGCCACGCTCCGCCACTGCAACTGTCATATATGGCCTCCCAGCCCTGAGCGGGCGCCTAAGCGTGGGTCATATGTGTTGGTGAAGGTTCATTGTAAGCGCTGACTGCGAACCTACTCTTTCGTTTCTTGAGTTCTCTCTTTGGTTACTACGTCTTCCTGGAACTTGGCGACGCTTCCTTGGCTGGCAACGTGGCCACGGAATGAACCTGGAGCTCCACGGTCTGTCCCGACTGTGGCTACATATTCAGACTAGCTCTACAGGTGAGCACTTTCCCTACCCTGCATCCCTGTAATTGGGGTCGTGTCTGCGCCCTAACCACCTATCTGACAAACAGTTCAAAGCCACCATGCAAGAAAATACAGGTATGAACCTATATCTTGGCTCAAGCTGTGGCGCACGTCATGGAAAGTTCACCTGGAGTGATAGAAGGGCTTTAAAGAAACCCAATGTACGCGGTGCATCATGTTTCCATCTTCAACTTCGAGTCAGCGTCAGCGTCTGGATCTTCTGTGCATACACGTGCGCACACAACCTGCAACGAATGCACAGTTTACGAGATGCGGAAGCAGAGAATGCTTTCAGTGGCCTGAATGTACGTACCACAATGCATGCGTTGTATACATTCTACACCGTATTGTATATATGGATCCTGGTATCGGTGGGAAGTAGTACAGCATTTGGACTTGGGCTTCGTACAGGTACCGGCCATTGTGCAAGCCGGATCACTACGTATTTCCGGACTCCACCAACATGCGCTGGTGAGCAGGGTCCCCTGATTGTGCATATCTCCAGAGCGCACCAATTGAGTTCTGTAATCAGTCATCAACTTTGTAAGGCAAATCTTGCCTTCGGTGACATTGACTGGCCATGCGTTCTCCTCGTGTACACCACGTATTTGTTGGTGCCTGCAAGATAGGCTCCCAGTACTCGAGTTTCAAAATTTCACGTGCGAACACACTGCCATGTCGGGGGGAAGTCCCTGAGGCGGGGATGTGTTTTGCCCATCTTAACGCTATTGACAAGGATTCTGGAGGGACCGTCGAAAATTCGTGGATTGTCGGAATTGTCCTTGTGGTACCTTTTACGATTGAAAGAGAGTTCAGAAAAATCATCATCTCAGGGCAAATATTGCAGAAGCACCGAAGTCGAAGCCTCAGGTTCGTCGGAAGTATTATATGTACAGTAGGTATGCCGAGGCGCGCCACTGCATGCATGCATGTACGTATACGCTGGACGCCCACAGTCAACTGATTCCTCGGAAAGATGCCACAGAACTACCAGCACTGGTCACATATCTCAGATTGCCTCATGCCAGTTAACTTGATTCCAGAATTCGAACGTCTTATACTAGTACGGGGTCAGCTTCGCAGGTGCTTGAAACACTGAAAGAGAGCGAGAAAGACATACGTATTAAGATAGCCTTAGGCTATAGATATGGTTGGATATGAATGATGTACCGAAGTGAGGTTGCCACGCTTGTTTTACCCCATTGTTCCTTCATTCCGATCCCACAGGAGGTAAGTAATCCAGCATGTTGCAAGTCAGATAGCTCAGTGACATCATGTATGATATATCCAAGGCTGTGCGCGTCTTGATCAGTATTAGCAAGACCCGCGGGTATTCTATGTACAACCGTCAAGTTCTGTGCCTCCTGATCAAGCTACCGGGTACCGAAGTTCGCCGTGGAAGTTCTACCGAGTTATCTAGCACTTGTACAGTGATATTGGGGGAAGTTGGCGTTCCATGGAAAGTACCCTGATTCAGTGTTACACATTGGTCATAGATAAACTGCGTCCCTCAAGAAGGCGACACGACTTCTATGTTGATTACTATGCTTTGAGGTATTTTACGATTTCTGTACGCAGACATCCCCTTTTTTATGTAATGTCTAGCGTTGGCTTGGGTTCTTTTGGTATCCTCATTTGCATCATACACGCGTCCGTACGTCGTTCTCTCGGCTCCACTTTGCAAGCACAAACGAATCGATAAGTTGATAGTAGAAACAACCCTCGGAAATTCACTAACACAGGCACCACAGCGCTTTCGACCCGCCCCGAAGCGAAAGATGCGACAGTCCTACTCGACTGCTTGTACACCGTCGTACACCTTGAGCAGTCCGTACGCATCTTGCCACGTGAGCGAGCCTTGAACGAGTTCGGTTACTACGGCGATAACGTCGTCAACCGGGCCGATCAACTGGTCAGTCGTGTCACGTTCTCTGCCAGAGCATATCAGTATCGGGTATAGTGGAAAGGTGGGATAGAAAGGGGTTTAAAGCCACAGGTGGTAGTTGAAGAGTAAGTATTAGTATTAGGCGATCGGGGGTAGTGGAGAGTTAAATAGGGGTCTACTCACCGGAGAGTCATAGTCCGGTTTTGAAGCGCTGTGCACACCAACACATCAGTTATCCGTCCTCTTCGCGTTGCAAATACACGAGTCGTGGAGTGGCTTACATGCAAAATCAAGGGTAACTCCAAATGGCGTGCCGAGTTCGTCGTTTCGTGCATATCGCTTTCCAATTGATGCACTCGAGTCGTCAACGCGAGAGAATATACCGGCTTTGCGGAACTTTGTGGCTGGAGGAGTGCCATATGAAAAGTATTCGTGAGGAAGGGAAGTGTATCCACGCACAGACTTCCTCGATGAGAGGGTCGAACTCTGCTTTGGCGCTGAGGGGCACAATAAGCACCTTAGTAGGTGCGACGAGAGCCGGGAGTGAGAGGACCTGTGAAGATAAGCGTAAGATCCTCGAAATTTAGTGGACAGTGCATTGATATGTACTCCACGTTCGATGTCTTGCTCTCTGCACCAAAACGAGTGCTCAAGGAGCACATACAGAATCCGGCCGAACCCGAATGAAGGTTCGATGACGTTCGGGGTATACTCGCGGGCTGAGGGGTCTGGTGAGCGTATCGCGGAGGAGGGAAGGAGATTAAACTTACTGGTCTGTTTGAACGTCTTTCGACTAATCGAGAGGAGCTGAGGAGTAAGGGTGATGTCCTTGCCATTTGCAGATATCCTCGCCGAGCTGCATGGGAGAATGAATAAATAAAGACGCGTTGCATCGGGAAACCAAAAGAGAAGATAGAATTAATTTACCCCTGAGCTAATTCATCTTTCAGGCTGACCAGCTCTTCTTCATTCATATTCTCAACGAGGCGTTTCACCAAGTCAGTGTCCTGGCCGAAGGTCTTGCCGAGCAATTTTTTGTTGAACTCGGGCACCTCCCGCTCCGTTAATATTGGCTCTTTCAATGGCTCTCGGACCACCAAAGGGCGGTTAGTGCGGGCCGAATGGACGGAGAGATCGTAAGCTGCGCGGTCCGCACACCCGACACACTCCGTCCAGCCGTACGAGTTCTCTATCTCAGCATCCCAACAATCTGTAGCATAATGGGCCATCTCATTTGCCATGTGTTGCCTAAATCTGAGTCTGCGTGGGTCAATACCAATTTTGAGGAGAAAGAGGTTGATGCGTGCTAGGAAGTAGCCTAGCGTTTCATTGGCCACGATTCCTTTGTCGACTGCTTCACCAATGGACATCTGAGTTACGTGGGTAGATCCAGATTCCTGCACAGTGCGGTCCAGTAGGGAAAGGACGACGTGTCGGATCTCGGAGAATCGGACATGATGTTTATCTTGGGGGTCAACGAAGTGCTCTATTTCCCCCATGGTAAACTCGCGCACCCGAAGGAGACCAGCACGGGGGGAGATCTCGTTTCGGAAAGACTTTCCAATCTGGGCAGAGGCGAATGGGACGCGGCCATTGTTGAACTCAAGCAAGCGCAAAAAGTTGAGGAAGTGGCCCTGGGCAGTCTCGGGGCGAAGGAACCTGCGATGCACTCGTAAGCATTGAGGGTGAATAAGAAATGGGAATATAATAGTTACCCTGGGTGTTGACCAGTGGGGCCGATGCTACTCGCGAACATGAGGTTAAATTGCTGGGGTTCTCCAACCTCGTTGTCCGTGGCTGGATTCCGGATGTTGTGCGTCCGACATAGTTGGCCAAGTTCTGGACCAGAATAGTTGTCCAACTGCAAGTTTATACGCAACGTAAGGTTCGATCGTCACGACTAATGAAGGAGAACACACCCGAGCGAGGATAGTCTCATACTCTTTTACGGTTTCATCGGGAAGCTGCACCGCAACACTTTTAATCTTCTTCTTCTTCTTCCTATCCTCATCCTTCTCCTTCTCTTTATCTGCAGCGTTGCCCCTTGCCTCGCGATCTCCCGCCAATCGTGCTTGGAGGACATTCTTCACGAGATGATCAGCACGGAGGACGTCGCCTGTCTTGGTGTCCTTGACCATCCAGTCGGCAAATCGCGCGACGTGTCCAGATGTCTCGAACACGGGTGCAGGAGTCATGATAGTTGTATCGAGCTCGAGCATGTGATCCTCGATGATAAAATGCCGCCGCCATTCGGAGATGATGTTGGCTTGGAGGGAGGATCCTGGCGGACCGTAATCGTAAAGACCTGCTACGCCTGGCGATGGGGTGGTGTATTGGGTAGTCTTGATGATGGCACGATGAAACGGGAAACTCACCTCCGTAGATCTCAAACGCAGGTGCGTAGAAGAATCTGCGGTTGAGGAGGGCTTCAAGACGGGTCTTGTCGAATGGATGGGCAGTCCTGGTGACTTTGGACATGATGTCGGAGTGTGCAAGGCGGACCTTGTCGAGACTGAAGATAGCTCTTCCTACTATTAGGAATGGTCGAGGTCGAGGATAAGATAGTAAACGACGTTGAAAGAGCAGACTAAGTCCCATCAATCCACCGAGTCTGATTATCTGAACCTAATCCGAGTCAGACACGCCGAGTCACTACTGACACGGAAAATTTTATCTCTGGCGTCTCGGCGACCGTGAGGCCAACGACAAGTAGAAATTTAGAGGAAAACTGGACTGTGGTCTCGGCTGTTCAGCTCCAGTTCGACGTCATCGTCTCCTTTGACGCGACTCCTACAAAGGGCGATGGACCCTGCCTGCCACAGCTCAGACACGTTTCTCCTTCCACCATCATCCCTGGTCCACCTCCAGCGAGACTTACAAGATAATGGCAACGTCGTTCATGCAAAAAACCGGCATCAAGCTGTTCGCCAAGCACATTGAGCAGTATACCCCTCAAGACCCAATGTACGAAGAGTACGCGGACGAACGGGGGAGGAAGAAACGCAGAAAGGTACGTCTGGTCACTACTCTGCCTACTCTGCTCACTCACGTCTTTAAAGCGTGCAGTCCCCCCTGGACTATCCCAGCGGGATGCCAAGATCTTGAAATCCGTCCAACGTCGGGCGCACTATCTGGACAAAAGCTTCTCCCTCTGCGGCCTTCATTTCGGGTGGACAGTTCTGATTGGGTTGATCCCCGGAATCGGCGACTTCGCTGACTTCCTGCTTTCTTACTACCTCGTCTTGCGCAAGGCCCGACAAGCGGAACTCCCAGCATGGCTAGTAAGGCGGATGCTATTGAACTGCATCGTTTCGGCTGTAGGCGGGGTCGTTCCTGTCGTGGGAGACGTTGTTATTGGTATTTTCAAGGCCAATTCAAGGAATGCAGTTCTGTTGGAGGAGTTTCTGAGGATTAGAGGCGAGGAGTATCTGAGGATGCGGGCGGAGCCACAGGAGGGGAAGGGCGCGGGAGCCAGTGGGCAGAAGTCAATGTCGAAGAAGGATGTGGCTCAGGTGAAGCCGGGGGCAGGGATGGAGACACCAGCTGGCGAACCATCGACTTCAACTGCGACAACAGCAGCGAATCCTTCATCCTCCTTCCATCCTCTTGGTGGCAGCAAGAAGCAGAAGGCGAAAGAAGAGAAGGGGAGATTCATCGAAAATATACCCGACTCTGCGGCGAAGAAGTAAGAATGTGTAGACGCGAGTTGGCGAGTGTTTTATGACATTGTTACCGGACGGACTAATCGTCTTTCCTTGCAGTATGGATGTACTAACACATGTGCATTGTTGTAGTCTAGTGTTTCTTCAATACCCTGGATTATGGTTATACGCGTTGACCACCTTCGAATGTTGAATTGGTTCATACTAATGATAATATCCTTATATATTCAGGTAAGTAGGGACATGAATCCATCGGGAGGTTGCTGCCTCTCATCCTCGTCTTCCATAGGCAGATCCAACACTCCTAAGTAGAAAGAGTTCTTTCTCGACTATGGTGCCGTCCATCGGTCCGTGTCTTGTTGGATAAACTCCCTTGTCGCTCGACAAAATCGAACTCGTTTTTGTAATTTCGGATACGTAGCGCTTTAGGTGAGTACATGCCATCTCTAAAACATATAAGCAGCGTTAGCCGCCGGATGATGCCCACCGCGTCATGTGCAACCGAAATCGTTCTTACATCGTTTGCGCTTTTGCTGACAGAGCTCACATGCATGATAGGCCGTTCAACCGTCGTCAGTCTTGAGGCATCCACCTTTCCTTCCTTTTGACCAACATGGCCAACTTTTGCACGTATCAGGGCATTGTTGGAGTTCACCAAAGCGAGTTGTATGTCTACTCTGTCATACTGGAAGCACGACGCTGTCGTGCCTATCATGCAAGACGATCCACCTATCGATGTATTGACTTTGGGCGGCGAACCTGCAGCCGCAGATGATAGCATTTATTGTCTCACCGCTCGGGCCGTCCACCCATGTCGTGCTGTGTGTTCGTTCGCCAGTTGTGGTTTTTCCATTGCATGTTTGGAGTGGGAACGGTGGAGTGGCCGTTGTAGTCGTCATGTTGGTGGTCATCTGCGTGGGCGCTGCTGCACGGCCAGTGGGAATGATGGAGTGACCGTCATAGTCGTTATGTCGAGGTGGTTGTCGGCATCATTGGTGGTCATGCCAAGGTGTTGGTGGCCGTCAGTGCTGACTGAGCGATGGGTCTGAGAAGCTAGAGCGATGCGATGGGCGTCAACTATACCCGCTGGTGACGTCGCTGACTTTTCGTTAGTGACTGGAAGCAAGTACGTATATCAATCACATGTATCCCTAAGCCAATGATGAAGGGCTGACAGACATACACATCCCATGGCCGACGGCCCATCGGGCATTGCTGTTTGGACGCAGCGGTGCCTAGCGACCATCTGAAGTATGTAGCTGCACTCTCCCCTGACTGCAAAGCGCAAGTGATACATCGTTGATGGGTGCAAAGGAAACGAGCATGTACACAGCGCCCAGGCATCTTGCACGATGCAGCAGCCTTCATACGGCGCCCAACAGATCGCACACACATTGCCCTCGTCAACATCAGGGTCATCGGTGCCGTGTTCCGGCGCCATTGGGCAACTGCTAGGCTTGATCATGTGGGCTCTCAGATCAGGGAACAGCTGGGTGCGACGAATGGATCAAATTGGGGTTCGAAAGTCCAGCCTTTCTGAGTGGGGTTCATGACTAGGACATATTCCTTTTCTCGGACTAGTCAAAACTGATGAGAGCCTGTGTCGATTCCACATTTATGTTTACACCATACTATTACCATTACAGTTCTGTCACAACTGTTTCCGCTACCCACTCCAATGATTCCGGATCCATCATCACAACGGGCAGCTTGAGTTGACCAAGGCCAACCCTCTTGCTTTCACCCCGCCAACGGCGAAATTCTGTGAAAGCTCCTGGTCTTACAATCCGTATCGTCGGTAGACGTAGCCGACCCTGATCGAATTCACTTTGGAGCTGAGAGTTCGTCGCAACAAGTGCTTCAAAGGCTTTCTGCCTGGAGAGATGGGAATTGGACCCTAGAAAATATAGGCATCACATGTCGGACCACGACGACGTTGCTCTCATACCTAAGGGGCCCGATATTTCAAAGAAAAAGGCCACCGTCGCAGGCAGTTCACGCCGATCGATGGTGGCAGTAAACTCGTCCACCTCCAAGATGTCCTTGCTACTAATTGTTCTCACCACACTCAAGAGATCCGCTTCTGTGACTGAACCACAAGGGAGGTGGATCTCTGAGCTGTGTGCGTTCATGGACAGATAGAAGTCAGTCAGCTGAACAAAGGACAAGTCTGTGCTACTAACCCCGTCCGTGCAGAATGCCTAAACACTGGCGACCCGTTGCGCGGGTCAAAACCTATTAATTCGACCATATCATCTATCAGATACCTCCAAAGTCCATCTCTGGAAGTATATACAGGTTGGTACTGCTTTCCCAACTGGAGATCCCACTGTAACAAAAATGTGAGTTAGATGAATGTCTTTCTGAGAACGAAAAAGACCCTTGCTAAATGTGTGGGGTAGAGTAGAGATACATACTGCCTGAACTATGTGAGCGTGGGTCCGCTCGCCTGTTATGCTGAGGAATTCGACTACATCTTTGGATTCGAAGGAAAAGGTATCAATGTCCCCAAAGTTCTGGGCCTCGCCTTGGAGGCCTTCGGTGGATACATATCCTGGGTTGTGGATGGTGATATTGGGTCCAAGCAACGTCCTTGCCTAAACACGATGAGCCTTGTACCACTGAGTCTATACACAGAAACCCTTACCTTGGGCAAGCCAATGGAAAACCTTCCACTGCAAATGCATACAAGGGCTCTCAGTTTTGGCCAAGCGCGCTGGGCCCATGAAGGACAAGAGAAGGGAGGCCCTATGTTCTGAAGTTCTTCCGCCCGCTGTGGGTCTGCATACAAGTGAATCTGTTATCGTCAGACATTACGTTTCGACATTGGCTAGCCTATAGCTCACCTGCAAGTAGCTACGAATGTGGTCTATATGCTCGATATCTGGAATAGTTCCATTTCGGATGCAGGTTATAAGTAGATCCCATTCTTCTTGGATACGATAAATCATATCCATGAAGAGGGGTATAAATATGGTACGGATTTGTTCCACGTTCGAGTCCGCGAGGGCGAAGAGTGCATGAATCAACAGGAACGACCGAGGGTTGGTGATTAGGCTAGTTGCCCATGGCGCAGTATGGCCTGGAACTAAACAAGCAGCTCGCAGAGGCTGATCATTCTTGAACGATAGGACACGTACCCCTTAACGTCATACGGCTATCATCTGTCTCGGGGGACCAGTTCATGGTTGTGCGAGAACGCGCAGGAAAAGAAGGAGCTATAGGAACCTTGTGCGCAATCTCCCCCGACTGTGATACGAGTTCCACGAATTTTCTGTGCCCAAGATAGCAGATGGACACAATCGAGCCCACTGCATCGATGTTTTCAGTGATATGTCGGCTCTGTAAAGACTGGTAATATCTCGGAAAATACTTCCGTGGGCTGCCTGAGGTGGAGCTGGAGAAGCAGAAAAAGCGAGGAAGACCTGGTGCAAGCAGGTTTTCAGCTTCAGACAGGTTGCATGGGTGCTCTATGAACTTGGTTATCAACGGAGAGTACGAGTCGTAGCGTGTCGGAGGGACTAAGTGACGGAAATCAAATAGGACAGTTGTGTCATTTTGCACGTCTTTGTCTGCAATAGCCAGGCGGAAATCTGCAAGGGCAGAAGACGACGTGGCAAAGCGAGTGTTAATATTGGCGCCTATAATACTTTGCAAACGCTTGTTGGTGTCCCCTTGTAGGACTGCCCTGAGGTCTGAAGACAAAGAAGTAACAGGGTGAATCTTGGGGGTATCCATTAATAATTTCAAAACTGGAGATCTGACTGGGGTTTATATGTTCTGCTCGATTCGAGACCTGTTCGCTTC
>Ga0307518_10002814_pt1 | contig 12628 bp, 3 predicted proteins | sample 25_EM_MG_FD_203889 | JGI IMG/M metagenome (GOLD analysis project Ga0307518, IMG submission 203889) | Populus trichocarpa ectomycorrhiza microbial communities from riparian zone in the Pacific Northwest, United States - 25_EM | ecosystem: Host-associated > Plants > Roots > Unclassified | place... | reverse complement strand
TTAAATTGAATCAAACCAATTTTTTAAGTTTTTTTTATTTAATTTCATCCTTTCTAAGAATAAAACTACATCAATATCCTTTTTTTGAAAAATATTTTTTTCCATGTTATCATAATTTTTTTTTTTTAATTTAGTTCATCTGCTATTTGTCCATTTATCTTCCTTCTTTGAAACACGTTTGCAGCATTTGAGCATTACTTTTCATGCAAAATAAATCAAGCCCATCCACAGCTAGTTGCATCTAAATGCACCATTACTCCACCAATGATTGCAATTATGTAAGTTGTTGGTGAGAAACTGATAACTCAAAAAGAAAAAAAAAAGATTTATGATTAAAAAAAAAACTGCAGAGAATTTATTTAAATAATCAAATTAATAAATTAATAATAATAATTTATGGTAGAAAACCTTGTCCGAAAGAAAAGAGGGGTTTTATTTATTTAATAATCAAGATAATTTATGATTTAGAATAAAGCTGGAGAAAAAAATATAAAACAAATTGAAAATTGATAATAACAATATCATTATTAAAACACTTCAATATATAATGAATTTTTTGAAATAAAATAAAAATAAAAATAAAAATGAGGAAACCCGCAAAAAAATAGACTTAAAACCAGCCATGAATAATTCACATACTTCAGGAATAGCCACCGTTCCGTATTCCATCTACTTAAATTAACATATACTAGTTGACAATCATGTGTTAAAATTGACATGATTTATTTTCATATATAGTTTTCATTTCCTAAATCACTTAAATTATATCAATTTTAATTCAATTAGTATACATAATTAAAAAAAATTGAAGTACAAAATAGTGAATATTCCTAGAAGAAGAGACTAATACAAAAAAGGCAAAAACAGAGACAAAAACAAAAATATAAAATATGTCTAGTAAGTTTATGTAATTTCAAAGAAAAGTATAGAAAGATAAGTCACTTTCTTGATAGATCCATCTTCACTCTCTCTATCTCTTCTATTCCAAAACTGAAATTAACCCACTTTCTTGATAGATCCATCTTATACACGTTCAAACAATTTATTCTGAAACCAATAATTCCCACGCACAAAAGACAAAAAAAATCCAGGACAAAGGGAAAATTCAAACGTATCATCTAATCACAAAAACAATAAAAAACCAAACAAAATATCTGAAATCAGTATTTATTCCCAAATTAGGAGCACACAAGTTCAGAGAAAAAAAATAGTATAATAAGCCAGAAGATGCCTGGAATGGGAATTAAAAAATGACTGGCTTCTTAACAACAGAAGTATGAAGGACTTCCCTATATGCAAACTCACCATTATAATAATATTCAGTCGGATTACATAGGAAGGCCGCAACAAAGAACAAAGAGAAGCCAGGACTTGACAGCATCTTGAAATTTGAAACTAGGTACGAGTTCTGCTGCTTTCTGCATTTCTAATTGGATAGAAGTATGGATGGGCCTGCATGGTAACAAGGTCGGTCACCACTTACAAAGCAACGATATATGAGTGAAGAAACAAATAAAAGAAAGGTCGCCACCCCCCACCCCCAATTCTCCCCTCAATTACTCCACAGGTCAAAAAGCAACCAATAGCTATGCATATGACAAGGTTAATAAAAACCACCAGTCAAGGGTTTTTGTCAACAGACAAGGAGCAGGGGCATACCATAGCTTCTTTTGCAGTTGGCCTTTCTTGGTGATCATATCGCAGCAACTTGTCGAGGAAGTCAACAGCCTTTAAAGAGGAGAAATAGAAAAGAAAGAAAAGGGCATGATTTAAAATATATTTAACAATGAACAAATAATCATTTTAAATTTATAAATGAATTTCTACCTCAGGAACTGCCAAATGTTGATTGTCAACATTAATAAACTTTGACCACGGTTTCCGGCTATGCCTGTAAAAGAAAATAATTTTCTTAAGAAAACTGGTTCTCTAAATATAATCAATTGAAGTTATCAGCACACATGACCAACCTCCCAACAAGTGCAGCAAGATGCAGATCTAACTCTATGCGATACCTATTCAAATAGGCATTCAGCTCATCTGTTCCAAGTACCTTACACATAAAATCAAGAATGATTACATTTCCATCTTTATCCATCACATTCTTAAAACAAGTTCTAAGCATGTTACAGTAAAATTCCACAAATACAAAGCCTGTCAATGCAAGACAATTCTGCCATATAGGTTGTCAGGCACCATCAAGTACATTAGGGGAAAAAAGCTTCTGAAAAATAGCAGAAATGCCTTAGCAAGCAAGCAGCCAGTCATGCACACACATGCACACACTCTAAAGATGAAGTATGTTTGATCCCTATAGCTCTCCAAATTTCCAACTTTCATCCTAAAAATATTAAAAATCACGATCTCCACAGGTGGTCAAATCATTGCAATGTGGTCCTTACATCCAGATAGATACCAGAGCTGGGCTGAAATTTGATGGACACCTTCATATAATTAAGGATTTTCTTTTAATAGTTTATTTATGTAATATTTTTTGTGATAGTTTAGATGGCTAAAATTTAATTATTTTTAAGAGCTAGGATTTCATTTACATGGGGTTTTGCTAGTATTTAAGGACTGTTACTTCTGTAATGAGAACAATTTTTATATTTTGATAATTTCATAAAGAGTTTGTTCTTTCTTTCTGGTTATTCGACCCAGACAACCAGCCTTCGGCTGTGTTAGCTATCTTTCTCCTTTTCTTCATTTGTCATGCTATACACCATGGAAGCAATTTAGCATATTTTTTGTAAACTAACTTTCCTAACCAAACTGGCCAATACAAAAAAGGCAAGGCCCAAAAGATACCCAAAGACATTGATCTCACTTGCTGATCAATGGTCATCTAGAAAGTCGATGAAATGATTTACAAGATGGGTGTTCCGGATATTTTTTACTCAACTTTTATCCAATCATTTCACATACCTTAGCTATTTTGACCAGCTGATCATAATTATCATGCCCATAGAAGAATGGCTCCTTACGGAATATCTGCAAAACACAACAGCAATAACGAGATTACCACATATTTTGGCATTACCTCAAAATTCATTCTACCCTATCTGCCATCCAAGCAAGAATAGGCAAGCACACCAAGGTCCACTTGTCTATGGCATTAGTAACACTATCATAGACATTAATACATGTACAAAGAGCAATGGCAGGCCAGTCATGTAAGTTCATAAAGAAGCAAGCCATAATGGACCAGGCCACAATTCTGAGGTGGACATGTGTACTTGCACGCACGACAAATAATGTGCAAGATGAGAAAAGTGGAAGTTAGAGAGGACACCCACCATTCCAGCAAACATACAACCAAGGCTCCACAAGTCCAAAGAATAGTCATAGTCTTGCAGATCGACAAGAAGTTCAGGGCCTTTAAAGTATCTGCAGATCAGAAATGGAATAACAGATTAAAAAAGAATTGCCACATCAATTCACCGGTTTGAGTAAAATGACAAAATAAAAAGAGGGCTTAACTTAGAGACAGATGGGTTTAAGAACTGGATGGATATGATACCATTTAAGGACCGGCAGTAACCACAGGGAAGCATAGGAGTATGATCAATTATCAAATACATCATCAAGTTTTAACATATGGTTATAAACTTGTATTTTGTTGCATTTATCCTAGTTATATGATATTACTATTGTATTTATTTAGTTAAAAGAAACTGCCACATCATTTCACCGGTTTGAGTAAAATGACAAAATTCAAAGAGGGCTTAATTCAGTGATGGATGGGTTCATAGATCGTTTAAGAACTGGCAGTAACCTTCCGCATAGGAGCACGATCCATTACAACATCAAGTTTTAACACATTGTTATAAACTCATATTATGTTGCATAAATCCTAGTTATATGATATTACTATTGTGTTTATTTAGTTCAATTACTAAATAAATGCATACATTACTTAAAACAAGCTGAGAGTTGCTATTTATTTATAACTCTAGTGGCCACAACCATTTCAGCAGCAGCAACCATAGTTTTGAAACCCGGCCCGGCCCGGCGGGTCGACCCGGGACCCGGCCGACCCGGGTCTAGGGCCGGGCCGGGTTTAAGCAAAAAACAGCCTGGAAATTGGCCCGGTGAGACCCGGTGAGTCGACCCGGAACCCGGCCGACCCGGGTAAACCCGGATGAGACCCGGCCTTATTTTATATATATATATATATATATATATATATGAACACAACGACATCGTTTTTTCCTAAACACTCAATTTAATTGAAAGTCATCGTCTCTCTCTGATTGAATGTCATCGTCTCTCTCTGTCTCTGACCCACAATCTCTGTGGATCTCGATCCTTGCTAGTTGCTTAAACTCTTTCTCTCCCAAAAGCTTATAAAAAGAAAGCATATGGCGATGATATCTGTTCAAAATCTGGTCAAAGAAAGAAAATACCCTTTCATCTTTGCTTTTGCTATCTTACTCGTTTCTGCCAGTATCTTCTTATACTCAAATAATTTTCAATCTCTCACATTCTTTCTCGGAGATCTACAAAAATCTAACCCCACAATCTCAAAACCTTCTCAAAAAATCCAAATCCAAGGTGTTTGGTGCCTCTTCCTAATGGGTATTAAGTGTCAATTCAGCGGCCGAAAAGCAGGGACATGGTGAGATTATTTTGATTAATTCTTTTGGTAAGATTTTGGTTTTAGTTAATTTTCTTCCTTTTTATTTCAGGTTTTAGTTGTTGGGCAAAATTTGAAAGCTTAATTTTAAGTGGAGGACTGAGGATAACAGAAGATTATTTTGTTGGATGGTTCACCTGAGAATCCACCTGAGTTCATCCAGGTCCAAATTGCCAATGTGGAATCAAAATTTGCCACTGCAATTTTTGACTCTGGTGAGATTAAAGTGGAGGGAAGAGTGAAAGACAGGAAGCCCCACCTCACCAAGGTAGATTCATTTGGTGTTGATGTGAGCATGGAAGGCAGCCTCATACTTTGCAGTCAGGTTGATCAACCAGGTATGATTGGCAGTGTGGGGAATATCCTTGGCGAGGAGAATGTAAATGTGAGTTTCATGAGCGTTGGCAAGATCGCTCCACAAAAACAAGCAGTAATGACCATTGGTGTGGATGAAAAACCCAGCAAGGAAGCGCTAAAGAGGATCGGGGAGATACCAGCAGTTGAAGAATTTGTGTTTCTTAAGTTGTAGGGCGCACAATTCCGTCATTCTTGAACCCCTTTTTTTGGGTTGACTCGGGTTAACCCGGGTCAACCCATCTGACCCGTAACCCAATCATTATACCGGGTTGATCACCGGGTTGGGTTTTAAAACTATGGCAGCAACAAAGGCTACCTTAGGTAGCGTTTGGTATTGTGGTAGCGGTTGCTTTTAAAAGTATTTTTCGCTCGAAAATGCATCAAAATAATGTTTTTTCATTTTTTAAAATTCATTTTTGACATTAGCACATCAAAACAAACTAAAAACAAAAAATAATTAATTAATTTTAAGCAAAAAAAATTCAAATTTTTGTGAAACGCCATTTGGGTCACGTTCCCGAACAGAGTTAATCCAAACAAAACTGGGAAACATTAATTGACCAAAACAGCTTCTGGAAACAAACGAACAACAAGTGGTATTGACTAGAGAAAGAAACATGGGAACATAAATTTTCAAAAGTTAATGAAAAAGTGACAAACCTTGAAGCAACACGAACATTGTATTCTTTCCCAGGGTGATAAAATTCTGCAAGCCCCCAATCTATCAGACGAAGTTTCCTCTGCTCATGATCAATCATGACATTATGAGGCTTCACATCTCGATGCATGATACCTTGTGAGTGGCAATAATCCAATGCCTACAGAAAAGGATACATATACTTAAAGATTAAACAAAACAATTTCAATTCCACAATACTAACATTAAACAGCAGAATCGCAAGTTTGCACTGGATCTATCACAAATATAAATCAAACAATCGTTTCTCAAAATTAGGCTGGTATTTCCAAAACCACTCTAACTTCCAAAGGGAGTTAGCAGAAAAACACTCTTTTAGAAACAACATACACAGCCTCAGCCTTCTTCATAGTAGCAAAAAATGTCACAAAGGTGGCAAGTAAATGTCACATTCATTTTGTTCAAACAATATTTACATCAGGATTACATTTTCTACACCATCCAAAAGAATTACAATAAAGAGAGGAGATAAACTGCATTGCTGAGATAAAATGCAGTGATTACAGAAATCACCACCCCACCATTAGAGCTAGAATGATTGCAAGAGAAACATACTTGACAACAGCCAACTTCCTACCTGGCTATCTAATCTAGTACACAATGTAAAGGAACTTCAACCTTGCATCACTAAAAAGACAATAAAAAGATAATTGGAGACAAGAAGCATTAGGTAAGATACTGTTAATGCCTTTTCCATCTTTTTAAATGCATGTGTCAATGTCATTTTATGCGGTTAATGCTGATCTTGTCAGTTGGAGAGAAAGGAAAATGATGTGCTTACCTTCAGAAGCTCGTAGATGTAATACCTAATATCAAAGTCTGAAAGTGTCGGATAAAGCACTTTAAAATCAGTATTATTCACATATTCAAAAATGAGACTTGGAGTCTTTGATTGTTGATCTCTAACAATATCAAGCAACTTCACAATATTTGGTCCTCCACAGAGATTCTGCAGTATTTTAATCTCTCTCTTAATCTGCATCAAGTACGAAAAAACAAAGTCAGTCACCAAAAAAAGGCAACCTATAAAGTGTAGACTAGGCCCACAAGACAAAAAATAGTAAAACCAAAACAGAGAAGAAAAGGGTAGCTATACTGTGTACTAAATCACATGCACGAAGAAAACTTCTCTTTGAAGATTAAGCACAGGCATAAGCTATCACTCAAACATCTCAAGGTTGCTTTGGGTCATAATCCAGGGGAACCACGAAGGAACTTGAGGCTACAGTGTGGTTAGCTAACAAGGAGTGGAAAGTTCAGAAAGTGCAAAGCAATAGCTAATAAGGGATGAAAGATCAGCAAGTGTAAGTAAATAACATGATGAAACGTTGTCCACCAGACATAGAGATTTACAACATATCTATGGTAAGAATGATGGTCTGTTTTTCTCTTTGATGAACAATTAAAAAAAAAAAAAACATTTCACAATAAGACCTTCATTAAATGATTTATTAATCCACAAAACATAAGGGATAAACAAAATTATTCTAGAAGAACCGCTAAGATTACTATTCTAAAAAAGAATCGAACAACAACACATCACTTCAAACATGAAACAAGAGAGAGAGAACAAAACAAATCTACTAACTTTCTTTTTCTTCACGGGTTTGAGAATCTTAATTATGCATTTTTCATTATCCGTGCAATGCACTCCCTCGAAAACTTCACTGTATTTCCCCCTCCCAACCTTCTTTACCACCTCATAATCATCCTGCTCCCTGCATAACCAATCAACAAATACACCAATTTCAAGAATCAATCTAAGAGCGACAGGATAGGGAAAAAGACGAATATACCCCCATTGAACAGTTAGAGACTCGTAGTCCCAATAGTCTTTAGGACGGATCACATTGATATCAGCATAAACCCTAGCCTTGGAAGGAGCGCCAGGACGGCGAATCGATTTGCCAATTTTCTGAGCCAGCGTGTCCGGAGGAGGCACCAAAGACCTAAATCGGTGAGGAAGACGGTGTTGTATCTCTTGTTGTCCTTGTTTTTGGTGAGAGAAGGCAGTGGTTGAAGAAGCGAATTGACGTAAGAGAGTAGAAATGGATGATGATTGAGGAGAAGAGAAGAGAAAAGGATTATTATTATTATTATTATTATTATTATTGCGAATAAATAAAAGAGAAGAAAAGAGGGTTTTGTTGATATTGTTCTTCTTCTTCTGTCGTTGACGATTCAAGATTGTTGTGAGTTTTTGCTGTAGCAAAAAAGGCCTTATGGCCATCAAATCACTTCGTTTAATTAGGCAAAAATAATTATGTAAGTAATTATAAATTTATAATAATAAAAGTGTGCTGTTTTTATCTGTGTAATTAGTTAGCCGGAGAAGGAGTCGCTTTATGGCCAAATCTCATACTACTCCTCTAACTATATAAATGCTTTCAATTCAGCCCTCTAATGACCAATTTTATAAATTAAATTTTCCATTCAATCTCATACTACTCCTCTAACTATATAAATGCTTTCAATTCAGCCCTCTAATTACCAATTTTATAAATTAAATTTCTCATTCAATCTCATACTACTCCCTCTCCTTTTATTAACATAATTGGAAAATATCTTAAGCCCTACAAGTGTGAGTTATGTATTTACCCTAATTTTATATGAAAGAACCCGATTTTTACTCTCATTCCACGTGTACAAAATTGTTTCAATTATGCCTTAATTTTCTTGTCTTTATTGAAGGCGATACTTGGATATTTTGCTCCTAAGACTTGAAAAAGTTGAGTCAGTTAGAAAACATAGGCATTTGCACCACTTAATGTTGGCTAAAGGACTTGATTCAGATTGATAAGTTTGGTATTTTGTGTATGTGGCTCGGAGATTTCCTTTTCCTTTTCTTTTTCTTTTTCTTTTTTTCTTTTTTCTTTTTCCCTTTGTTCTCCATGTTGTCGATAATTTTAAAGTTGTTTAGTCATTTGAGTTGTTAAGCTTCTTGTTTTTTCCCTTCTCCAGCGAACATTAATCAATCAATTGGCATATAGATATAGGGTAGGAGTGCTTGTCTGTTTCAAGATAAAAGACATGTTCTTTCGAGAGCTGTCAATAACTTGTTATCTTTTCTTCTTCTTCTTTAAGACAAATAAAAATAAAAATCATTACAAACAAACGAGGATGTTCTTATTGGCAGAGCCGCCTCATTGTCTATTGGCACAACCTTTTCTAGTTTTTTATTCATGAAATACCTAATTTCTGTCCTTTTTTCTTCACACCCCTGTGAAGACGAGCTCTACCTCAAGCCTCCAATCTGAACTTAGAGTATATTTAAACTGTATTTTACTTCAACTATAATTTTTAAAATATTTAGTTAATTAATATTCATCATAATTAATTTTATTAGATTTACCTGCAATTTTATCTTAAAACTTTAATTATAAAAAAACTATAATTTATAATTTTTTAAATCTATTTATTAAACTATAATAGTAAAAGCTATTTGCAATGCTAAACATACTTAATTATCACACTAATAACACTCATGATCCATGGGAAATTCCAATTCCATGACAGGTCATGAAAGTTGTTTTCTTGGGTTTGGGAGCCGATTGTCAGCTCTCCAATTCATCTGCCACCAACTGCTGCCCGAGGTCCCAAATCTTACAGCGCACCTACTGAGAACAAAACCCAGCAATCTTCATGGGTAAGTATCTTCTCAAATGTCACCTACTATTTGGCTGATGCTATAAATTGTTCTGCTTAAATTATATGGTGTTTGATTGAAAAAGCCTTAGAAGCGTGACTATTTCACCACAGGAAACGAGCTTCGAGAAGATTGTCTCGAATGCACACCACCTATTTGATAAATTGGCATAGTGTGGAACTTTGCAATGGTATAATCCCACCACATCCATGTCGCCTTTTATCTCATTCAGGGTAATGTTGTTTAACTTGTTTTTTTAATTATTTTTTATTTAAAAATATATTAAATTAATATTTTGTAAGTGTTTTTCTTTATGTGTTAATACAAAAAAATTATTTTATATATTGTAAATTAAAAAATAAATTAAAATGTATTTTGCACCACGTTATCACATATTCTTTCTATAATTTCATAAATGAAGTTAATCCATAATTTATTAAAAAATAAACTAAGTGTTTTTCAATGATTTTGATAAATTAGTATAAAAATAAAATGAAAAATGAAAAATTATTTCTGTATTTTGCATATAAAACTAATAAAAATTACTTAAATACTCTAATCTTTGATAAACTTCAAACTAATTGATTGTTTTTATATTTTTTTTATATAATTAATTTAAAATTTTGAATCATAATTGTAATTCTCCATCCAAAAATTTTAATTTTAATTTTTTTTTAAGTAGCAGCCTAAATATCATTTCTTCTTTGCGTAAAAAATCAACAATAGCCTTAAAATTTCTTGTTTTAGAAAATATTAAAACCAAAATTTTTGGATCGAGAATTAAAATTATGATATAAATTTTATTTCTAATACTTAAAATTAATTCTATAAAAATAAATGTAAAAATGGATTAGTTTGGTTAAAGATGATTGGCATTAAAAGTATTTAGTCATTTCATTAGTTTTATTTGCAAAATATAGATAGAATATTGGAAAAGGTAAAGAAGGACTTGATTTCACATGTACCAAAGTATAAGAAAGGTCAGAACTATAATTAATTGAAAGTATATGAACTAAATCTTAAATGATTCTAATTTTATGAAAGGCTTGACTAGTTTAACTTAATTTTAATTCTCCATCCAGGAATTTTTGCTTTGATTTTTTTTTTTAAAAGAAAACTAGCAACTTAAACCCTTCTTTTGTCTAAAAAAATCGTAGAACTAAAAACTCTCTTTAAAAAAAAATAGATAGCAAATTAAAATTATGATAGAAAATTTTATTTCAAAAATTTAAAATTAATTCTATAGAAGAAATTTCAAATTAGAGCATGAAAGTTATTTAATTAGTTTTACATATATAATATGGAAGGAATCAAAGAAAGAGTAATAAAAGGATTTGATTTCAAATATAATTAAAATTAAAATTGACAGTATAATAACTAATTCTCAAGTGACTAAGAAGGTTTTTTGAGTTTAGCCTCATTTTAATTGACATCCCCTAAAGTTATTTTCTTTTTATCTATGTACTCTCTCTCTCTCTCTCTTCAAGATCAAAGAGAGATGGTGTGAATATAAAACAAAATACTAAATCTTCAACAACAAAAAAAAACTTAAGAAATTAATAAAACTAGTTGATTGGAGGTTGTTGTTGCTAGTTTACTTTGATTCTCATATGAATCAAAGCTAAAAAAAAAAAAAGTATGTGAAACCTTAATCCTATTTTTAAAAATTTTAAAATTAAAATAGCAATAACTCATAAAATATATTTTAGATTAACTTGATAGTTTTAGAATAGCAAACAAAACCTCTAAAAAAATCCTTTTTAATTGTTTTCTTAATTCCCAAAAGAAACCCTATCTTTTCGTTGTAATTTTTTTTATATAGTTTAGCATAAGTTATTGTTGGTTTAAGGTTAAAAAAATGCCTTAGATGTATGTTCACCATTAAAATGAAACCTTCATTGAACTTGTTGGTTCTTTGAGAAAAGGCTTAACTTTAACTTAAAAGCGCAAAAACTGAAATTTTGATTCTTTGACGGAATATGTTCGCTTATTAGACTCGTTATTCTTCACCAAGCAAGTGTTCAATGTTTACCTAACAGGTTTAAGGTTTAAGTCAATTGTTTTAGGACTATCTGCCGATGAAAACAGTATTTTATCCAACTAGTGCGTTTGTTTTGAAGCTGTTTTTGTATTTTGGGTGCAAAAAACACAGAAAAGTATTTGATAACTGTAAAAATTATGTTTTATATTGTAGGGTCTATTAAAAAATTGAATTTGAAACGCAGTTTTTGTGAAGCAGTTTTTACATGTTTTTTTAACTGTGTTTTGTAAAACACTGTTTATTTTTACGTTTCAAAAGCGCTTTTGAAAAAAATTAATATTTTTTTTTATTTTTTTCTATACTTCAAATTAAAAATTTTTGGTGTTTTAGATCATTTTAATGTGCTGATATCAAAAATAATTTTTTAAAAATAAAAATACATTATTTTAATGCATTTTCAAGTAAAAAGCACTTTGAAAAGTAACCACAACCACACAACTACCAAACATTTTATACATGTTTTTTGTTGCACATAAACATCAACCATAATTTTCACCAAACATGTATCTAAATCCAACTAATCACATATGACTACATTTTTTTTAAATTTACTTTTTTTAAATTACAACCATAAAAGTTACCTCAAAAACAAATATGGAGGAGGAATATACAACCTATTAAGAAAAAAACTAAAATGAAAAGGTGGTGTTTAACGATGTAAAATAGTGTAGTAGACTCATTTATACTATGAATTAGAATAGTAAAATGATAATTTTATTATTTAAAAAAAAAACAAAACCTTTTGGCCTGGTTATTTTTTTGTATAGTAAAATAACTAAATTATTCTCGAAAAAATAATAATAAACTAAGTTTTTTTGATTTTTTAATTCTTAAAGCATAATAAAATGGTTAAATTACCTTTAAACTTAAAAACTCTTTAGGTGGTGACCTCAAGCTTTTTTATATTTTCATCTTAATTTTTTTTTATTATAATCAAGTAGGTCAGGGGAAAATCATTATTTAAATAGATATAAAATCTTATTTAAAAATAAAAAAGTGGTTGGCGCGTGAAATGCATACACAAGCATGTTGGGATTTTCTATGCCATTAAGGGGTGTTTAGGAGTGTAGTAGCGGTTGCTTTTCAAAGTGCTTTTCGCTCGAAAATGTATCAAAATAATGTTTTTTAATCATTTTTGACATCAGCACATCAAAATGATTTGAAAACACTAAAAAAATATTAATTTGAAGCAAAGAAAAAAATAAATAAAAAAATAAATTTTTTTAAATGTTCTTTTAAAACGCAAAAATA
>Ga0307518_10002813_pt1 | contig 12629 bp, 12 predicted proteins | sample 25_EM_MG_FD_203889 | JGI IMG/M metagenome (GOLD analysis project Ga0307518, IMG submission 203889) | Populus trichocarpa ectomycorrhiza microbial communities from riparian zone in the Pacific Northwest, United States - 25_EM | ecosystem: Host-associated > Plants > Roots > Unclassified | place... | reverse complement strand
TTATTGTTATCTATAATTTATACAATTAACCTCCCTGTGGTTCGACCCCGGTCTTACCGGGTTATTTATTACTTCGACACTCCTGCACTTGGGAGAAGACATCAATCTTTTGGTCGTGTCAACAGGCAAGAGTTTTGAAACCAAAACCCAGCCACCAAGAATAAAAACAACTAGCAGAACTGCACCAGAACAAGCAACAACCAGGACAAAATCCAGCCATAAAAAGTAGAGCCAACCAGCAGAATTGCACCAGAAACATAGCAAACCCAGCAGCATGACTGCACAAAACAGCACAACTAGCTACAACAAGCAGAAACTCTACACTAAGGACCAAGCAGCAAGGCCCAGCCACCAGAGATATAACCATCCAGCTAGGCTGCACCGAACTGGCCAGCCCAACCAACTTCAAAACCAAAAGAACAGGCAACCAACCTCCAAACCAATCAGCGAAGCTGCACAAAAAACCAACAGAATGGCTACTACAAGGCAGCCCAACCTGCGATAACAGCAAGCAAGCAGGGATCCTACACAAGAAAAGGGGAAAGCCAGCTAACACAGCAGCACCAACTAGCCAACATATAGGCTAGGAAACGGCTAACAGTCTAAATAGTACATGCCAATAGAGTAACAAAAGGAATAACCTCCTATCAAATAAAGATCCACAATACAAACCAAAAGAAAATCAAAAGGTAGATGATGGAGCAGTGTCATCAAAACTGCTCAGTAGCTTTGGAGCCATGACAAGGGCCTTGGATTTTTGTTTCGCCTGTTGACCCGAATTGGTGGTGGCAGCTGCTTTGCTTCTAGTTAAGTACTGCCTCTTGGGAGGCTCTATAGCAGCAACATCACCTTCTATTTTTGATAGTATTGGTCTAGGCTTTGTGTGTTTTATATGATTTGACGTGTTTAAATTTTTGCATTTGGCTTACTTTTTGTTTTTTACTTATTTATGCTTTAGCATGTTTTATTTTACTCAAGCATATGTGTTGGATATGGATGAATGTGTTCATGTGTCATTAGTCCATTTGTGATATATCACTTTGGAATACCCTATGATATTTAGTCAGGGTTTAAGTTCATGAAACCATTTGGCTCTTTGCCGAGTGCTTGGATTAGTAGTGATTGGTATACGTACCATCCAACTACCTACTAAGCTCTCATATTACCTCTATGAGAGTAATCATTGGGATAACAAGAGACCCTTTTTAGACTAGATAGTGCCTACCTTAATGTCTCATGTAAAAAGACATAGAACCTACATATAGGATGTATATTACACAATTAAACATTGTTGCATTAAGACATGGTGAATCTAAAAAAAACATCTTGAATTGTAAGACTTAGGGCTGATAAAATGGCTACCATTAAAGAGATGACCTCTGTTGAATACAGGTTGGATTCTGAATCTTTATAACTTTTAGAAGGGGATTGTTTGAGACTAGATGATAGTAAATTGTCACTTATAAGAATTGTGAGTTACTTCGAAAACAACTTGTAAAAGCTCATCTCACACATGAAAGCATCCGCGAGGATGGGTTTTTGAAGAAATATAGGAGGATAATATAAATCACAAAGGTGTCCATGCAAAATTCATCAATTAAAGCCTTGATGCATTTTTGGGACCCCGAGTATCGATGCTTCAGTTTTGGGAATGTAGACATGTGTCCTCCTTTGGTAGAGTATGGTTTACTAACTAGATTTCCTTGAAATTTATTCAAAGTTTACTTCCACCAAAGGCACAACAAAGTGCTATCTGAATTGGCCAAATTGATGAATGTTCCAGATCTTTATAAGATATTGGATAAAAGTGGTGGTGGCCTGAAATGGAAGATGATCGAAGAGGTATTTGAAAGGAAGAATAATGACTCTAGATTTGATGAAGAAAAAGGTAGAATACTTGCTTTTGAAATCTTCAGGTTAATGTTATTTCCAAAACTCACTAGAATAATTAGTTTAGAGGTGACTGCAACTTTTGTTGTTTTTGAAAACACTTAGATAAATCCCAATACGATGATATTGGCATAAACTATCTTGACGCTCAACCATTATAGAAAGGTTGGCAAGGGATCAATGAGATGCTGTGAACAACTGTTGTACATATGGCCGATTAGTTATATAGAAACCAAGAAGCCAATATTTAACAACTTCTAGTGGTTTAGTTAAAAACCATTGGAGATAGATAAAGAAGAGGAGTGGAAGGACCTGAACGAGGAAAACTAGAAAGTAAAATTGCAAGGAATCTCGCAAGGAGAAGTGAAGTGGAAAGCCCCGTGGATGAGAGCAACATATTGCTTGATAAGATGTGGGCAAAGATAATGAGTGCCTCTGATTGGAGTGACTGGATATGTCAACTAAGCACCTGTTTTGGTTGTAAGGCAACTTAAGGGTATACAACATGTGCCAAGGACAACCGAGTTATCCCAATTCTCCAGGTTATTCAAGGACCAATCTGCTTTGGAAGTTATGGAGAATATGAAGCAAGACTGGAAACTTCTAGTATTGGTCAAGAAGGAATCAAATGGTTTATGAGATTCAGTTACTAGTGAAAAGTATTCAAAATGGATAAATCTATCACTAGTCACCATCCCCATAACTCTTGGATTTAAAGAAAATTTCTTCGCAAGCTATTGAACCAACTAAAAGAAAAAGGATTAGCAACAAGAAAGAGTTGAAAGAACAACTGGAAAAGCTTTAAATAGAGGTGTGCATTGGTAAAACTCTCAGGATATCCCTCGAGGAGCAACTCCTCATTAAAGAGAAATTGAGAAAGTTCATAGAGCAACAACTAAAGGAAAAGTACAAAAAAATCATATCGTTAGAAAAGCAACTGAAAGAAGAAAAGGTAGTTAGAAACCAAGTTGAGGAAGAGCAAGAAGAATCAAGAACACATTGGATGCAAACTAGTATTGAGCGAGAGGCTTTGAAAACCAATTTCAACGATTGCCAAGAAAAGGGATGACATGTCTTTAAGGACCCAAGATGTAATAGCCCAGTTGTTTATAGCAAAAAATGGTGGTAAATTTTTTATTTTTATAAGTCGTTAGGTTCTCGATACTTTTCATAATATCATTCTGCAAATTATAAATGCATTCTATTCATTAGCAAGGCACAAATCACATAGGATAGCGTAAATCAACATCCCATGATAAGTATTAGTATGCATTCTCGCAACATCATGTTTACATGCTTACAAATCTACAAAATATTATATATACATATTTATAAGTCTGTATTCCTATTCTAATACTACTAACATTATGAGTTTAAACAAAAGTGTCGGACGACGGTTATACATTTAATATATTTGTACACACAAAATACATAATAACATACCATGCTAATACAAAATTCTTTGCAATAGATGTATGCCTGTAGACTGGGTTTCCTACGCACCTCATTGGTGTGACGTCCCTGTTACAATACAAATATTTACAAGAATTATAAACAATTACTAATAGGAAAATAAATAACTAAAAGAAAACATTGTCGTTACTTTCCATTTATAGCGTAACAATCATAGTTCTTTCATATGCTTTCATATATACACAACACCGTTCATATGAACGTACTAATTTCTGAATCTAATTATAACCTTCAAATTCGGTCGTCCACTTCGGATGCCATTAGTCGAAGCTAATCATAAACGTAACTGGCCATCCATATCGGTTGCCATTAGCCAAGGCTAATCATCAATTCAACCTGGCCATCCACTTACAACTCAAAGTGGATTCTAAAAAATTAAGTTTATACAAAGGGAAGGTGGAAATCATCCTGGTCCTCATGTGGGGTGTCCTCGTCCGGTTGAAGGTTCAATCCTGGTTGCACCACCTGATACATCAAATGATCATAAATCAACACATTTACATTCGGCAATCACATGACTTATCATCATACGCACTTTAAAACTACACATGTTCACATTCCAGCGTTCCACACAATATACAATCATACAATGCAATCGTTACAAACATTAAATCAATTCTCATATGGAAGTCTGCTGTAGAAAATCATCAGTGAAAACTAGTTTGTTGGTGACGCAGAATTCATCAGCGAAAACTGATTCGCTGGTGACATAGAATTCGTCAACAAAAACTTATTTGCTGGGGACACAACATTCATCAGTGAAATTCAGTCCTACGGCTGACGCATGAAATCATTAGCGTACATAGTCTATTGTTAACTCAGAAATCATTGATGAAAACTGAGTTACTGCTGACCTAGAATCGTCAACTTAACCCAGTTCTACGGCTTATGCTAAAATCATCAGCACACATAGATTACTACTGACTCAGGAATCATTGACAAAAATTGAGTTGTTGCTGACCCAAAAATCATCAACGTAACCCAGTTCTACGGCTGACGCTGAAATCATAAGCGCACATAAGCTACTGCTGATGTAGATATCGTTGACGAAAATTGAGTCATTGCCAACCTAGAAATCATCAACGCAATCCATGTCGCTACCGATTCAAAAATCAGCAGCGATGATGGAGTTGTTTCTGGTTCTATTTCTATTTCTTTTCTTCGACCAAGCATAAGGTTTACAAAAAGCTTTCCCCCTACCAATGTTTCTCAACCTAGTTTGACATAGGACCTCACCGAATCACACTCCATTCATCTTACATTATCAAACAATACAAAAACATCTCCGTATGTTCATTTACCAAGGTTTTTTTCTCCCAAATCATCACTTCTAATATCGGCACCTAGCATTGCTACAACCATGCATTATTACATTCTCAATTGTATCATGACAATGTATCAACATAACTAATAACAATTCTACAACTCATAAGGGTTCTATTTCCATTCTATCTTATGTCATTTTGAATATGTTCATCATGCATAGTTTCCTTCACGACCTTCCCTCTCTTTTCATTGACCGGACGTTATTGCCCATTTTCTCCTTAGTTTACACATGCAATTAGTCATTTTTTTATTACAAATATAATCACAACAATCATGCCACAACCATATTTTCATTCACTTGAACCATATTCATGTAAATTCATCAATCTCATAATAAAATCAAAGCATGAACATCAATATAATTTCAGTTCTAGCATAAAAATGTTCCTAGGAGTCTAACAAGATCACAATTCATGCCTTTTCATCATTTCATTTCATATTCCATATAAATTCATCAATCATTTGTGAGAATTAAGACATAAACATCAATTTACATTCTATTTAAGCTTCAATATTTCTTTAGAAGTTCAATAAGGTTACAATTCATGTATCTCTTTATTCCATTCCTCATGTCATTCACCCCTTCCATTTGGCCAACCCCTTGCTTAGGTTTACACATTCAAAATCAAACATACTCATTCATTTTTTGTAAGAATCTATACATGTTTTCATTTGTCCATCATTACACTTAGGTTTGCCACTCCTAGTTTGCTAAATCTGGAGTCAAAATGTAAAGGTCATAAACTCTCATTCTTGAGTTCTTTCCCTTCCCTTTTGTTCAAAATTTGGGTAATACCCAGCCAAGGAAATGATGTTGGTCTTACCTTACATTTTTGGACAGTCTTGGTGTAGGTTTTGATGGTGGTTTTGCTTCTTCCTTTTGGTTTTCTTCTCTTCCTTTTCTGTTGCAGCAGCCGACCCTTCTAGCCCACTCTCCTTTTATGGTTTTCTTTAGGTTATTTCTTTTTTCACTACTCTTATTTCCTCTCTAACGCTCAAAGAAGGCACATACAGCTGGTTGTTAGGTTTTCTTCTTGGGAGGGTGGCTGCTGCAGTGGTGTTTGTTGTCCGGTTTTTTAGGAAAAGGAAGGGTCACCTTCTCTCTCCTCTTGCGTTTATACCCCTCTTAAATGAGAGGGGGTGGTTGGGTGCTGGTTATCATTGGTTCCTATTCTCTTATTGGGTCATCTTAGGGTTAGTTATATCCTCTAGGATAGGCCAGTTCCTCCCCCCACCATTTTCCTTAAAATAGGTCGGCCTATCTTCTCCACTTTTTTCCTAGCATAGGTTGGTCTAACGCTAACTTTTGTTTGGTTTTTACATTCTCCCCCACTTAATATAAATTTCATCATCAAAATTTAAGGAGGTATCACGTTCCATACCTGGTTGTTCGAATAATTTGGGGTATTTGTTCTTCATTTCGGACTCCCTCTCTTAGGTTTCTTCTTCTATTTGGGCGCTTTGTCATAAAATTATGATGATGGGAATCCTCTTATTCCATAGTTCTTTCACTCCATGATCTAGAATTTTTGTAGGCCTTACCTCAAGCATTAAGTCTTCCTTGACTTCTACCGGAACTTGAGGTAGAACTCGGGTGGGATCCACGTTGGCCTTTCATAATAAAGAGACATGAAACACATCATAGACCTTGGCTAACTACGGGGGCAAGTCTACTTTCATAATAAAGGGTCCGATGAAATGAAGGGCTAGCTTTCCTTTCAATTCAAACCTCAACATGTTCTTCCACGGGGTTACCTTTAGAAATACCTGGTCCCTACACTAAACTCGAGGGGTCTCCTCCTCCCATCTGCATGCTTTTTTTATCTGTCTTGGGCAGCTTTTATTCTATCTTTGATGGTTCTCACTTTTTCCGTGGTGAACTGAACCAATTCCGCGTCATACAACTTCCTGTCCTTAATTTCTTCCCAACATAAAGGAGTCTTGCACCTCCTACCATACAAGGCTTTAAATGGGGCCATCCTCATTATGGCTTGGTGACTATTGTTGTATGTGAACTCCACCAATGCTATATACTCTTCCTAATTTCCTCCAACTCTAGGACACACGCCCTTAATAGATCTTCTAAGACTTGAATGACTCTTTCTGATTGGCCATTGGTTTGGGGGTGAAACGTAATGCTTTTATCCAATCTTGTCCCCAAGGCGTGTTGCATGCTTGGCCAAGTCGGGAGGTGAACCTAGGATCTCGATCCAAGACAATGGATACCAGAATCTTGTGGAGTCGTACCACCTCGTTTATGTAAATCTTGGCAAGCTTGTCTAGTGAATCAGTCATCTTTATGGGCAGGAATAACGCGAACTTCGTAAAGCGGTCTATGATGACTCATATTGCATCATTCCCTTTCCTCTCTTTGGGAAATTCTGACATAAAATGTAAACCCCGGGAAAAATCAAGGCTGGATTAAATTAAAGAAAATAAACTATAGTAAAAGTTGTGGGGTGAAATTATAAGAAAAGAAAAGAGGTATAACTTAATTATAAGAAGAAAAAAAGATGTGGGGGCAAAATTAATACACTTAAAGAAAATAAGGCCTAAATAAAAATAAGAATAATTATAGAGCATAAATACTCCTCTTCTCACCAAAAATCTACAGCAACCGTAAGGAAAGAAAATAAGGAATTTTTGTATCCATTTTTACAAATCAAGAGAGAAACACCAAAATTTCTAGAACCCATCCAAGATTAAGGGTTATAGGTAGAATAAACACTTGTGGGCAAAGGATTAACAAGAAAATTTGAACAAGAAGAGAAGAGGGGAGGGTCGGCTGTCATTAGAAAGAAAATGAGGGAGTTGAAGATCGAAACCTTGATTCTTATCGGGTAAGGTGTTCTAAACATGGTTTTATGAGTCGATTCAAAATCGATTATAAATTGATGCTTGGATGTTGAATTATAGATTCTAGTTCTTAGACTTGAATTGAGGAACAAGTATTAGTTGATAAAATTAAATAACTTTAAGTGTTGTGTGTAAATGGAAAGGTCGGACAGTAATAGTTCAATATCAAGACAGTAACGGTGGGACAGTAACATTCCAATGTTTGTTAATGAGCAATTTTGACTGTCTTAGAGGCAGAATTGGGTTTCCTTCCCTTAAAGAACTTGTAGCCTTGTGTCTTAGCTTTCCAACTAGACCAATATCGCTTGAAACGAAGTTCTATAACTCTAGATATAGTTAAAAATCTGAGGAGAGGTCGGACAGTAACAATTCAATGTCAAGACAGTAACGGTTGGACAGTAACAATCCAATGTTTGTTAATGAGAAATTATAACTGTCTTAGAGGCAGAACTAGGTTCTTCTTCCTTCAGAGAACTTGTAGCCTCGTGTCTTAGCTTTCCAACGAGACCAATCTTGCTTGAAACGGAGTTCTATAACTCTAGATATAGTTAAAAATCTGAAGAGATGGCGGACAATAACAGTTCAATGTCAAGACAATAACTATTGGACAGTAACAATCAAATGTCTAGACAGTAACAGTTCGAGATTTAAACAGTAACAGTTTAAATATAAATAAAGGACTGATAACTATGGTTGGACAAAGAACGACAATATTAATAGGTGTAATGAGGAAAAACGTAAAATATTAAGAAATGACTGAAAGAAAGACTTATTGGTTGTTGATATGGTTATTATAAAACATATCCTTAAGTAAGGAAAATTTATGAGATAAACCTGTGATGTGTAGGAGGGACCACAGGCGTGGTGCAACAGCAGCAGCAGGGGAGCACGAGTAGAGCTTCTATTGCAGGTAGGTGAATCACACCTTTACCTTCTAGGTAAATTCCATGATTTAATATGATACCAATGTGAAATATGCATTATCAAATGTTGGATATTAGGTGAAAGGAGGAAAGTTTGCATAATAATGTTGATATTTTGGATAGTATTCTGAATGTATGTGTATTCAAGGTGAAAGGTTGTTGTGTGAATTGTTAAGTGATGAAATTATCGGTGATAAAGGAAATATAAGAAGTGTGATTTGGGGCATGAACTAGCATACATTTAGTGTATGTTAGGATCCCGGGCAAGAGGATCGCCAGGTTTGGCTAGCATACATTTAGTGTATATTAGGATCCCGAGTAAGGGGATCAACCATGTATTGACTAGCATACATTTAGTGTATGCCGGGTAAGGGGATCACCGTGTATTGTCGAGCATACATTTAGTGTATGTTAGGATCCCGGGTAAGGGGATCATCTTGCATCAACTCTTATAGGGTGATGATGATGATGATATCAATGAAATTGGTATCGGTAATGTGTTAAGCAGAAATAATCATGATTGATCTTATAAAATCTGGAATGGAAGTTGATAATGGGAGGGGAAACAGTTTTTAGTAGTTGAACAAGAATAAGATTCTAATGAAAACCAGAAGGGAGAAGTAAACAAAATATGAATGCATGTTGCCCTTTTTAAATTGTTAGATATTTATGTTGTTATATTTATTGTGATATTCATGTTTCAATGATATGCATTTTGTTTCAGGACCATCGCATGCACGACAGGAGTAGATCCTAGCTTATTTTTACTTCTTGTAATCTAGGTTCTAGGGAGTATACCCTTGTATTTTGTAAACATGGACATGTTTGTATAACTTAATTTGTATAATTAATGTTTAAACTTGATTAAATGAACTTAACTCTGTAGTTCATCATGTTTCATGTATGCGTATTCATATTTTTATCCATCCATAATGATATTTGTTATATAATGTATATCATAAATATTGTGGTTGATATGTATGATGATGTTTGTGGGATTGAGACCTAGGATGATTGGGTTGGGATTGAGTTAGGAGATGCAGGTTATTAGAAGTGTAAACAAGTTAAATGTCGATAACTTGGGACCTTCTGGTATAAGGGAGATTCCTTCAAAACTTCGGTAGACTTTAACACGAACACCATGAATATATATATATAGAAAAAAAAATTAATTACTCTGTTTTTCGATTGACATGAGATTGTTGTCTTTATCCCGAAATGGGGGATGTTACATTCTGGTATCCAAGCTCAGGTTGCTATTCTGGGGACATGAATAATTATAGGATTTTGAAATGTGTTTCAGGATGGTGAGGACAAAGCAAGGAGCCAGGACTGATCCATCCTCAGTTCGGGGAAGTGATCAGAGTTTTTGTAATGAAAGTGATCCAGACTGGGATCCCTTGGCAGACACCTCCTCTCGTATACCTACAACATTAGTGTACTCTGAAAAGGGCGAGTTAGTGAGACTTCGAGAAGATTCGTTGCCCCGTCAGGCAGATATATCAATGCCCTAAGTATCAGACAGACAAGGGGGAGATAATATACCCCCACCAGTGGCACCGGTAGCTGGGCAAACCCATTTTTGAATCCTGTTTTATGGAACATATAGTGAGAGCTGTAGCAGCAGGAATGGCAGCGGGAGCCTCCAGTACAGCTCTTAGGTCAGGGGGAGTAGTCACCATAGTGCATTGGGTGAAGGGTATGAAAGAGATGGGTTGTATGACTTACCGTGGCGAAGAGGATGCTGAGGTTGCTGGGCATTGGCCGAGGAAAATGGAAAGAGTTATAAATCAGATGCGGGTGCCAGAGGAGCTACGGGTGGATTGCATGACTCAGCTATTGATTGAAAATGGGTTGTATGACTTACCGTGGCGAAGAGGATGCTGAGGTTGCTGGGCATTGGCTGAGGAAAGTGGAAAGAGTTATAAATCAGATGCAGGTGTCAGAGGAGTTACGGGTGGATTGCGTGACTCGGCTATTGATTGAAAGTGCCCACTCTTGGTGGGAGACCATTAGAGAGATGAGATCAGGGGAAGTATTGAGATGGAAGGACTTTCATGAGGAGTTTGAGGAGAGGTACTATTCTTGAGAGCATAGGAGGGAGAAAGAACATGAGTTTTTGGATTTGAGGCAAGGAGATTTGACAATCCTGGAGTATGAGAGGAGATATCAGGACTTAGCAGCTTTTGCCTCCACTTACCTTCCCACAGAGTGCCACATAGTGGAGATGTTCCGTAATGGAATGAGGCAGGAACTGAGGATGATATTGATAGCCATGCAGTTTTAATCTGTGTGGGAATTGGTATGGGCTGCTCAGGGTATGAAGAGGGTAATAAAGGATACCCCGAAGCCAGTGGTTGAGCAGAGTCAGGCAACTAGAGCTAAGAGGAGAGATTTTGAGTTTTTAACTGGGAGACATCCTCTCCCAAAGAAAGGGAAAAGCGGGCAATCATCGGGACAGTTCCAGAGAAGAGGTGGGAGTTTTACCCCAGGAGGTAGCTCAGGAGGATCTAGACAGGTCAGTGGAAGAGGATCTTGGGGAGGACAGCCTAGACAGGGAGTCAAAACTGCTGGAGGGTCTACAGAGCAGAAGGGCCAGTATATCCATTCTGTCAGAGGTGTGAGCAGCGACACCCTGGAGATTGCTCTGTGATGCCGGGGAGATGTACTATTTGTAGAGGAGAGGGGCATCGATGGAGAGAGTGCCCGCATGTAGGTAGAGGTTGTTACTATTATGGGGACATGAGTCACATAAAGAAGGATTGTCCTCGTAGAACTACTAAAAAAGCCCATAGTCAGAGGATTGAGGTTCAGAGCCAGCAGCAATGAGTTACAGTCGATCGTCTTATCAGGCCTACCCAGTCAGGGATAAGTGCTACTCGTGGGAGGCCTATAAATCAGGAGGGGAGGACTCAGGGTCGGGTATATCACATGACCTACGAGGATGTGGGAGTTGTACCTGATGTGGTGGCAGGTACTTTACAATTAGATACAATGCAAGTTTATGCTTTAATTGATCCTGGAGCTAGTCATTCCTTTGTATCTTATAGAATTGTGAATAACTTGCATGTGTTATCTAGTAACTTGGGTGTAGGGGTGACGGTTAGTACACCTCTAGGAGAGAATATACATATTGATGATATTTATAGAGGGGTAAAACTATATATTGGAGGGTTAGAATTGAGGGTAGATCTTATGCTGTTAGAGTTATATGATTTTGACTTGATTCTGGGCATGGATTGGCTAAGTAAATATAAGGCACAAATGGATTGTTTCACCAAGACGGTGACAATCCAAGGAATAGGTGATAAAAGAGTAGTCTTTAAAGGGGAAAGAAAAGTAATTCCAAGTTGTGTAATCTCAGTCTCGGTGGCTAGAAAGTTATTAAGGAAGGGTTGTTCTGCTTGGCTAGCTCATGTAAGAGAGCTGGAAAAGGGTAGCATAGATTTGGCTAGTATTCCTGTTGTGAGGGAGTTTCGAGATGTATTCCCAGAAGACTTGCCCAGATTACCTCCAGTTAAAGAAATTAAAGTTTCCATAGAAACTATTCTAAGAATTTCTCTTATAGCCTAGTCTCCTTATAGGATGACACCTATGGAATTGGCTGAACTGAAGTCCAGCTTCAGGAATTGTTAGATAAAGGCTTCATCTGGCCTAGTAACTCGCCCTGGGGAGCTCCAGTATTGTTTGTAAAGAAAAAGGATGGCACACTTTGTTTGTGCATTGATATCGTCAATTGAATAAAGTGACGGTGAAGAACAAGTACCCACTCCCACAAATAGATGATTTGTTTGATAAGTTGAAAGGTGTTAAGGTGTTCTCTAAGATAGATTTGAGATCTGGATACCACCAGTTGAGAATCAAGGAACAAGACATACAAAAGACTGCATTTTGAACCCGTTTTGGGCATTACGAGTTTTTGGTGATGCCTTTCGGGTTAACCAATGCTCCGGCCATGTTTATGGACTTGATGAATCAGGTGTTTCGGCCTTACCTGGACCAATATATGGTGGTATTTATTGACGATATCTTGGTGTATTCAAACTCTTACTTGGAGCATGAACAACTGATTAGTATTTAAAAGTGCATTTTTATTAAGGTTTTATATCATCATTTTGCACTTGAAGTATCAATAACTCCTTAACTAAAGCATGTTTTATA
>Ga0307518_10002812_pt1 | contig 12629 bp, 13 predicted proteins | sample 25_EM_MG_FD_203889 | JGI IMG/M metagenome (GOLD analysis project Ga0307518, IMG submission 203889) | Populus trichocarpa ectomycorrhiza microbial communities from riparian zone in the Pacific Northwest, United States - 25_EM | ecosystem: Host-associated > Plants > Roots > Unclassified | place... | reverse complement strand
GTTGTGTATGAAGTACGACAGAATGTTCACAAACATTATTGCTACCAGCAATTATGCGTGGGCACCATCGTCTGGAGTCTTACCTGATCATGATGTCGGTGTTGATGGCAATCAACATGCCAAGGTTGATCAGCCCGATTTGGAAGAAGAAAGCGGTGATTCTGAAGAGGACGGAATTTCAAATTTTACCGGTGATGTTTGCAACATGGTTAGAGGGGTTAATATGTCTACCAGAAGCAACAACCGCAGTAGTGGGAAGAGGAAAGAAAGAGAACATTTTAAGGTTCAAGCTGGGGAAAAAAAAGGAATTCCAGCATGTCAAACAATAATGATTCAACATCTATCAGTATAGATCAGGAAGGGTGTAATATTCCTGAGGTTATGACAGAGCTTCACTCAATTGAAGGAGTTCATATCGGTGATGATTTTCATGGGTTTGCTACTGAGTTTTTAGGTTTGAGAAGGAATAGAGAAATGTGGTCAACTATGGGTAATATTGAAAACAAGATGAAATGATTGCAGAGATGTATACACAGCGTAAAGGACCTTAGACCGAGAGGTATATATTGATCCCAAATGCTTGCTTTCATATATTTGTTGGTAATATTATTATTTAAATTGTTATTTAACATGTTTTTAAATTTCTTGTCATTTATATAAATTTGCAGTTTAATAAAGTTGCAGATTTCTCAAGATGATATGGAGTAATAAATTAATTTATGTTGGTTCGGGACCCTCTATAAATTAAACAATTGACATTGTAAGGAGATGACGTCTGCAATCAATTAGGTTATGGAGCATTAATATTTATTATGTTCATGTTATGGATTGTATTTTAATGTAGTTAAAAGTTGTAGTGTTATTTGAGAATTGCTGAGTCTTATTAGTTGCGATATGAGATAATACGATTTACTATTAATGACATCAGTTGATGATGTGGATAGTGCTTTTAGTTTTTAAATAATAAATATGTTGGTTGATGATGCAAATCAAGTGTATTGTTTCATTTGACAGAACAAATTTCACTTATAAATTTCACTGCTCCGGAAATCCAATTATAATAAATTGTGTCCTTTCAATAACAAAGCAAAATTTAAATTAGATAGGAAAGGGATTAATGGGAAGGAAAATGAAAGAATATGCAAAAGGTTAAACATATTAAACAAACTATCAATCACTCATCACAGGATGTACTAACAAGTCACATGTAAACTGGTGTAAAATGGTGTAAATTGCACAATTGGTTCACATGCAAACTGGTGTAAATTGCAGGGTTGAGAAACACTTTTTACATTGTGACAAAAAATATTGGAGCAATACTTTTCACATGGTACGGTCTCAAAGAAATTTTCACATGGGTTTTAGCCTTGCAGAAGAAAAAATATACGGGGAACAATCACCGTAAAGATGCCAATTTGATGGCAATTTGCACAAGAAAAAACAAGTAAAAAAATATACAATATAAATGATATGTACTGTTGATGGCAATGCACAAGAAAATACAAGTGCGAGCTCATACAAAAGAGACGAAGTAGAAGAGTGGGCAAAAAACAAGTTAAAAAACAGAAGGAGATCGCATGACACAGAACCGCCCAAAACAGAGGAACAAAAGCGAAACAGAGGAAAAAGAGAAGGAAACACAGGCCAAAAACAGGGGCACCATCGCATAGCTTCCTCGTCACCGCCACGATAACCACCCGAACCAGAAGGGTGGAAACAAGATGAAGGACAAACCAGAATTTGATCTGGAAAACAGAGTGTAAGGTTACGCGACCATACAGAAACGTAAGAGAGAGGAACAACAGTGGCAAGCACAGGCAAAAAACAGGGGCACCACCGCATGGCTTCCTCGTCATTGCCACGAAAACCGTCTTGCGTCACTGTCCATAACAGCAACACCACCATAAGAGCGGAGAAAACCGTCGGAAACAGAAATACAAAGTAGCAGAGACAGAGAGAAAAAAGAAGAGCAAAAACAATTGACAGATAAGAAGGGCCACTTTCCATCGGCCAAGCAGCTCCCTCCTTTCACCATCAGCCTCTGCCGTTGCGACTGTCAGCTAGACATCGCCACCGTGCAGGGTAGCTTCCTCTTCCTCTCCCCCTTCTCCTTCCTTTTCTTCGTTTTCATCTGCAAATTTTGCAGTCGATCTCCACTATTCATGTAGCATGTGAACAGTGGAGACCAACTGGAAATTATGCAGCGGCGGACCGGGTTCAAAACAAACCGATATGTTTTGGACCGGGTCCGACCCAATAAACAAAAACGAATCGAAAAAAAATTATCGTTAAAAATACTATCCAAAAAAATACTTTAAAAAAATCGAAAAAATAGTGTTTAACAGTATTCATTTGTTTATCTATTTAGCAGTACATATATGGACGATGCGCGTTTTAATGCAATATTCAATGAAGATCTGGATGATGATTATGATAACATAATAGAGCGTGTTGTTGATCACATTATCTATCGTGGTGATTATGACAATGATGGCTCAGGCGGGGATGTTGATGATGGGGCAAATGATGACAATGACGGCGACGATGATAGTGATGAGGATGATGAATCATTTTGGAGGCGAGAATTTGATATGAAAAAGTTAGTTGTGTGCACAGCTGGGGCAATAATCATGTTATATTAATTATATGCATAAAAAACTGTGTATGGTTTCGTACAACACAGGCATGTTGTTGGTTAACCGAAGTTTTACGAGGACATTGGAAATGATGTGTGAACATGTTTAGAATGGACACAACAACTTTGTTGAGCTTGTGTAGTGATTTAGAAAGAATGTATGGGTTAAAACCTTCAAGAAGGATGAGTGTGATTGAAAAAGTGGTTATATTTCTATATACAATAGCACTAGGAGCATCGAATAGGGAGGTTCAAGAGCGATTTCAACATTCGGATGAAACTGTAAGTAGATTCATCAAAGAAGTCTTAGCAACAATATTTTTGTTTGCAGTAGATGTTATAAAACCATAGGACCCGAATTTTACAAGCACTCCACGAGAAATTGCAATGAATCCAAGATATATGCCTAATTTCAAGGTCAGACAAATGTTTGTTAATGTTGGCAATGTGAAATTTAGATAATTTTTTGCATGTTAGTAATTAATGAGTATATATTATCAATGGTTTTCATCCAAGATATATGCAACAATTTTTTGCGGTTTGTATCGTGTTCCTAAACGGTTACCAAACATACAAAACTGTTTTTTGTTTAATCTCAATTTCAACCACAGTTTTAACCAAACAACCACAAACCAAACCAACCTCAACTAAAAGTGCTTTTTATCAAACAACTTTTTTCAAATCACAACCACAAAAGCTACCACAATACCAAACACACGAAATTAGGTTTTCAAAGGAAAAAAAAGCTTTTATACTTGGATTTGGTTGATGATTCAAATATACCAGTTTGGTTAGATTCGTTGTGGTTGGTTTCATGAACCAACTCCAAACCAAACTGATTTTTTTATAAGTTTTTCAATTGGTTTTCTCAATTTTGTTTTCTCGCCCCTAGCTTTTTAAAAATCCTCTTCAGTTCACTTGGACAAAAAGGCATAAGATATTCTAGTTGTTGGTAAAATGTTTAGTTTTATTCCACCATTTTCCTAGATGTGCAAACCAATGACCCATGCTCTTAGCATGGCATGTAACAAAAATATATCATAAATTAAGAATTAAAAATATAACAATATATATTAATTTACAATTAATATTTTGCATGCAAATAAAAAAAATATAACAGGCTCTCTCTATATTTCAATAACTAGGCTTTATATATATATAAGTAAATTAGGAAGGGATGCATAATAAAGGAGGAATGAGTTTCTCAAATAATAAACAATTGGCTAAAAGGTTTATGTTATTATTTCTAAAATTTAAACACAATATGAAAATAATAATCTGTTTATATTTAATAAAAGTATTAATGAATTCAGAACTAAAAAATTAAACTTATGTTATATTTAGGTCCAGTTTAGCATTGTGATCTAACCATGTTTTAAAAAAAAGAATCATTTTTTTTAGCTTTAAAATAATGTTTTTTTGATATTTTTAGATCGTTTTGATATGTTAATGATGCGAGCCTTGTGATCACGTGGTCACGCAACCAGCACGCAAAGACACCAATTCCCGGAAAGCCAAGTAAATCAGGTTTGATAGGAGTGTGACACAAAGATAACTTGTACCTAAGCACCAGCACTATTGGAAACGAAAAACCCCCACCCAACGAATATTGATTCTCGAACGAGAAGTATAAGGATGACGCCACGAAGACAGTTGTTATTTGATAAGTCGTTTTTCAGTTCTTTAGAGAACCATGGAAGAGAGATTATCTCACCAACACACACACACACACACACAAAGTGCGGCAAACAAGAAGTTTTATTAATCTGAATTGTCTAACTTACATGTCTGGTTATGCATTTATTTATACTCACTCTAGACTTAAATAAACCCTAATAGACCCCCTTTAGGTGGACTTATATGAAGCCCACTTACAATTGATCATAATAAGTAATAATAACTCAAAGACTAAGAAGAAAATAATAAAAATAATATAAATCCGAAAATTACCATCCTAAATATGCTAGAATCAGATTTGTCACCATTAAGAAGTCCCAAATAGACTAGGAAATCTGATCTGAAGGTAGAATTTATTCTGAAGTCTTCTTTCCTTTTTGTAGCTAAGATGAATAAGGAATCCTTGTAAGAAAAGGATTCTGAACATTTATGAATTCTTGCCACACATGGAAACTATATTGCAGCCCATTAAAGATCTTTGGAGAATTAGGAGATTCCCAAAATAAGTTGCCACATTCTTTTAGGAAAAGAATCCTAGCTAAATAGGAAGTCCACAAGTCAAAAGGAAGTAAATAACAAAATTCGTACAGCCTCTGTTGACTCATGTTTCGATGCCTTCCTGAACTCCGATTGACCTGAAATTGTAAAACAAGGTAGAAAAACATGTCAGGAGACTCCACGTAAACTTTCAGCTCGATCCAACGGTTGGATTGAGAATTAGAACTGTTGCTGTAAAACTGGATAGTTGCACATTTTACGTCAAAATCTGAATTTGATCTTTCCTGGATTGTATCATTGAGATTCCCAAAATAAGCTGCCACATCCTTTTAGGAAAAGAATCCTAGCCAAATAGAAAGTCCACAAGTCAAAAGAAAGTAAATAACAAAATTCGTACAGCCTCTGTTGACCAGTGTTTCGATGCCTTCTCGAACTCCGATTGACTTGAAAGTTTAAACCAAGGTAGGACAACATGTCAGGAGACTCCACGTAAACTTTCAGCTCGATCCAACGGTCAGATTGAGAATTATGACTGTTGCCGTAAAAATGAATAGTTGCACATTTTACGTCAAAATCTGAATCTGACATTTCCTGGATCGTATCAATTAATGTCAAAAATAATTTTAAAATATAAAAAAATATTATTTTGATCAAAAAATATTTTAAAAAATAATTGCTTTAATGTAAGAGATTGTTAAAGGGCCTATTTAATAAAGTAATTGAAGTTATTTTAAAAATATTTTTATTTTAAAAATACATCAAAATAATATATTTTTTAGTTTTTAAAATTTATTTTTAATACTAACACATCAAAAAAATCCAAAAATATCTAAAAAAAATAATTAAAAATTTAAAAATTTAAAAACTTGATTTTACTGCAAAAATCAATCACTCGTTTTGCTCCTTATCTTTGCCTTAATGTAATTAATCTCTTAACAAAAGAAAGGCTTAGGAATTGCAACCTTAAATTAAAAGAAGAGCCCAAACCATTGTGAGCGAAAAGAAAGCCCAGACTCATAAACTGCCTTTTCAATCCCTCAGACCCACAAAATCATTAGTGTATCGATTTTCCGCCGTTCTCAAAGTGAACCACAGTATCATAGGATGGCCATGGCAGCTGCCATTGTAGCCACCATGCCAGCCTTAAAACACCTAATAAGAATAACATTCACTCCCCCATTTCCACGCAAACTCCAAAAATTCCATTCGCTAGCTTCCCTTTCTCCTAATTTCACTCAGGAGGGTCCACAGCAACAGCGGCTGGAGCAGGAGCAACAAAATCAACTAACAAACAACAACAACACTAGCAGAAGCAGCAGTTCGACTTCATATTTTCCGAAGAGAGGGCAAACTTTGGAGTTGGTATGCGAGTCTTTAGCTTTCAAAGGGAAGGGGGTGTGCAAGGTAGCAGGGACTGGTTTTGTTGTCATGTGTGACCGTGCTCTCCCTGGTGAAAGGTTTATTGGACGGGTTACTCGCAGAAAGGGATCCTATGCTGAGGTTGCTTTCATTTCCCTCTTTCACCTCTGTACCTTTATCATTCATCCACTGGACGTTATACATTTTATGTGCTTCTTGTGGATTGCCTTTTCCATACAAAAACAGAAGGAATATGTGAACTTAATTTGTTTTCTTAAAGAAAATGTCTTGCTTTTTTTTTGGTTATTAAAACATAGGAATTCATGGGCTTTAGTGATTTAGTGATGATAGCACCATGATCATATTATAAATTAAAGTAGTTTTGTGGGTTTTGTTTCACCCCTGAGAAAATTGAGTAAAACTAAACAAATTTAAACTTATGCTTTCTGTATGGTCTGTTTTGGCTTATAAGTAAGAAGAAAGGCTAAGGTTAGTGGGCGACAACACAGTTGTGCGCATTTTCGGAGGAAGTTGAATTGTGGAAATTGATGATTTTTGCTCCATCACAATGTGTGCTGACCGCAGAGCTTTTATAAACATCTTGCTTTAGTTTTGTGAACTCGAACCAATGTTTTGACTGCAAGTTCATTGACTTGCAGAGGTAAACTATGATTTTTGAAATGGGGGTGCTAAAATTGTATAGTATTTTGCTATATTTAAAAATAAAATAAGCTGAAGATGGCTATAGAATAATAGGTGGTTTTTGGCCTGCAGAGTGTATATTTTTTATTTTAAGAGTCTTAATTTAAGGGTGTGCTTGTAACTTCAAACTTTTGACTAAGCTGAAAAATCTGTCTCTGTGCCGTGGCCCTGACCTATAACCTAGTTCCACTTCTGTTGCCTTGGATGTCTTATGTGTTCCTCTATTGCAACACTTGAATGATGTATATACGTGGATAAAACTTGTTACCCACATGGATAACAACTGTACAATCAGGATTGTCTCTACCACTTATGACCAGCAATTGTTGAAAGAAAGGCCAGCTTAATGCATAGTTGTAACTTTAGTCTCTAGAGTGGGTTCTTGTAGTGCTCAAAATATAGTGTGGATATTCTTCCCAAAATCAAATCTTTTTTTAATGTTTACACATTGCATTTTGATTAATTGTGCTGCCTTATTCTTTCAAAACCGCAGGTAACCAAGGTAGAAACAATAACACCTCACTGGGATCTCGTAGATGCCCCTTGTGAGTATGCCCCATATTGTGGTGGTTGTAAAACACAAAACCTGTCTTATGAGTCTCAGCTTAGAGCCAAGGAACAACAAGTTCGTGAGTTAACAATACATGTTGGAAAGTTTTCGGACAAAGTTCCAGAATTTTGTAGCATCATGAAGCCCATTGTTCCATGTGTTATTCAATTCCATTATAGAAACAAGGTTAGTGCATTGGATAAACCTTGTTGAGCATTAGCTGTACTTGGTGTGGTTGCATATAATAATTGTGTAATCTCTTATCCTTAAGCATTGTTCTGCAGATTGTTACAGAAGTGGGATAAATACAGAAAATCAGGAAACCATTTTCAGATCAACAAAGAAGACAAGTCAATTGAGTGATATGTTATTGTGTTATGACATAAAACCAACCCATTAATGTTTTTCCTTCGATGCCCTTGCATAATTTTCCTCTCAACCTTCAACAAGGTGCTTTCACTTTGTAGTTGTGTATTGGCAAAACAATAAACTTGTTCATATGTGGTAATCAAGTAGACATTGAGAACAATTATTATGCCTGAAACCATTTTAAGTACTGCAAGCATAAATCAGAAAAAAAAAAGTGTTTCAAGTTTTTTGGCATCTTAGGCTGATATGTTAAGCTCTACCATTACGATTGTTGTCATGACTTAACATTATTTCAAAAAGGATAATACAGAAGGACAGATGGTAAGCATGAGGATGTGATGCTTCATGTTTTAGTGATGATCATAAACATGCAGTAGCCAGTTTCACCATAATGCATCTTTGTTAACATTATCTTCTTATATTGTTCACATGGAGTTCAATTGGTTAGCATTTTTACTATATAAGTTATAGCAGCTCTGCGCTTTACTATTCTGAAGAAGTGTGTAAAATGAAATTTGTAGAAAAATGTTCTTAGCTGCTCCTTCACTCTTTCTGCAGATGGAGTTTTCTTTTGGTTCTAAAAAATGGTTACCTAAAGAGTTGTTGGGAGAGAAACAAGTTGGTAACGAGAAATATGCATTGGGACTGCATGCTCCTGGATTTTTTGACAAGGTTCTAAATGTTGACAAATGCCTGTTACAAAGTGAGCCTGCCAACATGGTATGTTTTTTATCATATGGAAGGAATTCACATTCTCTTATGTGGATTTTTTTTTAATTATTATTTTGTGTGGAAACTGTAGATTTTCTGTGGCATGTACTTTCTCTGCCCATTTCTTTTGCAAGCATGTAGTAGTTAAATCAGGGAACCACCTTTTGTTGATGTCCTTCATTTGTAGTGTATTCTGATAGTGCATGCAGCTGGTGTGTATTGTGCCAATTGGAATGACGTCATATGAATTTAATGTTTTATACAGAATAGCTTAATTGAACAGCAGCCTCATAAGTAAACTCTCTTGGCCATTAACTCAGTTGTCAGTAACATTACTATTGAATTGCTGCACCATTGTTTATTAATACAGCCTGCTTGGTGGAGGGCTTCAGTGGGGATTTTGCTCGACCATAAACAAGATCACAATAGGGTGAACAGTTTAACAATAATACATCTGAAGTTTAAGCAAAACAATCACGAGTTTTATTTTCTTTCTTAACAGCACAAGTTAAAGCAATTAACAATGAGCATTAAATCAGGTGGTAAGTGGATGTGGGTAAGGTTGAGTAGACCAAGAATTTGTTGGATTTTCTTCTTTATAGATCAGAAATGCTCTTTCACAACTTTCGTGGTGATCTACATGCTTTGAAAGCAATATTTAGACAATTTTTTTATTGGAATCTTGTCAGATTATGTATCGTAGTGATCTAAGTAAAATGAATTGCATGTATCCTGTGATCATTGACTAGGACTTGTCATGTATAGGTTCTAGCAGCCATCCAAGATTGCTGGAGAGATTCACAATTTGGTCTCACTCCATATGATGTTCACTCTCACACTGGATTTCTTAAACATCTAATGCTAAGAACTGGAAGGTACTGTGAGGTCTATCATATTCCTCACTATTGTGGTTTCCTTTATTTCTTAATTCCAGCTCAATTCATTTTTTCTTCTGCTTGCCCCATGGAAGATGGCCAAGTCCACAGCATATATTTACTCTTGGAAGACAGTTGAATCCAAGAAATTTTAAGTAATTATATTTATAATTTTTATCAACAATTTTAAGTTATTTACATTATTGAAATGTATTAACAGGAATGAACCTGAATGTAAAACAGAAAAAGAAAAAAAGAAAAACGAAGGTGTTCGCTGGGAGGATGCTAGAAGTGTAAACAATGAACTTCCTTCTTGCAGAACTGGTTTTGAAGAATCATAAATCAACTAAATTTTGAATAGAAGATTCAGAAATTCTAATTTCACACTATCTACTGTGTGCTGGAACAAAGCAAGTTTACAAGTGAATCTTATGGATAGTTAGGCTTAATTGGATGATTCATCTGTGCTTTTTGATGAATAGGTCAAAGGGGTGTGAGAAAACAAATTCTTAAAGGAGAGAATCTGTCCACCCAGCAGGACAGAGTGCAACATCAAAGCAATTGGAGTTTTTGCTCCTCGTGTCCATACCATCTAAATGTTTTCTGTTCTGACAACATAGCCAATTTTGAGTGGAACAGTGTCAGGAAAAGTAGCCTTTCCTTGCCCTGATTGAATTTGGCTTTCTGCATGTGCAAAGTCGCTTAATGAAGAGGGTATGGACATTTCATGGAAATGAAAGATATTGCTAGGTTACTGTGAAATGAGTTTTTTAATAATCGGGGAAAAGTTAATCAATTTCTGCTCACTGTGATTTATGATCACATTTTTCACTCAACATGCAGCTCCAGTCCTTGTTACAGTTCAAGCAATTCTATTTCATGGATTTTGAAATTGTAAACATAAACATTTTCCTCTTCAAACTTAATCCTCATTATTTGTGTTTCAGGAATGCAGAGACTGGTTTGCCTGAGCTTATGGTTAATTTTGTGACCTCGTCGTACAAGCCAGAGCTGCTGAAGCCCTTAGTTGAAAAGATTTCAGCTATTCCAGAAGTGGTTTGTTGGGCGAATTCCATATTGCTTTACTATTCAAATGCAACTTCCTTGCTTTGCCTTTGAGAGAGCTGTCTGTTGGGAGATACAAATCTGCTAATTTCAATGCTAGAACACGGATCCTAGTTTGATTAGATTTGACCAACTTTGATTCAAATCAAACCAGTTTAAATTAGTTTTAATGTATTGTAACTCATGTCGGAACTGGGATCCTTGAAAAGCTGAGACAAGCATAGCCAAGCTATATGGTTCTTTTCTCAACAGATCCATCTCAAGCTGCACCTTTCTTGATAACTGTCATTATCTCCATGTTTGGATGGGTAGAAGATTTGTTGGGGAAATTGCATTCATCTTTGCTATCTCCAAAAGAAAGTTTTATTGATGACAGTTTCTGGTGATTAAAAATTGATGTCATGATAAATTTTCTAATGTAGAACTTGCTAGATTGCTCATTAAAAAATTTCAGCTTGTACTCTGGAAAAACAAATTTATAAAGGGCATTAGAAAAATATCGTGAATACCCTGTTGGGTGTTATGGCCTTTTGTTTTAGACTTCAATTTCCATAGGTTTTCCTGCTTTTTTATCCCTTCTTATGATCCTAGCATATATTTTTAGAGTTCTTGTGTGTCTCTTGTCAATGTTCTTAAGAAATCCCCACAGCCAAGTGTTCATAATGTTCATTTTGCTAGTTCTCAGGAAAACCTGAAATGTATTAAAATATTAGCAATACAATTTTAAGTTGTCCAAGTAACTCTGATAAATTGTCCCCACAAGTACAATATAAATATTCCTTTGAGATGAATGTGAACAATGTATGCATTTTCTATTTACTCTTTTTGTCTCTAAAATGCTTGTCTCACAGAATCATTTGTTAAACTCACCCATTGAGTCTTTATTTATCTCTTTCCTTTTCCCCCCTCCTTTCTTGATGTCTTACAGGTAAGCATTATGAATAATGTGAATACTTCTGTTGGCAACACGTCTGTTGGTGAGGAGGAATACACTTTGTATGGCAAATCTACCATCACAGAGATCTTAAGAGGACTGACCTTCCAAATTTCAGCCAATTCTTTTTTCCAGACAAATACTCATCAGGCATGTGAAGTAACATGAAATTTGTATTAAGCCAGTTTGTGCCGACTTTCATGCCATTTTTATTTCGTGCAAAATCTCTTGCTGTCTCGCCATATTCTCCCATTTTGCTTTGCACGTACCATCCATGATCTATTAAACAGAGTTTTTAACTGTTTAGGCAGAGGTTCTGTATAAACTTATTGAAGATTGTGCTGGTCTCAGAGGGGATGGCTCACAAATTGTCCTTGATCTATTTTGTGGAACTGGCACTATTGGTTTGACACTTGCCAGAAGGTATATCTCCTGTTCATTTGGTTTGAAGCTTGGGCCACTTCCAACCTGACATCATGTTTTGACTTCTCACATTTTGTTTTGCAGGGCTAAACATGTATATGGCTATGAAGTAGTTCCTCAAGCAATCTCAGATGCTCATCGAAATGCCAAGCTGAACAGGATCAGCAATGCTACATTTGTCCAGGGGGATCTAAACAAAATTGATGAAAGTTTTGGCAACAATTTTCCGAAGCCTGACATTGTCATTTCAGGTTATCCCCTTGTCAAATGCCTTGTTCTCTGAATTTCACATCTTGTCTTTAAATTGTTACCGTAATGTAATACTCCATTATCCTTTGTTTTAAAAGGAGAAGGTAGCTAATTTTTGTGCTAGTGTCTGGAGTTGGGAGGGAAAGGAAAGTAACATAAACTTCTTTAACTTCTTGGGCATTACTTCTTTTCTTTTCCTCTTATGGTTTGCGTGGATTTTATTTCTGTTCGTGTAAATATATTGAACCTGTGTAACAAACCCTGCTATAGCCTGTCTGTTTCTGTTTGTAATATTGGAGGAATTAGTATATGCCCTTTGAACTTATTGCAAAATCTGATACCTTGTGGCATTTCTTGAAAAGTAAAAATGTGCTTCTGAATCCTTGTATTTTTGTTTCTACATTTGTGTTCTGGCAAAATATGTGATATATTTGGACATTTGTTACTAATTACTACATGATGAGACTATGGACGGCTGCTATTGTTAGCATGACCTTGGACAAGCAAAGCTTTATCATGAAGTATATAATTAAATTCCTTATTTTGTTGTCTGAAGTTTTTTGATCGAGGGCAGTGACAGAA
>Ga0307518_10002811_pt1 | contig 12635 bp, 13 predicted proteins | sample 25_EM_MG_FD_203889 | JGI IMG/M metagenome (GOLD analysis project Ga0307518, IMG submission 203889) | Populus trichocarpa ectomycorrhiza microbial communities from riparian zone in the Pacific Northwest, United States - 25_EM | ecosystem: Host-associated > Plants > Roots > Unclassified | place... | reverse complement strand
AAACGAAATATAGTAAGGCATTAGGGACGAGGAATTAATGTGACAAGGTGAAACGATACGATGAAAGAGAAAAGAGAAACACGAGGAAAGAAGAAAGAGAACATACTACGTATGACATCAGCGATGATGTCGGCGGCGAGACACGAGTTGCGATGCATGGGAGACGTTCGAGACGGACGTGATACGTGTGAAGACGTGAAACGGCGAGATTTTGTAGGCAGAGCGCGAGACTTCCTTACATATCTTGTCCTTTTTTGGCAAGATCAAAGGCATAGGCAGGCTACCAGCTTTCGGAGACGAACAAGTGTATATACTATCATTAGTGTTGCCGCCGAACCGGACTAAATTCGAAGTGAGTTCAAATTGGTTCGAAAGTGATGGAGTTCGGTCGAGTTCAGTAAAACTAACCACAACGAGTTGACATACAAACTAAAACGAATTGGGTTACTAGCACTACAATATTGTTAATCAGGTCAGCATTTGCATAGAATCCCTACGCAAAACCGTCTAAGCTGTGATTGGTTGAGCTCAACAGCCGACTTCGTTTGTCCTCAGTTCGTTCGAGTTCGGAAAAACGAAGTCAAACAAACTTTTGAGTCCAGTCAGGTTTGGTCCGGTTCGCGGCAACACTAGACTATCATTGCAAAACAGAAAAGACACCTACTCTACTTTGATGTATAAGGAAAGGGAGTCTCGCGGTTTAAGCGATTTGGGTGCTGATGGGCAAACCAGTGGAGCTCACCGATGGTTCAACAGACTTCAACACAACTTCATATAGCTCCTCTGAGTATCAGTTTGAGGATACAAGAAGGATGAAAGGAACATACTGGCTGAACAATATGTTGCATTATTTGTGGATTCTGCATCTGTCAAGTCCGGGTCTACTCCAGTAAGGGGTCCGGTCAAGTCCGGACGGAAACGGACGAAGGACAAGGGCAGAGGGCTGGACAAGAGATTAGTCCGGCCGGAGTTGGTGACCACTTGGATTCAACGACTAAGGACAACGAGCGTTGATCCCTTGCGTAGGTTCCGGTCAAGAAGAGGAGACGGAGACAGAGACGGAGACGGACAGGACCAGGAGTAGATGACTATGGTTGATTTCAGACTAAAGAATACAGGATAATCTACAGAGTACTTATACTAAGTAAGAGCTAGGGACGAGTACTTACGGTGACAAGTAAACAGCCTAAAAAGCGGACAAGGGATAACCGGAGAAAGTACTAAGTCAGGTCCGGGTAAAATAAACCAGGTCCGGTGAAAATGCTACAAGGTATGGGATATATCGAGTTCACAGAGAACTCACGTCAAGGCAGGGTAAACGGTGAGGTGTGGTAACGAGCGAACAGAGGATAGTCCAAGGGTCGTACTTAACGGAGGCATATCTGCGCGACCATGACCGGAGTAAGTGATGAGCGACCGGAGTCGAGCTGTAGAGCTGCAATGCGACCGGAGTAACCGGATAAGGCCCGGAGTTGGACATGGTCGTAACAGTATCCCCCCTTTAGGGGCCGAACCCATGAGGCCCCAGTGAGGCTGACATGGTCGAATAATGCGGAGTCCGGAGTGTTTGTCTGAGTACGAATTTTGGGTCTATAAAGATCAGACCGGTTTTGCCTTTACCCCCAGTTTTTTGCCATTGATTCTAACATGTCGAACATCGCTAAGTCCACCACCCCCGCTGCCCCCTCTGCGTTCGAGTCCAAGGACTGGACGAAGGCCCCAACACCGGAGTTACAGTCCGGTAGCGAGGACGAGTCCGACGTCCTCGACGCCAAAGCGAAGGAGAGGCGTCGACGCAAGCAGGTCAAGAAAGAGGAGAAACAACGCTGGGAAGAGGCGGAGCGACGGGCACGTGAAGAGGCGGAGGCCAGAGCACGAGAGGAGGCGGAGAGGGCCAAGGCAGAGGCGGAATGCAAAGCGAAAGAGGAGGCGGAGCGCCAGGCGCGCGAGCAGGCGGAGAAGGAACGAGCGGAGGTGCAGCGGAGGGCTGCAGAGGTAGTGGCGAGGCAGAGAGCGATGGCGCAGGAGGCGTCGAAGAAGCGAGCAAGGGAGGAACCGGAGGCGGGTCCGAGTGGTGACCGGAGTGACAACGTCTGGTAAGTGTTTTATTTTTCTTTATGATCTTAATGATGACCTCCTGGCAGGTGCGTTCGTTGTGCCAAGCACAAGGCCAAGTGCGAGCGGGACCCTGAAAAGCCCAAACAACGCATGTGCATGAAGTGCGCTGGGCTCAAGGAGCGGTGCGAGTGGCCGGAGATCGCAACGTCGCCACGAGGGGGGGAGAAGCGCAAGAAGAAGAAAACGGTCGCCAAGGTCGTTATCGACGACGACGACATCGTCGAGGTGCCGGGGCCGTCCGGGCAGCGGTCCGGGTTTGACCCTGGACCGTTCCTGGAGCGGCTGGACAGGCTGACCGGGGCCGTCGAGGAGATGACCGGGCAGATGCGCCGGGTCGCGGATGCCACTCGCTCGGTGGCGAGGGGAAATGAGCGACTGACGGCCAGCCTCGAGACGTTTCTCGAGGAGTGCCGCTTTTTTACGGCGCCATGGGATGAGGACGGGGAGTCAGAGGACAGCGAGGCGGAGGTCGACCTGGAGGAGGTTGAGCAAGAGGTCCAGGGGCTCCAAGAGGAGCAAGAGAACCCTGGCGGCGCTGTGCCGGAGTAGATGGTCCGGACCGGATTTTGTAAATAGAATGTAAATTAGTTTTTACTTTTGTTTATAAAGAAAAGTGACCTGAGTCTAGTGAGTGATATTACAAGATAACATGAAACAGAGAGGAGAGACAGAGAGTTAAACGGATAACAGAAACAGAGGCGAGAGTAATACTACATGGACGCGAGTGGTCCGGGTTTGTCCGGGTACCGGACATGATAATCTTCGAGTAGTTCCGTAGCGTTGCCTAATTCAGTGGCGAGAAGCCATGACGTTTCTTCGTCAGTTCCTTCGTAACCGGACCAACGTACCAAGTAAAGCAACTTGCACGTTCTGCATCGACGGTCAACCTTGGAGTCGAGGATCTCAGAGATCTCGAACTCTGGTTCACCATCAACTTCCACCGGTGGCGGAGGAGGTTGTATCCAGTCCGGTATGGTGTTGGGTATGGCCGGTTTGAGTTGGGAGACATGGAAGACGGGATGAACGGCGCGCATGGAATCTGGAAGGCGCAGCGTAAAAGAGAGAGAGCCTACTTGTGCTATGATAGTGTAGGGCCCAAGATTCTTTTCTGATAGCTTTTTGGATGGTTGAGTAGACCGGAAGTATTTGGCTTTCACATATACTTGATCGCCTACTTTGAAGTCCGGTGCCGGAGTACGTTTGGCATCGGCCGGACCTTGGTAGCGAAGTTGTGCGTTGGCCATTTCTTCTCGAAGGTATTGATGCAGCGACTCGAGGTCGACTGCGTAGTCACGAGCCCTGGCAGAGGTCATGTCGCGTTCTGGGTAAACCGAGATGTTAGGGTGGTAGCCCTTGTTAGCAAAGAACGGCGAGACTCCGGTGGTAGCACTAGGTGCGTTGTTGTAAGCGAACTCCGCCAATGGGAGTAGGTCTGCCCAGTTGTCCTGCTGGTAGTTGCAGTAGATCCGGAGGTACTGTTCCAGTGTCTGGTTAGACCGCTCTGTCTGGCCATCGCCTTCCGGGTGGTAACCGGAGGTGAAATGAAGGCGCATGTCGAGGGCTTTCCCAAGTGACCGGAAGAAATGTGAGACGAATTCAGTACCGCAATCTGAGGTGACGTGGGCAGGAACACCGTGCTTGGAGAATACGTGGAGCAAGAAGAGTTTAGCAAGCTCCGGGCTAGTGATGGTGTCATGAGTAGGGATGAAGATGGCTTGTTTAGAAAGCCTGTCTACCACGACCAGGATAGCTGTGAATCCGGTAGAGCTAGGGAGCTGCTCAATGAAGTCCATGGATATGGAATTCCAAGGTCTTTCCAGCACAGGGAGCTGTTTTAGTAACCCATAGGGTCGATGGCGTGGTGTCTTAGCTCTTGCGCAGGAGGTACAAGACCGGACGTAGTCCTTGACGAAAGTCCGGAGACCAGGCCAAGTGTACTCACGCCGGATTAGTTCTAGAGTCCGGTTTTTCCCAAAGTGACCAGCAAGTGGGTGGTCGTGTCGATACCGGAGTACCCGGAGACGGAGGTCGTCCAAGTCCGGTACGTATATGCGACCGTCTAGTCGAAGGAATCCAGCCTCGTCGGTGGACCAGCGAGAGTCCGGTGGATCTGCGAGGTGGACCTGGGCAATGGGATCAGAGGGTAGTGCAGAAAGGATGTCGCTATGGAGTGTTTCCACGTCCATGATTGCGACTGCACGGAGAACCGGAAACTCTAAATAAGTAGCGCAAAGAGAGTTAGAGAGCTGTTCTTGAGTGAACACCAGCCTAAGGTTTTGGGGATTAACCCGGGCGTAGCCACTATCCCCCTCTTTGGGGTAGATGTCCCATCGTCTAGTGAGAGCGTCCGGCTTGGCACCGAGCTTACCAGGGCGAAAGTGAATGACAAGATTAAATTGTGATAGAAATTCGGACCACCAGGCTTGCCGGTGGGACAGTACTTTTGAGGTGGAGAAATACTCTAGGTTCTTGTGGTCGGTGACGACGTCAATAGGAGAGGCGGAGCCTTCAAGGTAATGGCGCCAGTTCCGGAAGGCCTCGAAGATGGCAAGGAGTTCCTTATCATGGGTGTCGTAGTTCAGTTCCGGAGCGGTCAAGGTCCAGGAGTAGAAAGCGACCGGACGGATCTCTCCGTCTGCGCAGGTAATAGACAGGATGCCAGCGACGGCGTAGTCAGAGGCATCCGTTTCCACGATGATAGGGGTATCCGGAATAAAGTGAGTTAGGATGGGCGCAGTGGTGAAGGCGTGCTTGAGAGCATTGAAGGCGCGTCGACAGTCCTCGGAGAAGACCCAGGGAGCATCTTTCCGGGTGAGCCGGGTAAGAGGGACCACAATGTCGGAGTAATTAAAGATGAACCGGCGGTAGAAGTTGGCAAATCCCAGGAAGGACTGAATGTCCTTTACCTTACGAGGTTCAGGCCAATCAGAGATGGTTTGTATTTTTTCCGGAGACATAGTGAGACCTTCAGGGGATAAACGGTAGCCAAGGTACTCTACCGAGTCCGAGTGGAACTCGCATTTCTCCGGTTTGGCAAAGAGGCCATGCAACCGGAGTCGGCGGAGCACTTCCCGGACATGCTGCTGGTGGGACTCCATATCCTCGGAGTAAATAAGGATGTCGTCGAGGTACACGACAACGCAGACGTCTAGCATGTCAGCGAAGATGGTGTTGACAAAGCGCTGGAAGGCTGCAGGGGCGTTAGTGAGGCCAAAGGGCATTACTAACCACTCATAAGACCCATAGCGTGTACAGAAGGCGGTCTTCCATTCATTGCCCGGAGCAATCCGGACTAGATGGTACGCGTGCCGGAGGTCGATCTTCGAATAGACCTTAGCACGGCTAGGGGAGTCTAGTAGGTCAGAAATGAGGGGGAGTGGATAGCGATCCTTCTTGGTAAATTTGTTTAGGCCTCGGAAATCAACGCAGAGGCGGAGTGAGCCGTCCTTCTTTTTTACGAAGAGGACCAGAGCAGCGTGGGAGGAAGCGGCAGGACAGATGAAACCTGTATTAAGATTCTCGTTGATGAAAGTCCGGAGAGCGGAAAGCTCAACCGGAGACAGTGAGTATAGAGTTCCCAAAGGAGGGGAGGTACCTTCTTCAAGGTCGATCTTCAGATCGTAGTCGCGATGTGGGGGAAGTTCAGAGGCCTTCGCCTTGCTGAACACATCCGCATAATCGCGATACTCCGGAGGGACTATGTCCAAGTCCGGCGGAGTAGAGGCGGAGGAAGAGCGAGCCTTCGCTGAGTCAGAGGGACGCAGCTGAAGTTGGTACTTGGTGGATCCCTCTAACTTGCACGCACGCACGAATGCGGCTGCGTTGATTAGAGAGATGTGCGGAGGGGTGCAAACTGGAGTGTTGACAGATGGCGCTGGGCCTGGGGTAGACTGGCCAGAGAGGCCGGAGTCAGGGTTACCGGACTGAACCGGAGAGGGAGTCGACGGGGGCGCTAGCAAACTTGGTGCAGGGGTCCGGAATGTTAAACTGCTCAGTACCCAGTCAATCAACGGATTGTAACGGGTGAGCCAGTTATGTCCAAGGACAATCGAGCATTCAGAGTCTAACGGAGCGAGGTAAAAGGTCATGGGGGTGACATCACCGGATGCGGGGAATTTCACTGATAGGTCGACGGCTTGAGTAATTACAAAATTCGAGGTACCGTCAAAGAGCTGGAGTACAATCGGAGGAACTGAATAGGAGGTAAGGTTGTTTTTGTGCGCGAATTGTAAATCTACAACGCAATGCGTGGACCTGGAGTCCACAAGTGTGCGGGTTTTAGGTAAGTCAAATGATAAGAGGGTAACATGAGGCATAAGAGAATTAGGATCGTAAAGAGCGGACGCGTTGAGGCGGGCCTCCTTGGGTGCACTTCCGGAGTCAATGCAGCTCGCCGGTTGTGCGGAGGGCCGGGAGCTGCTTACTTTTTTGACTCGGAGTTGGCACCCGAGTTAGTAGAGTCCGTCTTACCGGACTCAGCAGCGATGGCCGCAGTGCGAGCCTTGGCCTTTTTGGTCTTCTTTGGACAGTTGTCCGCGAAATGACCGGTACCTCCACAGAACATGCAGAGGTTGTTGTCCAGACACCTTTTGCGCTCGTCTGCGGTTAGCTTCCCGTCCTTACCAAGTTTGTTGGTTAAGTCCGGTCTGGAACTGGAGGAGGACTGGTTGCTGGTTGCTTTGGACGAGCCAGAGGAGTTGGCGGGGTTTCCGGTCTTGGATTTCTCCTGGCCGGAGTTGGATGAGTTGCCTCCGGAGTTGGATGAGTTGCCTCCGGAGTTGGAGGGCTTGGTGGGGGACGGGGTAGGTTGGCTCTTTGTGGTACGAGAGATCTCGTCTTTGCGCTCCCAATAGCGCGCGTCGATCTCTTGACAAAGAGCCCTAAGCCCATGCAGAGTCAGGGGTTTCCCAACTCGAGCAATCTCATCTTTGAGACGATCCGGGAGACCGGAGTAAAACAGGCGGCGGAGCGCGCCATCTCCGTAGTCCTGGACCTGGGAGGCGAGTCGGTTGAAGTCTACTATGTACTGTGTAACACGGTACGAGTCTTTCATCCGGAGATGCTCGAGCTGGTGCTCAGCATCAGCAACTGGGTCGTGAGGACCAAAGGTACTCTGGAGTTCTGCTACGAAGTGGACCCAGCTGTCCATCCACTGTGGGTGGTCAGCCGGATTACCGGAGTTGAGGAGGTCCGGTTCAAACCATTCCAGCGTCATACCTTTTAGATAGGATTGGGCGAACGTTACCCTTGCCCTATCTTGGCGGAAAGCCTTAGCACGATCCTGGAAGCACAGTTCGCACTGGACCAAGAAGGTCCAGAGTTTTTTGGGGTCCGTGCCGTCAAAGGTGTCCGGCTCACGGACCTTGGCATGGGAGGAAGAGGAGTCGTTGGTACGACGAGAGGAGCGGGAGAGGCGGTTGACGGCGACAGCGAGGTTGTGGAAGACAGCCAGACTAGGGTCTAGCTCTTCCGTGGCGTCAAGGAATTCGTCGTCGTTATTGTCATCTCCGGGGTCGTCCGGATCATCTCCGGGACCGTCCTCAGGACCGAACCATTGGAAACGACCGGGTTCGCGACGTTCCAGAGTGGGGTCGCGATGGTAGGGAAACCGGTCACCAGAAACAGATTCATGGTGACCTAAGTCTGCAGAACCACGAAGGCTCTGAGACGCAGCATCTCGACGCGGAGTCACAGACGCTGTGGGGTTTCGAGCTGTGAAGCTCCGGAATTGGCTAACGGAAGCTGGAGGTTGCCTGTGGTTAGACAGGGCTTGTTGGGCGGCAGAGAGGTGGAGGTCGTCTACTGCACCTGCTTCCTCAGCAAGTGCTGCAGCGGTACGAGCGCGAGAGCGCGTAGTCATGGTCATAAGAGATAGAAAACTAGTTTGCGTACGAGGTTTGGGATAGTGAACCCACACAAGTGTGAGTCTGAAATACTGTCAAGTCCGGGTCTACTCCGGTAAGGGGTCCGGTCAAGTCCGGACGGAAACAGACGAAGGACAAGGGCAGAGGGCTGGACAAGAGATTAGTCCGGCCGGAGTTGGTGACCGCTTGGATTCAACGACTAAGGACAACGAGCGTTGATCCCTTGCGTAGGTTCCGGTCAAGAAGAGGAGACGGAGACAGAGACGGAGACGGACAGGACCAGGAGTAGATGACTATGGTTGATTTCAGACTAAAGAATACAGGATAATCTACAGAGTACTTATACTAAGTAAGAGCTAGGGACGAGTACTTACGGTGACAAGTAAACAGCCTAAAAAGTGGACAAGGGATAACCGGAGAAAGTACTAAGTCAGGTCCGGGTAAAATAAACCAGGTCCGGTGAAAATGCTACAAGGTATGGGATATATCGAGTTCATGGAGAACTCACGTCAAGGCAGGGTAAACAGCGAGGTGTGGTAACGAGCGAACAGAGGATAGTCCAAGGGTCGTACTTAATGGAGGCATATCTGCGCGACCATGACCGGAGTAAGTGATGAGTGACCGGAGTCGAGCTGTAGAGCTGCGATGCGACCGGAGTAACCAGATAAGGCCCGGAGTTGGACATGGTCGTAACAGCATCCCACATCTTGGCCTGCGTGCACTGAACAATGGTTATAATAATTCAGGAGACCCATCAGCATGGCCTCGGCATAGATGCAGCCAAAGAATATGTCAGGATTGTTGTCCGAACAACGTCTGTTGTCTGAATAACAACTATTTAGAGTCTCAGAACGACCTGACGATCTCGCATCATGTCTAGAAATTGCATAAAGAACTCGTTGGGGATTTCGCCCAGTGTTCGGGCCGAGGGTGGAGACCTTGACAAGACCAATTTCAATGTTCTTAAGAAGTTTGGGAAGTGATTTACTGCGGTGGCAGAAAGTGTGTATTGCTGCATGCCATGCGACAACCGTCCTCAAGTAACAAAGGACATAATTCCCCTTACTTTCCCCCGGATCCGGTTGGTGAGCCGTCAACTTTTCATCATCTGTGATGCTGTTTATTTAGCCCCAACAGTCAAGTGAAAATCTGATTGACATACCACTGACTTCATCCATGGCTATTGATTCAGCGATCATACGGTAAACTCTGATCCAAAGCACTAAAAAGACACCTACCGCTGTCCGTTCTCATTGGCACGAATGTAGCAGTTATACCGTCCACCATATTTGTCTTCATCAATAGATCCGGGACAATCCTGGCTTTCTGGGAGACAACAATAGAGCACGCAGCACTAGGTATTCAATGTCTCCATTTCCCAGTGCAAGATTCAGTCTGCTTCAATTCTTCAATGGCTTCGTCCACAGCGGACAAGAGAGTGACCAACATGGACCAGTCATGCTTCGTCTTGTCGGAAAATTCCCATTCCACCTGTCCTTTGACTGTTCTAGTAGACTTTATTTTCGGCAGACCATTGATTGTATTTAGCCAGTCTGAGTCAATCCATTTAGGAGCGATCTCGAGGTGATCTGTTTTCCACTGGCTAATCACCACAGCCAACTGCTTGCCACCACACAGCCCAGCTGGTACCCTCCCACTGCAGAGCTCAGTGAATTCATGGGTACTTCGTGAGAGAAGAAAGGTCTCAAGGACTCCCTCTGCATGACATAAGTAGTTTTCTGCATGACGATTGATGGCTGATAGAGCAGACCATGTATCCACAATAAGGTCTGGATTCAGAGGGCCATGAGGAGTCAGAATTGTAATCTACTCGAAGCCGGCATGCAAATAATACCCTGCCACCATCTCATCAAGTGACCTATGACTTTTCTTCACCAGCTTCAGAAAGATGGACCCCACAGGTGACTTCGAGCACAGATTCTGGGCTACGACCAGGGCGCAAACTGGCTGTCCTGGGTCAATAGAACCAGTGACTGTGATATCCCTTTCGTATTTACTGCCACCGGTCAGTAAGGTGGTAAAGTGGTGCAGAAATGACTGAGTGTATCGAGGCTGTTTAGACCCTGGGCACCCTTGGCACCACTTTTTTGAGGTTCCCATGCTCTTTCTGACCTATTACCCACTACAACGAAAATCCATCCAAATGACCTGACCTCTCCTCCAGCTCATCCCTCGCTGCCTATTGTGGATGGATGCCCTCAGGCCATCTCAAGAGCATCAGGTTTCCAGGTGAGTGATTTACAGCCGCAAGGCGGTAGTCATCATTGCCTACCTGTTGGCCTCCCATATACTCCATAAGAGCATCGCCCTGCATCGTTGTTGTCCCACTGTCAGTGCTGCCCACAGATCCTCGTTGTCATCACTGCCATCTGCACCTCCACCACTTCTCCGTGGTTACCAAGTCGCTGTTGTCCATGCATGTGTGGGCGGACTTGCCATGCACACATATGGTCCCTCCAGCACCCACCTTTGTTCCTCCCCATCCTGTCTTCTCCCATCTACTCTCGTGAGCGCAACTTTAACCAGCCTCACTGATTCTCCAAATCAGCAGGTTCTTCACAAGTCAAAAGTGGGATTTCGTCAACCCATCCCTCTGTGTCACTATCAAGAGGATCTTCACTGTTCTTGGCCATCATTCGCCAGTCTTCTGCATCAAGCCCTTGAGCGCCAAGGTTTTGCAATTCATCGTCTTTCTCAGCAGTGTCCTCTTGGTATGTCAAATGTTTTTACCATGGATCTATTCACTAGCGTATAGGAAGCATTGTACCCATGCCACTTGGTCATCAAAATGTCCATTTTTATCTTCCAGCTCTTTGGTCATCGTGTCATTCGAGCTCACATTATTGCAAGTGATCGCGATATCTGCAATACGATGAGGTGCATCTCAAGGTTGTCATTTTTACCTAGAATACTTTATCTGAATTCCTCCAGTATCTTAGTGGATTCCTCGGCAAGTACTATGCCATTGTGCGACTACAGTCCGGCCAATTCTCTGACAACTAACAGGTATGCTTCTGTTCGGACGGAATGTCTCTCATTGCTAACAGGTTTTCTCAATCAGACGTGACACTTGTACACTCAACGCTCCTAGCATTTTCAAACCGCCAGTCATCGTATCTCCTTTCTCGAATGCATCATAGTTGCCACCCCTTTCCTAGTTCTCCATTCAATCCATGGCAAACGTGTCACTTCCATCACCACAATGTCCAGCCAGTGTGCAAACCTCCACCACAAGCCCGTGTTCCCCCACCCCCTCAGTCCTGACAACCGCCTGGGCCTCCACCTCCTCAGCAGCCAGCTGTTGTACTAGTAGCTCGTATACATCATCCCACATGCCTCCTCAGGTGGACCATACACCAAGCGACTCCTTCGTCAGGTCCCCCCTGTGGAGGCCAAGCACTCTCTCCTGGCCCATACATTTGTGCCACGCCACCTCCTGGCCATACTGTACTGCCCCCCACGATGTCCTCATCTGGGCCATATATACCTCCACCCAGCCAAGCAGTACCTACCGGACTTTCCCAGCATGGGCTTTGTTGATTTGTAATAACTCCTTTTATTGCTGTGATCACTCTTTCACTACTATGGTGTGATGTGCCATTCAAGTAAGACATTGCATTTCAATATATCAGCAACAAGTATGTATATGCAACCGGAGACCAACATGAATGGTAGTCATCACAAAAATTCTGAAAATGGGATATTACGCGATATACGTGACACAATGTGACAGCACCTGGTGCTCCCCGACGCTTTGTCAGCAGGTCATCCGAGCCAGCACTGCAGGACACCGCAACGATACGTCCAATGTCAGCCAGATACTTCACTGCCTTAAATGCTGTCATCCAGATTCCCAGAGCTTAGTAGGTATTACCAGACCTACAGTGTAATATATTGAGCTTTCATGCTACAAGATCATGATAGTAGTATGGCTACTAATGAGGGAGCTGCAAACGAGACACAAATAGCTGGATTGTGCGTAGATAGGCATAGGGTCCCAAAAACCATGGGGCGAGGTAGCGCTATGAGCCTGCAGTATGAGACAGATACCAATAAAGGGTGAGAAACGATACAAAAGCCAGACTTTCACAGATGGCCGAGAAAAGAATAATGAGAACAGCTACGCCAGACTTGAAGTGGACACCGGTGTGAGTCAAAGTGTGGATTTGGGTTGGAACAATAACCCAAACACAACACCAACAAAGGACTACAAAATTGTGCGAGTGGTGGTTTACCTCCACGGTGTCCAGAGAGGATGTGCTGAGGAGGGGGAGAGGGGATCTACACCAACAGGGTGATGCAGACAGAGGTACAGGATACTCCTGAGGTACAGGAGCAATAGAAGACGAAGGGGACAGGTGTCTGGACTCTTCCTATAGCCTAGGAAGTGTCAAAGCGGGGATTGAGGTGACTGAGACTGAAGTAGGGATACTACACCTGGAGATTGGTGCAGCAAAGGGGCAAGGGGGCTCCTGACGTCCAGGAGCAATTGGAGATGAAGGATTGACAGGCTAGACTCCGCTTGAGCCTAGAGAAACACTTGGACTTGAATAGATTGGATAAAACTTGAATATCAGAGCCTTTAGACCTTCACTGAAGCCTACAAGACTCAAAGTACTGAGGGGATACTGA
>Ga0307518_10002810_pt1 | contig 12636 bp, 10 predicted proteins | sample 25_EM_MG_FD_203889 | JGI IMG/M metagenome (GOLD analysis project Ga0307518, IMG submission 203889) | Populus trichocarpa ectomycorrhiza microbial communities from riparian zone in the Pacific Northwest, United States - 25_EM | ecosystem: Host-associated > Plants > Roots > Unclassified | place... | reverse complement strand
TGAACCCGTTTCAAAACCAGAACAACCTCTGGTCCGAGGCGTCCTCTCTCACTTCAAACCCGCTCAATATCCCCGGTTCTCGTTATGGTGACATCAAACCACCTGGCAGCAGCCGGTATGGCTCACTCGGAACTATAGGCAGATCACCCCTGAGTAATCACTATGATTCCACCAGTGGAAACGGAAACACCTATTCCAGCAACAGGCAGCCCATTGACCCTTCGAATATGAGTCCGTTTGTCAGGGATGTCGGACAGATTCTTTTGGACGACGGCTCGACGCTCCGCGAGCTCTGGGCTGGGATGCACCCGCCCAAGGCTGAAAATGGCGGCGGCGGTAGTGGCACGACCAGTAGACGACACAGCGTCAGTGTTGTCCAGCCACGCAGACCCACCGTGGTAGGGTTTAACGCCCCAGGGCACGATGTGCAAGACGAGTCCACGCCCCCCAGCGTTTTCCACACATCCACGTATGGCCGCGGCGGCCTCCGTCTGTCGGACGACGACCTTGCGGATGATTTTGGCGCGCTGAGCCTCAACAAGGATGGTCCTGGTCCTTCCTCTTCTACTCATCCCCCCAGCCAGCCATCCTCGCTTCCTATTTACGCACCCATGTCTCGGAGCCCGCTCTCGCCGGATCGTGTGTCCCCCTATCAGCCCATCAACCTCAACATCCCCAGCGGCACATCCTTCACGTCTAGGCAGCGCTTTGGCTCTCCCAGCGATAGCGGTCTGTCTGCTGGTGCCAGTCCGCCTCGCAGCCAGCTCGAGCAGCAGCTGATAGACGCCCAATACCGCAGCGGTGGCAACAACGGCCACGGGTCGCAGCAGCAGCAACAGCAGTCGACTCTTACCGCACGGTTTATTCCCGGCAAAGGTATCCAGTACATACCTTTGCAGGGGAATGATTCCCCCACGTACGTCCGCTCGACCTCCCAAAGCTCTGGTCTGTCGTCACCGCTCTCGCCGACGACGGGTCGGCCTATCCAGCCTCAGCAGGGGCCTTATTACCCCCAGCAAATGCAGCGCCGTACCTCTGACGCACCGACGCCCAATCTCAACGATCTCGGCAAGGGCGTCCCTCTGTCCTCCGTCCCAGCATCCTGGCCACTCTACATCGTCGAGTTCAAAGCTGGGCGTACAGATTTATTCTACCTGACCGACCTCACGCTCGACATCAGGGTGGGCGACTTGGTCATTGTGGAGGCGGATCGGGGGAAAGATCTGGGTACGGTTGTGAACGATACGATTACGCTGAAGGAGGTGGAAGCGTTTGAGCGGGAGCAGAGGGAGCGTGTTGCATATGGGGATGGGGGACCGCTGAGCCCTGGTGGTCAGCAGGGAGGGGGAGTGTCGAAGAAGGAGATTAATCCGAAGATGATATATGGAAAGGCGCAGCCTCATGATACGCAGTGCGTACGGTTTTGCGTGGCCCCATGTGTTGGCTCATGAGTTGGTGCTTGACAGACAACTGATTACAAAATTGCAAGATGAGATAAAGGCGCTGCAGCTCTGTCAGAATAAAGTGAGACAAAAGAAGTTACCAATGGAGGTCATAGATGCAGAATATCAATGGTGCGTCGTACATACCGGTTTTTCGTAGTGGTTGGCTGATGATCAGGGGGCGCCAATCAGGGATCGACGAAAATTGACGTTTTATTTCGTCGCGGAGAAACGCATCGACTTCCGAGAGCTCGTGCGAGAATTATTCCGGTGCGTTACTTTTACATGTGCGTTCGGGCGCTCATCTCATTTTTTCGAGTAGGTTATACAAGACGCGCATTTGGATGGCTTCACTCCAAGGTCCTGGTGGTTATGAACAGTAAACACTAATAAAGCCTCACGCTTATGATGGAAGGCTTCCCCTCAAAAAAAACATAACGACGAATATGACACGACAAGCTTGGTTTCTGCCTTTCTGCCCTTCTGCCCCATCTCAATCGTGTTTCAATATACAGTAGATATGTAATCACTTTTTTTACTCTGCTGTTGCTGTTGCTGCATGCGCATCTTTTTTGTTTTTACACCTAGGTCAACCTAGACACTTTTTCTTTGTACGTGTGCTTGTACGTCTACCCCCCCAGATTATTATTTATTGCAGTGCGCTATCAAGAATGCAAAAGAATTACTATTCAGTCTTGTTGACTTGGCGATGCATTGCTTCAAGCGTACATTAGAAACTTGCAACATGAGCCTTGATTTGGGCTAGCTACATGGCGGGAAGTTCTGTGTACTGCTACTATGCATGTACATATTCACTGTTCAGATGGTCTTTTACTTGTCACTCTGCGTGTTACTGGGTTCGAGATAAGTTGCAGTGCGAATGTTATCCACATATGTAGCGGATGCTGCTCACCAAGACATGTGTTGCAGCAGCGATAGATACACTATAGATACCCATGTAATGATACAGAACGTGTTTGTATGCGGGACGGTAGAAGGTGGCAAACTGGCCCCGAGTCAGTGAATCTGAAGGCGGCGATGTAATAAGCGCCAACTAGGACACCTGCTGTTGACGTCGCTGACATTTCGTTCGCCGGTGACTGTGGAAGCGCGTATCAGTCTTGTGTATCCCTAACCTCATGATGAGGGAGGGGACAGACACGTACCTCATGGCCGACGGTCCATCGGACATTGCTATTTGGACGCAGTCGTGTCGAGCCACTTGAGTAGACAATATATATGAAATATGTGGTTACATTGTCCCCAGACTGCAAAAGAACAGTGATACATCATTGATAGTGCAAAGAAAACGAGCACGTACTCAGCGGACAATCGTCACCAGGCATCTTACACGATGGGCAGTAGTTCTCGAAGTTACAAACAAACTCAAGCAGCCTTCTAAGTTCCAACACGTTGGTCCTACCTCGTTCGTATCCTCCCTTTCCCCACCGTGCTCATTGCTTTCATCTTGAGACACTACTACCCTGAATTGCTTGTCCAACAGGTGGGAAGTCCGACTCGCCCCTTCTTCCCTCACCGTACTTGTAGGTTTGTATTTAATTCCATATCACGAAATGCTCATTTCCTTTTGTTAAGGTTATAGCTGACCTGATTCTGAACGAAGTTCACCTCATCGTCCAATCAGCCATTGTCCTATTTTTCGCGAAGAGAAGCTTTGGTGGGTTTGTTTTATGGACCTCTCTCAAATGTCTCACCTTAGTGCCCTAAAAGACCAGACGTCGGTGAATTTCGGTGATCTTCGACCTCGTGTGCAATAGCCGAACGAACGATGACGAAGTTGGACGACCAGATCGCCCAGGATCGGAAAGCATTGGAACATCATTCCCCAGGAGATACTGGTCAAGCTATAGCCCTCTACAACCTCGCACATTCCTTGTATGACAAATTCGTGGAGAAAGACAATATTGCTCATCTAGAGGAGGCCATTGTGCTGCATCAATCAGTGTTGAACCTCCGTCCGCCGGGTCATTCCGATCGGTCGGACTCACTCCATGATCTCGCACTTTGCTTCAGCCGCCGGTACGACAAACAGGGTACCATAGCATACTTGGAGCAGGCCATCACCCTCGGTCGAGCTGCATTAGAGCTCAGTCCCGCAGGCCACTCTGGTCGTGCCAACACTCTCTACAACCTTGCAGATTGCCTGAGGAAGAGGTTCCTGAAACTCGAAGTGAATGGTGATCTCGATGAGGCATTTTCGCTGCATCAATCAGTGTTGGACCTCCGTCCGGCGGGTCATCCCAATCGGTCGGACTCACTCCATAGTCTTGCAGTTTGCTTTTGCCACCGGTACGACAAACAGGGCACCACAGCAGACTTGGAGCAGGCCATCACACTTGGTCGAGCTGCATTAGCGCTTCGTTCCCCAGGCCACTCTGGTCGTGCCAACACTCTTTACAACCTTGCAGATGATCTGAGGAAGATGTTCCTGAAATTGGGTGCGAATGGTGATCTCGATGAGGCAATTTCGCTGCATCGATCAGCATTGGACCTCCGTCCGGCGGGTCATCCCGATCGGCTAGCATCGCTCAACTGGTTGGAGGACTGTCTTACCTCCCGATTTGAGAAGTTGGAGACTGTAACAGACTTGGATGAGCTTATCTCCCTCCGCCGAGCTATATTGGACCTCTATCCACAGGGACATGGTGATCACGTGGAGTCTATTGACAAGCTGCTTCTTCTGGTCCGAAAGCGAGTTCAGGGACATCACATGGGAGCTGTTTTGGACGAATGCATCTCACTTGGGAGCTCTGCATTGGCCTCTGGCGAAGCCGGGAATCCTGCCCGTGCTACATACCTTCATGACCTTGTTACCGACCTTCACAGTAGGTTCCGCAAATCGGATGTTCAAGAGGCACATCCTGATCATGCAGATTCCCTCCACAAACTTCTGATCCATGTTAATGACCACTTTGATGATGGAGATGTTGCCCCAGTTGTGGATGCAATTGGGGCCATCGCACGAGCTGCATTGAAGCTCTACCCCACTGGTTATCCTGATCATGCAATATCTCTCGCCTCTCTCGCCGCTCTCCTTCTGCGCAGATTCCGACAACAGAGCGCCATTGCTGATTTAGATGAAGCCATTATACTGTATCAGGAAGTGTTAAAGGTCTTTCCATCAGGGAGTCCGGCCAGTGCGCCATATTTGCATGACCTTGCATGGTGTCTATCGGAGAGGTTCACCAAACTAGCCATATCGACTGATCTGGACGATGCCATCAAGTTCGAACAATCGGCATCAGCGCTACGTCCCCAAGGTCACCCTGACCATACAGAGTCCTTCAACAGTCTCTTTGATTATCATCAGATGAAAATCAAAGGGCGAGGTGTGAGTACTCAGTCAGCACGTCCCACTCTCACAACTTCTGGTTCCCGGTTCAGATACTTGATTAGAGAGATTGTTTTCGACATCCTGAAGGGGTTTCCCCCTCGCTTGCTGGACACCCGTGCTGGAGTGCTACGTGACAGGGACTCACAGATTGCACAGTTTGAGAAGAGCGGAGAATACAACCAGCTACTGTCATCGGCCTCAGCGACGGATGCCCCCGCCCAAGCCACTGATATCCGTGAAATAGTGTCTACCTATTTCCGGTATGTCACACTGTCCCATCGGTGGGGAAAATTGGAACCACTGTTGCATAACATTGATGGGCGAGTCATCTATGACTTGGATCCCACCGATGGTATCTCGAAGCTGCAGTCCTTCTGTCTTGCATGTGGTCAACATGGATACTCGTGGGCTTGGAGTGATACATGCTGCATTGACAAAGAAAGCAGCACAGAACTTCAGGAAGCGATAGGCTCCATGTTTTCATGGTACCGGCTGTCGGTTCTCACTATGGTCCACCTTGCTGATGTCTCAGATATGGGCCGGCTGACTGATAGTGTGTGGTTTAAGCGTGGCTGGACCCTTCAAGAGCTGTTGGCTCCCCGTACCATGTTGTTCTTCACTCGAGATTGGTCGCTTTACTGGGACGGTTCGAACCACAAGGAGGATAGCACCATACTTGGGGAATTGGAACGGGCGACGGGCATCACCTTACGACATCTCACTCATTTCCATCCGGGCGTAGATGATGCACGATCAAGGCTTCAGTGGGCATCCACGCGCTGTACCACTCGGCCGGAAGATATGGCCTATTCGCTTCTAGGAGTCTTCGGTCTCCACATTCCTGTCCTATATGGGGAATCCGCGGAGAATGCCCTTGGGCGTCTGCTTGCGGAGGTGATCTCAAAGTCTGGCGACACATCGATCCTGGATTGGGTCGGGCAATCATCGGTATTTCACAGCTGCTTCCCTGCTACCATCACACCATACCATACTCTTCCTTTGTCTCTGCCAAACTTCACAGCACCACCTTCCCCACATGGAATTCGCCAATTTTTCTTTCTCAGATCTGCGCGCAAAATGTATGAGGCGCTTTCCAACCTGCCACTCGCCAAATTCGCCAATTTCAGGCTTATTCTTCCTTGTATCATCCACCGCATCAAAGCTATAACCGTGACTCGGGTGGATACCAGTACCGCGACTCACGTCCACCAAATTCAGGCGGTGGGCCTGGCTCCCATTGATATTGCTCTGTCGGAAAGACTTAAAAATATGGCAAAAAGAGTCCCATATATCCTGATACGCCCATGGCACCCCAATTTACTTCATCCTGTCGTTGATACTGATGATGCCCCGACTCACCAATGGCTCACACGGCTGGAACAGCCGTTCAGCGCACTGCTATTAATGGAACTACCTCACCAGGAGTACCGGAGGGTTGCATCGTTTTGCCATATTATCGCTCGCCCCACAGACTCTGCTGGTGTGTTGAAAGGCGAAGTTAATACACTGACTATCGGATAGATCTGTGGTGTATGTAATAGGATATGGTGGTGGATTGGTACGGAACATTGTATTATATGTTTGAACTGTCTGGTTTGAATTTTCTGCAATCCATTGGAGCTTTCGTGACGCTTGTTGTCAAGTATTCCATTACGAAGGCCCTCAATGTGCGTAGGGTTTGGTGCAGAATATCATGTCGTGACCAACTGGCCAATGGCCATAACTTGCCTCGCTGAAGCTGACAGCGTGCAAGACAGAGATCCCATTGGGCATATGGCACTGTACTTGTTACTACAATTTACGGCCAGGCCACCTGAGGCTGTTCGGCCAGAAGTCGGTGCGCAAGTGACGTTCGGAGTTACCTACGAACGTCATATATGCAGCAGACACCGATGATGTTATTGGCGGGCACTGCAGAATGCACCACCTACCTGAGGGCAACAAAAGAAAATGTAACACTGCTGTAAAGGACTACGATAGAATGCAGAAATGTATGTGACATGTACATGAAAATTCTCGCGAATGCCCGTCGTCAGTGCTACCAGTGGCATGCCACATAAACACCGCGGTAGCCTAATCGTCTAGCGCACACAATTGCCTCAACTCACATGTGGTTCGAAAAATGAACAGAAACGGTGTCTGGAAATCCAAAGCTCTCAATAGAAGAGGTAGGATCCCCCCAAAATTCGAAAGCTCCACAGCATGAGCGCAGTGGTGATGAAGATCGAGCGGTTAGCTACGTGTTGTCCGAGACATGCTCTAGTATGAGCTCAAGTTGAATGTCAGACTCGCGCTCTATGACACCCACCTCCACCCGAATCCAAACGTGCAGAACTCAATATCGTGCCGGATGTCACGGGACGCGTCGATCCATCGTTAAGGGTCAAAGACTTCTGAATTGGGGAAGACGTCTGGGTCATTTGCAATCACCCTGGACGACGGCGTTTCAGCAACTAACTCTAGTTCAGAAGCTTACCAGTGATGTGCGACAACGGAGGTGCCAGTCCGGCAGAGATCAGATAACCGTTACAGATAACATCCTTTGAAGTGCGATGGTGGAATTTTTGGAGTATGTTGGACAAACCACAAGAAACAAGGACCGAACTCTAGCCCACTCCCGGAGACTATGGGTCGCCACCTCAACGTCTCAGTAATCAATGCTGTGGCTTAGATACCGGGACTTGGAGCTTCGGGACATAAACCTGCGCTAGCATGTCACAGGGCCTGGGGGAGCAGAAGTCCTTCTGGTGTGATACGTCTTGACTACCTGTAGACAAACTAACAGGGCAATGGTAAAGAAGCCCTGCCAGAGTGATTGAGAGATCGTGAGGCATCAATTGACCTGGATAAATGGGCAGGAGGGGAACCTCATGTACCAACAGCAAGGCGGAAATCATAAGGGTCCCTAGATGCATGAAGTGCTTGATGTACCAGACGTTGTTTGGCCATGTATACGTGTCTTTCTTGAATTTCAAATTGTTGGGGTGGGGAGAGGGGGATTCCGTATAGAGCATGTGGCGATCGGCGAGAGCTCCACCAATTCGTCCCCACCCAAAGTGCTGTATGTGCCATATCGTCTCATCTTCCAATGCTGACCTGAATGAACTCACTTCCTCGTCCGACCATTGCACTCCGGTGAGTTTGCTTTACGCTCCTCTTCCGCCTATCGCTTCAATTTGGCAAAGACCAGATGTTCGTGAATTTTGGTCAGTCTCCACCTCGCTCGCTGACCGCACAAGACAAAGCTAGATGACCCCATTACCGGAAATCAGAAGTAAATGGAACGTTATTCTCCAGAAGATACTGGTCGGGCTATGGCCCTCTACAACCTCGCGGATTCCCTGGATGACAGACTTATGGAGATAGATGATGTTGCGAATTTGGGCCAGGCCATCACGCTGCATCGATCAGCATTGGACCCACATCCAGCGGGTCGTCTTGATCGTCACAAGTCGCTTTTTTTTCCTTGCTCTTTGGCCGAGGTATCACAAACAAGCTGCGATGCCGGACTTGCAGGAAGGCGGCACTCTTGGTCGAGCTGCCTTGGACCTTCGTCACCCGGCGGCGGGTTATACCGATCGGTCATACTTCATGATTTCGCAATTTACTTAAATGATGGGTACGAGAACACAGCGCACCGTACCAGACTTGGAGGATGCCATCGCACTCGGTCGAGCTGCGCCCCCCGGGCACTCTGGTCGTGCCTTTATTCTCATTAACTTTGCAAATGACATGAGGCGCAAGTTCCTGAAACTCGGTACGAATGGTGATCTCAACAAGGTGATTTCACTCCATCGATCCTCCGTGCGGTGGGACAGCCCCAGTATTGGCCAAGATTGTTCAACCAGCTGGCGAATCGCCTTAGCTTCCGACTCGAGGAACTAAAGGCAGCGACGGACTTGGGTGAGCTTATTATCATCGCCCTTGTTGTATTGGACCTCCATCCACTGCGACATCGTGATTGTGTTATGTCTATTGACAAACTTCTGCTTCTCGTTTGAAAGCGGGTTCATAGACGTGGCATAGCAGCTGACTTGGACGAATGTATCTCGCTTGGGAGTTCTGCAAACCCCGGAATCCTGACATTGCTGCATATCTTCACGACTATATTGCTGACCTCCACAGTAGGTTCCGCACACTAGAAAATATTTTGACCATTCAGGAGGTACATCCTGATCATTCCACATCCTCCCACATGTTAAGGACCGCATTCAAAAGCTTTTCCCTCTCAGATATGCGAGCGAAATCAACCAAGTGCTCTCTCATACGCCGCCTACTTAATTTGTCAATGGCAGGCTATCCCTGCCGCCATGTATCGTCGACGCATCGATCGTGAGTTCATTGCTCTGAGTCGAGTGGATACCAGTATTGCAGTTCATGTCCACCTTGTCGCAGGCACTAGAAAACATATCAAGGAAGGCAGTCCTGTATGCCCCGATTCGCCTATCGCGCTCAAATTTACTTAACGCAACCGTCATGGCCGATGATGCTTCTGCTTACCAGTGGCTCACGCGGATGCGAACAAGCATTCAGTGCACTCCTATTAAAGGAATTCCCCATATGAACAACGGAGAGTTGCTTCGTCTTGTCACATTGTTGCCCGTCCTACGGATTCACCTGGTGCGTTGAAAGGCGAAGTTGATGCAAGAACCACTGATGTCTCCCATACGCCATATCTCACTGGTATGCATACAATGACCCATACCCGATTCCTTGGTATCAACATGTAATTAGATACCCAAGGTGCTGAAAATGTGCAGTATGGCTTGAAAACAATTGCCTGCGCCCACAGCTAGGAATAGAACCATCAGATAGGTATTGGTCTGGAGAGTTACAGTAGCATATAGTTCTCGTACACCTTCCAGCAACTGCTCGAACGTCGGGGCTGAGTTGACTGCAGAAACAGACTTGGATTTGAAGTATAGCCAATGCCACTCTGATCATGTCCTCGTATAATACCCTCCTGACTTCCGACTCCCGTGGACTTCGACTCGAGATAAGAAACATATCGGCCTTGATTTGGTTCTGAGTAGAATAGTATAGCTAACATCGTAAGATAAAAAAGATGGGAGCTTAGAGCGTCGTAAAAGTTGACATGCTGAAGTGTATTCTCGACGATACCGAGGAATCCGCTGAGCGGTAATGTGCCGTAGGTATTCCGATAGGTGGTGATCCGCAGAATACAACTGCTTCAACATGTCTTCACTTACCCGTGGTTTGATTATCGCCTTGAATGGGTGTGAATGAGCCACCAAGGCTATTGATCGGAAAAGTCGGATTTTCTGAGACACGGAAACTCCAAGCGTGGATGGATGCCGACCAACTGGCTATGTGCCTGCCAAAATATGCCTGACAAAATGTGTACATGGTAAGTTGGATGTCCGACACATGTTAAATTCTACCCACCTCGCCCGAATCAAACCGAGCAAACCTCGAGGTCTTCTGCTCGCATCAATTCGTTGCCGAGGGTTGAAAGCTGTCGGGATCTGGGAAGATCTATGGGTCGTCTGCTGTCTGTTCAACCACCCTTGACGATGGCATTTAGTATCTTTCTCGGTGTGCTGGAAGAGAAGGACAATCAAAGATTCTCAATGACACAAGTGCCTTCATATAGCTGTTCAAAACTTCTGCGGCACGATGTGGGAGTGCTTGATATATCTCAGTTAAAATAGATAGAAGATACATAACACAGACGTACCCGAGGCAGCGACAGACCGCCCTCTCAAATATTCGAGTATAAACAACGTTGATTGTGAAAGCGGGTTGCCCAGTTAGTCAATGTCGCTACTTGCATAGCGATTCCCGATTTTCGTGTACGTTGGCTTGACTTTGGCAGCAGACATGATTGATGTGATCGCGGCGGACGTAGTCGCAGCGCATGGATAGAGGGTATAGCATGGCGACCAGAATAAAGGACACGATGGATATGTTGGAGTCGACTACCAGACTGCAAAAGCACAGTAATACATGATTGTTGATGGTGCAAAGAAACGGGCATGTACTCAGCGGAAAATCGTCCTCAGGCATAGCTTGCACGATGGGCAGCAACCCTCGGAGTCGTCCGGTACGCGACAGATCCCACACACGTCCGACTCGCCTTCATCATCAGGGTCGTTGCGGCGGTAGTCCAGCGCCATTGGGCAATCACTGTGTCGGGGGAAGGAAACCACGTCGTTGTTTGGTGCACGCGTTCTCAGTCTGCTGGGATACAAAAAGAGATGGCACGCGTTGTTTGGCCGCGTGTACGCGTCTTGAGTGAATTTCAAATTGCTACCTTGTCAGGAGGTCAGTGAACTGCGACATACCCATCACAGTCTGGCAACACGGCCGGCATTCAAGGCAATGGTCTGCCTGACCACGGTGGCACCACCATCGACTCTCCAAACTCAGGGACATCAGCGACTTCCTCGAGTCCACCAGATATCCCGACTTTGACCATCGACCAGCGCTCGGAAGTGGCAGGAATCGCTCGCCTGTAACGTTGCTTGTCTTGATTCGACCGTTCAATACTATTGTTCCGTCTCTCGCACCGCTCCGAACTCCCTGGTACGGGCTCAATTCTGGCCCACACGACGTGTGAGCATTCTGACCTACTGAACAATCGAGTGTAGAGTTGTTGGTCTGGCACACACGATACAGTACTGAAATAGTGCTCAGCAACACTACCCTGACGAATCTGATCGCAGGAATCGATTCCTTGGACCGGACCAACCCACTCGCACCCACATCCAACGAGCTGCAAGCCAGCCTCCCCGCTCCGACTCTCAGAGCTTCTTGAGCTCCCCATCCCAGTAGCATACCATTCCTTCCAGTTTAGGTGGATCCAACAGCTCGCCGCCTTGGTTTCCTACTTCCTCTCGAATGTATTCCTTCAATACCACTAGCTGCATACCCACAGGCGACCTACCTTCTTCCGTATCCACTAGATCCTCCTCCTTTTCGAATCAGCACACATTCTCTTCGGCTCTTCGATTTGCTTCCACCTTCGAGGACGATGAGTCAGAGGCTTTTTCCGACACCTATGACATCCTGTCCACCACCCCCGTCGCTGACCGTCGTCCCTTTCCCCCGGATCTCACCCGCAGCAGGCCCCAGTCGCTCGCGGCAGCCACTCGCCCTTGAACCCGTTTCGAAACCAGAACCTCTCGTCAGAGGCCGCCGGTCTCATGGCATCCCAACCCACTCAATATCCCCGGTCCTCGTTATGGTGACATCAAACCCTCTGGCAGCAGCCGGTATGGCTCACTCGGAACTATAGGCAGATCACCTCTGAGTAATCACTATGATTCCTCCAGCGGAAACGGAAACACCTATTCCACCAACAGGCAGCCTATTGATCCTTCGAATGTGAGTCCGTTTGTCAGGGATGTCGGCCAGATTCTTTTGAACGACGGCTCGACACTCCGCGAGCTCTGGGCCGGAATGCACTCACCCAAGGCTGAAAATGGCGGCGGCGGCAGTGGCACAACCAGCAGGCGACACAGCGTCAGTGTCGTCCAGCCACGCAGACCCACTGTGGTTGGGTTTAACGCCCCAGGGCACGATGTGCGAGACGAGTCCACACCCCCAGCGTTTTCAACACATCCACGTATGGTCGCGGCGGCCTTCGTCTGTCGGACGATGATCTTGCGGATGACTTTGGCGCGCTGAGCCTTTCCAAGGACGGTCCTGGTCCTTCCTCTTCCACTCATCCCCCCAGCCAGCCATCCTCACTTCCCATTTACGCACCCATGTCTCGGAGCCCACTCTGGCCGGATCATGTGTCCCCCTATCAGCCCATCAACCTCAACATCCCCAGCGGCACATCCTTCCCCTCTAGGCAGCGTTTCGGTTCTCCCA
>Ga0307518_10002808_pt1 | contig 12642 bp, 13 predicted proteins | sample 25_EM_MG_FD_203889 | JGI IMG/M metagenome (GOLD analysis project Ga0307518, IMG submission 203889) | Populus trichocarpa ectomycorrhiza microbial communities from riparian zone in the Pacific Northwest, United States - 25_EM | ecosystem: Host-associated > Plants > Roots > Unclassified | place... | reverse complement strand
GTCCACTCCTGCCCGGCGCCGCTGAGGTCAGGAATCTGTTCCTCACTTCGCATGGGGAACAGACGGTCATCATTTGCTACCTAAATCCTTAGCAGAGATGAATGGAATACATTTAATATTTTGTGTACTCCCCTTTGCTTTGAGCGAGTCTGGCAACTCGATACTGTAGGAATAGTTGCCGAAATTCTCCGTGAACTTGGGTTGCACGAGGTACCCTTGGGGAAGTTAATATTCTTGGTAGCGAGGTCACCTTTGCAAAGGACCTCGCTCGATACTACTATTTGAACGGCCTGTTTCACTCGAACTGTTAACAGGGCATCATGAGCGCTTATGTGGGCGAGTTTCGCGTATGTAGTGGAGTCCAGTCTGCCACAACCACCGAGAACACCGTTCAATCAATCATCGTCCATGAGTAAACGCCTAGCGTCGTTCCGTGGACCATCCACACCGACACCCTCACCGGTGTCACAACCAAGGCAGCCCAGTACTCCAGTGTCCCCATTGCGTACCCCAGAGACCACGATCCACAGGAAAGCAAGAACACTGCTACAGGAACTACGGTCAATATCTCAAACATGGGACGATCTCGTTCTTGTCGATGGGCTGAAAGCCACACATACCCTAATAGATGCGAGAACGGAACTCGAGTGTGTATAGCCCATCCGAGAAAGGCCCAAGCCAAGTAACCCTTCCTCTAGTAACGCGTTAGCTCTTCTGCCTCAGAATCGCCAGCCACGCTCCCCGGTTGTTGGCCCCAAACTTGCCATGATGGAGAAATGCATCATTCAACTAGATACCATCCTGACCAAGCTCGTAAGAGTCCGCTTAAGTGCTCTCCCTTGGCCGTCTTGTCGATATTGTCTCGCAGCAAAAGCAGCTGCGACGCATGGGCGCCGTGGTTGACAATCTCGAAGCTCTGTATCACGAGGCACAAAAGACGAAAGGGCCCAAATGGTGCAAGGAAGAGCCCCTATGGCTTTCCTGGTCACTAGAGAAATTTGGTTCGTGTTTCCTCTTGCCAGCCATGTGGTGCTCACAGACCTATAGTATTATCACTGGGGACCATCACCACACCGTATCATAAGTCGCTCGACTTGCTCACTGACCTAACAAATCAACTTCGAAGTCACTCTGTCTCGTTTGAGACGTCCAAGGACATAATAAACCAGTGGATCGAGCAACCTTACCTTCAGGAAGACGGTTGGGAAGCACAATGGGAAGACCTCTGTGCAGTGGAGGTCGAAAGATGGGATGCAAGGTAGAGAAATAACAAAGCACACTATGGATACACTGCAACCTAGGATTCCTCGTCGGATATCTCTATTTCATCTGCATTACCTTCCGCCTGTGCTGGTGCTTTTGGTGGCTCCGACCCGTCGAGCCTTGGGAGGGCCGTCTTTTTGGCCGCTACGAACGACGGACCTTTCGGTCCGCCAGCCTGCTGCTCAGCGGCAGCCATTGGGTCACTGGCCTGGGGAATGTCGTCACCACCATTGTTGCGCTTAGTGGACATAGTTTGCGCAGCGAGATAAGACGCCTCGGTATTGAACTGAGCTTGTACACTCCGTTTGATCCGTAGCATTTCCCGGAAGGTATCTTCCGACCCAGTTTCTATCTCGAAGCTGTTCCACTCCGTCCAAAACTTCGTGTTTACACGTGGGTCACAGAACTGCGACGCATGTGCATAGATAGCACGAGCGCGGTCGATCTCTCCGAGCTTGCGCTCAAGAGCCGCAAAGCGTAGACACATCTCAGCGGTTTGCTTGGCAGGCAGAACCTCAATAGCGCGGTCATAGATTATTCGAGTTGCAGGCAAGCCGTAGTTAGCCGTGGCCTTTGCGATGTAAATGGTGTACATCTGATAGACGTTCGTTAATGCACGCCAGCGGTCGAAGTAAAGCCTTACTTCAAATTTGTCTTCATCAGCGACTACTTCGGTAGCACGTTCATATATCCCCATGGCCCGCTTCGCAAGACCAAAGTCCTCCTCCAATTTGGCATACATGAGGAACAGGGGCTTGCATGACTTTGCAGGGCATTTCTCTAGCGCCTGTTCGAACAGATCTCGCGTTCGCTCGAGCTTCGATCCTCCCTGGAGAAAAGTCGGCATCGATACATCGAACCAAGTGGACGACTTACATATCGTTTTATAAATTTAGACAAATAGATGTTCCAAATTTCGAAGGATATCGGGAATGTCAATACTTCCGTTCCACGTTCATATACCTGCAGACAGTTAGCATATGTGAGATCAATCGGGATTGTCCCAAAAAACCTTGAAGCTGTCCTCCCAGTAGCCATTCTCTTCCAGAAAGGCGGCATAATTGACGATGATCTGTGCGTTAGCTATCTTCAGGTCCATGATCTTGTCATAGACCATTTTTGCGGATTCGACAGTGCCTATCGATTCCTCCAGATCAACATAGAAAGACCACAGCTTCAAGGACTTGAATAATCGTGCTTGTACGGGTAGTGACTGGGCGCCTTGTCAGAGTGTATAGATTTTTTTGATGCTTGTTTAACGTACATGGTCATGGTAGTTGATCTTTGTGTCCTTCGGAATCGCTGCTGCGCGTTGCATAACTCTGTTAGCTTCGTCATAGTTTCTAGAAGATTGTTAGCAAGAGGTATACATCGGTATACATATCAAGTCAAACTCACTCATGACGAAGCTCCATCTCAGCCCATTCGCACCAGATTTCAGCCAGGTCTTCAACTGTCTTGAAGTTAACTTTAGTCGCCTTCTCTAAGATCTTTCGAGCACTGTCAAGGTCAGGTTCTGCGGCGCCAGACACTCCCCCTTCTTCGTAGTACCTCGCGAAATTGATATATAATCGATGATGATTAGCGGTGGCTTTGCGAGGATGAATTGTTTCCAGGGCTTCGGTATACGTTTCAGCCACCTGCGAAATCGTGTCAATACGGAAGAGCGAATGAGTGGTGGAGATTCCATACCTTCTCATCGTTATCGCCCCACAATGCCACTCGCTTCTCCCACTCCTGAACGTCATTCGGATTTCGTCGTAACAGGACATCGTTAACGAGGAACGGGCGTCGATCCATCAATGCTTCGAATTCTTGCATTTTGGCATCCAGCTCGCCTTCCGTTTCCTTGGCGTCCTCATCCTCATCCTCTTCTTCGTCAGGATTCTCCAAACTCTCCATCATAGCGCTGAGGAGAGACTCGCTGAATTCAGAGTAAGAATCAAAGATTTGCGTGAAGTCCCTGATGGTGAGGACCGAAGCTATGCCAGCCTCAAATGTAGTTTTTGCTCTGTCGAATTCGCCCCGCTTAATCCAGTAGGTTGCGAGTCCTGTCCACAAGCGGCCAGCTTGGTCTTTGTATACTTCGAGGCCATCTTTATGCACGATACGTTCAATGTTGAGTTTATGTTTGCTCAAAGGGTCTTCGTCTCCATTATACGCAGGAAGTGGATTCCCATCTGCTGCAACAGGTACGGGGGGACCTGCCATACGTACAAGTGCCCCGTCCACAGTAGCGGGATCCTGTGGCTCTTTCACCGCCTCGTTTGCCTCTGCAGCTGCTTTGGCATCTGCAGCATTAGCCGCCAATGTATCGTCAACGTCCAGCCCAACCTCTTCAGCGAAGCGCTCGACAACATCCAGGAAGTCCCCAAGCAACTGGTAAGGACTTTTTCCTTCCGGACTGACATATTCTCCCCTGGCGGCCATTCTTGCCAAAGATAGCCGTAGTTTGGCGGCTTCTAGAGGGCGAGGAGCGGAGTCTGTAGGATCGAGGAGTAGCGACGTATAATGCTCAGTAACGCTCGGGTCAACAGCAAGATAACGGCGGTACACTGTGACCATTGTCGAACCGCCTTTGCCTTCGGCCCAGAGGAGATATCGTACCCATATGCGTGAATGCAACGACGGTGGTAATGTGCGAAGTGCACGGTCAAATGTCCGGCGAGCGTGTGTGTATGAGATGGAGGGGGGGCACCACGGGTTCGAAAAGATGGAAATGTACATCAACCAAAGCCGAGGTAGCTAATGAATGCGATTGTTAGGATAACAGACGAGTAGGAGGAACACACGTACCTTTGGCAACCACATAAGAGCGCGCTCATACGTCGCAACGAGGGCCGTCCATTCCTCCCAACCGACGACCCCGTCCAATCCACCATCCCATTCCTCAACGTCCTCCCGTTCCTCCTCTAAAGCATCCTTCATTTCTGGAAATTTCTTCTTTCCGCCTGCTTTCTTCTTCAGGATGGGGGCACCAAGCACGTAGGACATCCTCATCTGGAGATAGGACTTCCAGAGCTTGAAGGAGTTGGGGAATTGGAGCAGCGCAGACTCGTATAGGTACGTCAAACATTGCAGAGACCGGCGCGCCAGTGGAGTTGCGAGTGGCCCGAGGAGCTTAGAATTGGCATCCGTCACATCGCCTGCACGTCGCTCCGCCTTTAGTTGCGTGTTGAAAGCCTCTCTGGTGTTGTGAATAGCCGACCACCATGCACGAAAGGATGCAGGGTTGCGAAGCAAATTCTCTTCACGTTGTACATCGTCGATAGTCAGCAAATCCGGGTGAGTTTTCGGTGTTGGTATTGGGAAGGTGAGAGGGAAGTAAGACGACAAGTTGTCCACTGCCATGGACTTTTCTTGTACTGAAGGCATATTGGTGGATGGGAAGAGTGTGGATTTGTATTGCCTCATTTGGGTTCAACTATCATCTATTCAACCTACCCTCATGGTGAGAGCTCGAATGAATTCTGATGCTTTGATGATGGGTTCCAACAGCTGGGCTAGCACAACGTCAGACGCGTCCGCCAGTCTGAAGCTGCGATCCGAGCGAGGAAGGAGCGAGAGAAATCCAAGATCACAGAGTACCTTGCACTGACAGACGATGTGATCTCGCGTGTAATTCCATCCATTCTAATGTGTGCGACTCAGATTAATTTCATTTGCAGAGGAAAAACAAAGACTGGAGCAGGGAGGCCTTCGATATCACCCAATGCTTGCTCCAGGTCAATCCAGAATTTTACACTGTTTGGAACTACCGCCGCAATATCATGTTAAATGGAATATTTCACAGCAGGTTGATACACTCTGGCATTAGCACTAAGATGTGCGCTGAGCTAGCTTCACAGTACCCCTGAGCAAATCAACGATCTGCTGGCCAACGAACTCATGCTGACAACTGTAGCGCTCAAGGATAATCCGAAGATCTACTGGCTTTGGAACCACCGCCGTTGGTGCCTCCATAATATCCCAGATGGGCCCATTGTAGACGGCCAACCATCACGACAATGGATAACCGCTAGTTGGGACAAGGAGCTTGCCGTGGTGGAAAAGATGCTCAATACAGATCCACGAAACTGTCAGCCTTGACCGATTTTTTGCGTCGACTTATCTAATGTACGGGAAAAGTCCATGCTTGGAACTACAGGAGATATGTTCTGGCGAGCATGCCAGTGAAGCGTCCAGACACTGCAGAACTGACGTATACAAGCCGTAAAATCAGTGCTAGCTTTTCCAATTTTAGCGCATGGCACCAACGTTCGAAGATTTATTCGTCGCTGTGGAATGAGGGACAACTGGACCAGGTCAAGGCACAAGACCAAGGTAGCGATATTTATCGGTCTCGTTCAGTCATGTTAATCTGTTGAAGAGTTCGAACTCGTTCACAATGCAATATATACGGATCCAGAAGACCAGAGTGCATGGATATATCACAGGTGGTTGATTGGATCAGGTTCGATCTCTTCGTATGCACAGGTTAACTCGTTAATTTCAGTTTACAGGGGATAACGAGGACCGGGTCCGAAGAGAGATAGCCGTCATTAAAGAGCTACTGAGTGAACAGCCCGACAGTAAATGTACGAAGGGGTTTATTTCATGAATGAGCGATTATTGATGCGCATCCAGGGTGCATGGACTCCTTGGTTTATTATAACAGACTGCTTCTGGAAAAGCATAGACCCCACGATGTCGAACTGAGGGAGGAATGCCTTGCGATGCTTCAACAGCTCGAAGTCATCGATCCTCCTCGACGCTTCAGATACCAAGAACTTGGTAAGCGCCTCATTCCCTTTTGAGTGAAGACCTCGTTTAAAACAACTCCATAGCCGCTGACATCTGTAGACTGGAGTAGGTTGCTAGAAACTCCCCAATTTGTAGGCACGTATACACAGCATGTATCCAACTTACTCCAAGTAATGGTAACACATCAAATCTTTCATCACGCACAAATGTCGCGATGCCTACTCATGTACTGCGGTTACACCACAGCATTGCAGTAACTTAGTACGTTGAACATATGTAGAGTTTGGGCAGGCGGGGATTCGTTGCTGTGTATGTCACCCAGAAGTCGCTCGATATGCGACTTGTGCGCTGGTATTCGACGTTTCACAACGTCATAGTGGCTTTATTACACCGAGATTTAGCTATTTGACGATTAATCGGTGAGTCTAGCGGGCTTGCGGCGCTGCTGGACGAATCCCTGACCAGCTTTTAAACTTTGTACGAAGGTAAAAAAAGCTATTCCATCCGTGCGTAACAGGCTATGAATGCCTCAGGGTCTGGTTCACCTCGCGGGCAAGAGCACGATCTATGGTCCAGCAGACTTCCTTCGACAGTGGCAGCACCTGTGGAAGCACGCCATGTATTCACTCAAGCCAGATCTGAGGGTCAGTCTGTGGGGAAGAAATATACTAGTCTCGGCCCCGATGGATGCAATGCAAAACGAAAGTGGCTTCTTAGAGTGAACTCTTCAGGACTAATAGCATCATTTGCTGACTCAAGCACACAATTCAAATTCAAACTATCATTCACACATCGCCTACACCATAGCACAGCGCACATTCAGACAACGGCTACACGACAGAACTGTAGGGCGATTGGGACGAGGCATTTAGCACTTGCACTCGCCAGCCTTGCATTGGCAGCTGCGTCGCAAAAGGGTAAATCAAACAGGTATACTAACACGATGAGAGGAATGCACCGACCCTTCGCCACAGCTGCAGTTCGCGTTGCCGCAGGCTCCGTGGTTGTTGACGAGCATAACGTTCTGCAAGACGATGGCCCCATCGAGCCGTGTGTGAGCAACTTGTAACGATCACCAACGAGAAACTTTGGCCACGTACGGAGATCATGTTGATTATTCGAGTTGTGTTCAAATGGGAGTTTGAAGCTAGGCATTTCGCTGTCCTGTGGACCCAGTATTTATACCATTAGCCCCTGTTTGCTTTTGTTGGGACGGACAAGCCTTCGGCCGGAATCTTATCAGAGGTATTTTCTGGATGACAATAGAGTTCGTATTAGTAAGCTATGATCGTGCGTGGCCTCCAAAGGCATCCCCACACGCCCTAGACTTGCACTTATATGGAGAAGGCATTTTCTGGATGAATAGAGTTCACAAAAGCTACAACCACTCCGAGTCTCCGACTGTGGCGCCCTCTTGGCGACATTCCAAACAGCTGACCATCCCCACATGCCCTAGACTTGCACTTATCAGGTCAAAGATGGAATTCGCGTGCGTGACACTGTTGTCAACACAAGGCGGAAACAAATCATACGGTAGTAGAAAAGACGTCAAGGGGAGTAAGGGTCATGAAGAACGTGCAACAGCTGATCGAATCGTGCCAAACACCGTAAAAAGAAACCATTACAGAAAACAAAAGGTCAAATTAGGTACATAAGCATTTTTTTCTCTCTCAAGTGAGCTTGCGGCTGAGCGTGTCCTGGATCTCCGAAATCGTCCTCACCGAGTCCATCAGCTGTGGCGGACCTGGGAGAATGGACAGGCGTTGCTTGATCGTGTTCAGCATAGCCTTGACATTTGGTACAACACGGGCAACGTAAGGCGAGATAAGAGGCTCCTATCACAGGATGAGATCAGAACACGACAGAAAGACAGCCACAATGACCACCACAAACGCACATTGATGTTCAATACAGTAGCTGCCCGCTGGAGCCACCACAGGGCCGACTTGAAGGTTTCGTCGACCGGCGATGTCTCTTGAACAGTCGCAACGAGCTGCCGGAGTTGTCAGCCAAAAATTCATTCATTTTAGGGTTTCATTTGCTTACGCGATGCAACAGGGTTAAGATTACAGCCTGAGACAGCGGTCCCGGACCACTGAGCGGCATGACAATTTCTGGGTTCGATCGAGCCAACAGCTCGCGGAGTTGCTTTGGGTCTTGCGTGCTCAGCACGGAAAGGTAGGTGTCATCCCATTCCTCAGATTGCGTAGGCGGAGATCGTTGGGCCTGTACCTGTGGTGGGGGCGGCGGCGGCGGCGGAGCGAGCGGATGAGACGCCTGAGGTGCAGCGATGGTGGGAATGGAGGGAGAAGAGTACCACGACCCATGCATAGATGCAGGCTGCGTTTGCTGTGGGAAACCAGTTGTCGTGGGCTGGCTGTTGTAGGCCGCTGATTGAGTGGCCGGGAGCTGACGGTGCAGGGGCTGGGGTGCGATCGAACTGATGCTGGGCACAGAAGGAACGGGAGAACCACTGCTAGCCACTCTATGGTGAACAGTGGTCAAGGTCGACGCATTCATCGTCAGGAACTTGACTTGGTCAGACAGGACCCTAACGGAATGTTCGAGCTCTCTAATCAATGACTACAAGGAGTTAGAGTCAGCCTCGTAACGATACCTAATATCAAAGACAGACCTCTTGGCCTCGTACAGCTTCAGTCTGCCACGTCATCGAATCTTTCTTGACGTTCAGAATCTCAGCCCTCATTTCACGCAGAATGTCCTGGTGCATTGCTGAGGTCTGCTGCGAGTACGCCGGGAGGAAGCTCTTTGTCACGGAATCCTTGACATATCGTTCGATCAACGGATTGAGGTTCATAGAGAGCATGTTCGCGAAGTGCGAAGAGACATCAGGTCGAAGCAGCAGCTTCTCCATCTCAATAGGCAGGTTCTAAGAAGGAATGTATTCAGTACAAAAGAACCTGATGGCCCTGAGTGCGCGGGCAACTCACGTTCTGAATGTACTCCGTCAGGCCGCGCCCCACGTGGTCATTAAGCGCAGAGCGAACTTCGGTCCTCGTGATATGTTCGAGGGCCGGAAGTACGGAGTTCTGAACCTCTGCTTTCACAGCCATTTCCACCACGCGGGTCGTGTTCTTGGTGAGCTCCGTCGAGATGAGCTTGAGAATCTTTTCCTGCCGGTTGAAATCCTCCGCCTGCTCGTGCGCGCGTGCTTCTTCGAAACGCATATCTATAAAACACGCGTCATGAGAACAAGGAAGCAAATCACATAAGGGGGTCAAATCACTTTGCTTGTCCATCTCCTTTCCAATCATTCGCCCAATACGAGTGTGGAGACTTTCTTCGCTTTTCTTAATTTCCTTGGAGACCAACTGGACAAGACCAGAATCACTCATGGAACCAGAGTCGACCTTGTTCTTCTCTCGATCATCTCTATCTCTGAACGCGACATTCTTGCCTTTGGCATTCTTGCCCTTACTGTCAATGATACGAATTTCGTCGCGCGTCATCTCCGAGTCTATTTCTTCCGAGGGTGGAGAACGCGATCTCATGGACACCTGCTGTTGAGGGACAGGAACAGCATTAGCGGGGGCTGGTGCTATCTGTCTGGTGAGTTTGATATCTATCGGAGCGGGCGCAGGTGCTTGTTGAGGAGGCATGTAAGGAGGCGAAGGGAACTTGGACGCTGCATTGACAAGTGCGCTATCGTACCACTCCTTGCGCACAAGCACTTGGTCAACACCGGTCGAGTGAACGGAGAAGGCCACGAGGGCAAGTTCGCCCGGAGGTACCTTGGCAGCGACGCATGCTGCGTGGGCCTCTTCGCCACTTGGGTCTATGTCAGCTGACAGAATGACGAAGTGGATAGTGGATTTGGGCCCGGAGAACTCGACGATTTGTTCGAAGAATCCGCCACGAACAAGTTCACCAGAGGATGTGGTAGAGACGTCGAAACCGACTTTGACAGCAATCAAGCTGTCCCTGCGGTTGTTGGCTACCCACAGAGTCTGGATGCGGGAGTCGTAGTTGACGTGTCCAAACATATCAGGGTCCTCCTTAGTACCGTTGACGAATTTGAACGTCGACAAGACGTTCTTGGAAATAACGGACAGTAATTGGAAGATAGTACCGTTCTTGCGGCCAATGACAATACCATCGTCTATGAACGTGAGCGACGACGGAATATCCTCGCCGCGGACTCTGTGAGTCCAGAAGGGCATCTTATCATGGACATTCCACAACGTAAGTGTCGAATCTTCAGATATCGTGGCCAATGCAAAATGAGGAACATCGAAATCAAACGCAACCAGGCGCTGAAAAAGCCTGTCAGGTCATAAACCGTTACACGCTGTGTTCAACACCTACTGAAGGAACAGTGAAAACTTGAGAAATATGGTTTAATTCGACCTGAGGTAGGGGTTCGCCCCGGTAGGTCCTCGCAGCGTCTGCCAGATCCAGAAGGTACATCTTCGTTTCGGACGCAACAGCCAACGTGTCAGGTTGTTTCGGATGCCACTTGACCGAGTGCAACGGGTCAGCATCAGCACTCGGGATAATACAAAGTAACAGGCGACCCCTAATGCACAATTTCAGATCAGGCTCTCCACGCGGAAAGCACGAGGACTCACGGAACATCGTCAGTGATCACTTCTGGCAACTCCCAGACCACGAAACCACCATCAGAGGTGACACCTGCAAGTCTGTTGCCGTAGACAGCCATATCAACAACCTGGGTTGACGGTGCAAAGACGGTTGGCAACTGCAGAAGCGTACGGTCGCCGCTAGAACGAGATATGACGCGCACGCGACCTCTGGTCATGGCGTATGCAATCCAGTGGGTTGCACCGATCGTTGTTCCCGGAAGGAACACGGAATCTTGTTTGACCAAGGCGATGGCCGTGGATTTGACAGTATCGCGAGGGGCCTGAACCTCATCCAGCGGCTGAGAGACGTCGAAGACGATGATTTGCGGTTGAGTACTACGATAGCGTTAGCAATACAGAAACCATAATGAAGACGAAAGAAAACGTACGCGGGACTTGGTTGAGACTTGCCCTTGACCCCACCTTTTCCCCGGCCATCGCTCTTCCAAGGGCGTGGGCCCGGAGACCCATCCTTTTCTTTCCTTGCCGGAGGAATAGGGTGACCGACAGGCGATTCAGCTGAGCGTCCCTGCGAACGATGTTGCTGCTGTTGCACAAGGGCTTTGGGAGGTGATGCACGATCAGGCTTGGGCGGAAGGGGCGGGGGCGGGGGCATTGTGCGGGGTTGCTGCTGCTGCTGAGGAGCAGGCTGGTTGGACTCCACCTGGGAGTACTCGTCGGCAGTGTTGTATGGGTCATAGGTCGGTGACGGAGATGACCGTCCGGGACCGTAGGGCGCCTGGCTCCTAGTTAATTGGTCGATCAAATTCTCGACCGACTTGCGTTTCGGGTCGTTGGCGAGGGAGCCGAGGGACGCTGAGGTCCAAGAATCTTCATTGCCGCTGGATGAACTAGCGCCCATGATCAGAACTTGCTTCTTTTTGGAAGTAGCTGCGGAAGCAAGGGCGTCGAAAGGTGAAACGAAGTCGAACATAGGTTTGGGTGGAGAAGGGGGAGCCTGTTGCTGAGCCTGCGGCAACGGCATTGGTTGAGGAAGGTCTCGCGGGGCCTCTGGGACAACCAATGGCCCTTCAGTTGAAAGGTAGGGTTCGCTCGGTGGAGATAGAGGAGCGGACGACGTTGGGGGCAGGGGTTGCACAGTGGCCGCGGCCGGCTCCGAGTAGTTTTGGCGGGTCGCGGTACTGTCAAAAGCATCAGCAAAAAAGGTATCGATATAATCCCAGGACGCCATGGAGGCCAAAGAGCAGGAGGGGAAGAGAGGGATAGAGGTATCGCTTGAAAAGGGAGCGAAATAAACCTCGTGGAAAAGGTGAGGTCCCAACGTTCCATCACCACGCACCGAAACATATTCTAATGAGAACATTGGGCTGTCCTGTTGATGAAGAATAGAACTACTTCTAATATCCGTACTTGGGATGGGTCCGTGCACCACCCGCAACTACATGCAAGATTGAAAGTGGAAACTTACCCAGCCATCAGCTGCTCGAGCAGGAACTTGCCTTGGGCCTCGCTGTTGTTTGGAGGAGACTGGCCAGCCCTCTGCGAGGAAGAGGGCGGGGGTGGTGGGGAGACCTGCTGAGGAGCTGCGGGGAGTGGGGGCGCCTGGGATGACGCAGGCGCTGCGCTGGCAGATGTGTAGAGGAGAGAGAGCAATGCACTCTGTCTCTCTGCGGCTGTTGGGGGTGGTGAGGAGCCTGTTGGGGCGGCGTCGTCGTTTGCAGCCATGGATGGTGTTGCTGGGGCCGAGTTGCTGCCGCCGTGTAGGGTAGATTCGGTGATTTGCTGGGCAGAGATGGAGTGAAAAAGGGAGTCGAGATGGTTTGGGGACGACGAGGACGAGCGTATTGCGAATGAGTGGGACTGAGGAGCGAGTGGAGGCGTGGCGCTTCCCCTCGAAAACAGCTGTTCGTGCAAATTCGCGTGTCGTTCCATGGCAAGCAGTCTCAACGAAAAGTCGACCAGCGTTCACCGAAGAAAAACGTAGGATCGCAAGTGTACAAACGTGTTGTCCTCGTGTGTTCAACGAGGCCCTACACCAAATCTGTCCAATGAAACCTCGCCATCTTATCGT
>Ga0307518_10002807_pt1 | contig 12645 bp, 5 predicted proteins | sample 25_EM_MG_FD_203889 | JGI IMG/M metagenome (GOLD analysis project Ga0307518, IMG submission 203889) | Populus trichocarpa ectomycorrhiza microbial communities from riparian zone in the Pacific Northwest, United States - 25_EM | ecosystem: Host-associated > Plants > Roots > Unclassified | place... | reverse complement strand
CGGAAACACGGGCATTGATTACAGTAAATGAATGAATATTAAGCAAAGAAACTTGAAAGATCTATGGCTTTCTAGGTCAGATGCACAAGTTCCGGGTATGCATGTGAATGTTGCCGATGTGTTTGTGCATTCCCTCTAAGAAATCAGCTGATTCCGAGTAAAAGGATTTCAATATTAGGCTAGCTAGCGCTGATTGTTGAATTCAGTGGCACCTTTCTAGTTTTTTTTTTGTTTTTTTTTTTATTTCCCATGCCCTGGTCTCAAATTTGCCTGCTTATATTTTACATATACATGTCCGATTAGTCCCATTCGAAGAAGTATTCTAAATTTTAACTCTGAAATAGATGCGGTAAAGTTGAATGTGAAGAGTGTAATATTTTGTAAAAAAAAAAAAGATTCACAATTATTTTACATGAGGAATTTCACTTAGAATCAATCATGTGAGATTCACACATGTTAAACTTATAACAACAAAAGTAAGATGCAAAACATAATTAGAACACCAGATTTCCATCTAAGAAAGAGGACAGAACTCATTAATGGTGCTATTTCTTGGGACTCACAAGTAGAATGACTTCATTAGGACTCCACATATCTTAGTTTTCCAAGAACTAGATAACAAACTATTTTATGATATTTGACTTCATACAGCATCGCATGCTGTCCAGCACCTGCTCCACTAGTTTATTATTATTATGTGTTGTTAACTTGTTACTTCAGGGAAACATTCAGATGGGTTACATGAATGAGCTTACCCTAGATCCATGTTATTTGATTATTTGTTCAGGTACTTGTGTACTAGTTAGGGAGGTCTAGTCAAATTTTTTTTCATGATGTAGGCACATATAGATAGATAGAAACACCATGCCCACTCCCTACTCTAAACCTCATCAAGCCGCTATTCTATTAGCTTCAAGACAAAGTGATCTTCAGCAGAAGCAAACCAAAATGGATTCCCCTCGTAAACCCAAACCTCTCTCCACTAATCTCTTCTTCCTCGTCCTACTCTTGTCCACAAATCTCCTCACTTTATTCCTATCTTCCACCTTCTACTCTTCCTCCTTTTGTTATCTTCACCCCATCTCCTCCATCTCCACATTAACTCAAATTAGTAGTAGCAGTGTTGCTGACTCAGATGCCACAGAAAATCCTGACACGCAATTAGACCTTCCATCAGAATTTCTTGCCTTCACTTCAGGCCAAGCACTCCCATATGGTTTCAACACAAATTTTGATTCTGACACCTTTTATCCTCCTGTAGGCCAAGCCTGCACTAGGTTTCCTGATGAACTTAGTCGTTTTATGTCCTACAAAGTTAATGGATCCTGTCCTGACGATGAACTGCTCGCACAGAAACTCCTCCTCAAAGGCTGTGAGCCTCTCCCTCGCCGCCGTTGCCGCCCCGCGACACAGCCTGACTATGTTGACCCCTACCCTCTTCCTACTAGTCTTTGGACTACACCACCCAATTCTTCGGTCGTTTGGACAGCTTACACCTGCAAGGACTACACATGTCTCATCAACAGAATGAAAACTCAAAAGGGTTTCGATGATTGTAAGGATTGCTTTGATTTACAAGGTAGAGAAAAGAATCGTTGGGCTTCAAGAGAAGTCATTGAAGGATCACTTGACTTCACAATTGATGAAGTTCTTGCAACAAAGAAGCCTGGAACAATCCGAATTGGGCTTGACATTGGTGGTGGTGTGGCTACATTTGCTATACGAATGAAGGAAAGGAACATAACAATCATAACAACTTCAATGAACTTGAATGGTCCATTCAATAATTTCATTGCTTCAAGAGGTGTTGTGCCTTTGTATATAAGCATATCACAGAGGCTACCATTCTTTGACAACACTTTGGATATTGTACACTCAATGCATGTATTGAGTAACTGGATTCCTACAACTTTGCTTCATTTCTTGATGTTTGATATCTATAGAGTTCTTAGGCCTGGTGGGCTGTTTTGGCTCGATCATTTCTTCTGTGTGGAAGATCAATTTTTGGATGTTTACAAGCCACTAATTGAGACCATTGGATTCATTAAGTTAAAGTGGGTGGTAGGCAAAAAGCATGATCGTGGGGCAGAGCTTAGAGAAATGTACCTCACAGCTTTGCTGGAGAAGCCATTGAAGAATTCTTGGTGATTTTAATTTGCTTGTAATTTAATTTCTTTATTAGGCTTTACTATAGGAAGTTTTCTTCTCTCTCTCTTTTTAATTATTTTCTTTTGGAAAAAGATATTGTCAAATCATGAATAATGAGAATGAGAGATTTTTCTTTTTCTTTTTTTTTTAATTTTCCTTAATTTGTCTTTTTATATTTGTCGCTTTCTTTAATTTGTCTCAATATGGTTAAACTTTTGGGGTTATTGTATTTTTTTATCAACAAAAATTTGATAATTAATTTATGCTCTTTACTGATCTTGATTTATCAAGAAACAAAGGTTACATCACTTCCACTTAGTTTTGCTGCTTACATTTTCTTCTTTATTTACTATTTGCATGCTGAAACGAATTTGGTTTATGACTGAATTAAATAACAAAAAAAATCAATATAATTAAATCTAATTTAAAATAGTTTTTAGTTAGTATTTTGGAATAGAAAAGATAGACAATGAGGATAGAGAACATTTGTTTTTATTTGCTTTATATTTTGAAAATATAAAAATTCATTCAAAATTAAAAAAGTATTCTAAAAACAAATTTAGGTATGCATATATAATCAATCTTTCATTAAAATACAATTAATAATGTATTTGTAGGTTAGATGCTCTTGTGTTTAATTTTTAGTTTTTGTAATATTATGCTAAAAGCTTGTCTTTCACAATATATTTTTTTGAGTATCATGCATGATGTTTGGATATCACCACTAAAAGAAAATATTAAAATGCAAGGAGAAATTGAAGTGAAAGCAACGCAAAATTCTTTAATAAAAAGGAGAGAGAAGAAAAGGAAAGAAGCTAAAAGGAATTAATTAATTAATTAATTTAAAACTTATGATATCAAGGTGGCCTATATATGGTTAATTGGGCTATCTATCAATTTAGGTGATGGCCATGATGGTCAACCACGAAGTACAGGAGCATACTAGAGTGGGGTGAAAACCTGTGCTGAAGAAACTAAAATTTGAATAAGAAAAGAGGAGACAGAAAAAAAATAAAAGGGGCTAGATCTTAGATTCGGTTTACACTTTGACCCTCAAATTTATTAAAGTACTCCATCTCTTGAGATTTGAATGCAATTGAATTAGATATTCTAAAAGAAGGGGAGTCAACTCTTTCTGAAACCATCTTTAATTGCAAAATATAGCTAATAAAATGTAGATTCGTCTTTTTTATATAGTCAAAAGTTTGGATTTTAAGATGGATTTTTTTATTAAAAAAATTATTATTTTTCTCAAAAGAGTTTTTCTAATAATGTCCATGATTGATGGGATCAATATCTAAACTAATATTTAATGTCTACAAGAACGTTGTATCCCTTGGTGCAATGGAGAAGTATATTGATTGTACTCAAATTCAGCTACTTACATCTCTATCTTCTTAATTTCCAAAACCTTAATCTTTTGTGTGTGTATGTATATATATATATCTCGAGTTATACAATAAGGTAGCTCAAGTTTGAGACCTCTAATAAGTCTTATTGATGCCATGTTATCTAGAATTGTGTTTGATTAAAGACGGAATTGAAAATATAAAATAAATTGAACTTTGCGAATATAAAATAAATTTATTTTTGAAATAATTTTATAATAAATTCATGTCCTTACAAAATATAAAGTACGAGATGAAAATGTTTTCTTGTCTCTTGTATTAACCAAACAATACTTAGAATACACTCAGAGACGAGTACTTGTGTATTTTGTTATTAGAAGTAACATATTATTCCTGACTTTCAGCCATATAAGTGCAACAAGAGATTGGTTTTGTCACTGAATCCACTCCGGCCCTCACTGTGGTCTACTATCGAACAGTGGAGTTTGTGAAATATGCAAGAGAAGGTTGGCTGAGCCAGAACTTTATAATTACTGCTCTATTTCTTGCAAGGCACTAATACTACTATGATATGGAGCATGTTAACTTTTCCTTCTCTTTTTTTTTTAACCTAACTTCTAGTGATTTCTTTAACACTATATTTGACTCCTACAGGTTACAGCATTTGCAAGGAAGTCAAGTGATTTGGTTCCTCCCTTTCTTTCCCTCCAGGCTCAAACCTTGAAAAAAATGAAGAAAGAATCAAAACCTGAGAAACCAAAGCAAAAGAGGAAAGGAAAACCTTGCGGGGCTCCCTTTTTTTAAGAGCCTAACATGGGTTTGTCAGTCTCCTATAATTATTAGTTCTATTTTTAAATTACTGTAAAATTCAATGATCTAACTCTGTCAGTTTAATTAGGTTATAAATATCAGAAAAGGTCAAGATTACTAAATAAATCTTGCAATTATCTCATGCTAGTGTTGAAACCCAAATTTTTACCTGTATATATTTTGAAAACAAAAGGAAAAAAAAAAAGTCTTTTCAATCATTTTAGCTATTTTAATTTTTTTATTATTATTTAATTATTGTGTGTCAAAACATCTTGAAAAATTAAAAAAATTAAAAAAATACAAAAATAAAGGTAAAATACAAAAATAAAACATTGAATAAGTAAAATGACAAAATTACTAAAATTTGGTCGGACTCTAAAACAAATCAGACAAATGCTAGGGCAATCCCCATCTTCTTTGAATAAAGGTAACCTTTATTAATAGTAATCACAAAACTAATTTAGGAGAAAAACACATGGTAAAGATAAACTTTCATAAGAAAGGATGTGGTAAGAGTGATATCGTTCTTTATTTAGGCATAACTAACCCCTCATTTGAATATCTGGAATCAATTCTAATTTTTAGAATTCCTAATTTTTTCTAATTACTAGGTGGCAACTCCAATCTTCCACGATATACATTTTTTGCCCTCGCCACGATGTCCACCGAGATGCGACACCTAGTTTATAACCAATAATATATGTAAATTTGGTTATTAAACTTGTAGCTTGTCTATGCAGTGCAATGCTTGATCAACTTCAGCTTATGGAAGATATGGATTCTAAATCTTTCAGTTAATGCTGACATTTGTCAGGTTGTTATCTTATCAGTAAAGATAGTTTAATGCCATCAAATGTTGAAATCCAAAACATTATGCAGAATTGCCTCATGACATCCTTGCAATATGGTATGCAGAAACTTAGCATAACAACAATGACAACGAGACATATAATAACACATTAATGATGCAGTAGCAACATGAAACTATCATATATATACGTCTGCTTCCTGAGGTAGTCCATAGGTTGTATTATACAGGTCATTAACACTTAACTAAATTACCATTTTAGAAGTAGTATGCAATATTTACAGGGAAAGGATTTAAAAAAAAAAAACTGCTAACATCTCATAATTAATAGAATTATGTCATTTAGTGGCAGTAGTGGTGGTAATGATGTTTCAAAATCCAATATGTTTAGGAGTAAGACTTATATGTTGGATACTTGTTTAATCTTTGGCTTATAGCAATCTGACCTATTCATCTCAACCAAGGTGGCTGACAGCTTGTACTTAGCATTGTTAGACCAAGGTAACGATTACCTATAAAAGATAACTTTTTATAGATTTAAAGACTCTTAGATGCTTAAGTAAGTATTATTTTAGAGGGGAAAATGTGCAATGATATTTTAGAGAGATGGTCTTTGAAAAGATGTGTACTAAAAAATGTTAAGAATGAATGGAATGTATATAATGTCTAGAATGTATCGAATCTGAACCTCTAGCTCGAAGGATTTATGGGTATTTATAATCTATGAGTTCTGTTGTTTTGTGGAGAGAAATATCTGGAAAGTAATTTACGTCTGATAGTATTAATGATGGATAAATATCATTTACACATTATTAATGAAAGATAAATACCCCTTACACATTATTAATAAGGGATAAATATCCCTTACATATCATTAATATCGATGGAATAATAATATGTCTTTAGAAGACTTTTATATACCTAAGGATGTTGAGAGATGAGTATCATTGACCTTAACATTTTATGTTAAGGGTTACAAGAAAAAACAAACGAAGTCTTGTGACCAAATATGGCTAGAAAGATCGTTAGTTCTGCATCCTTTTAGGCTTGGCATGATACCAAGTCCAGGGATGTTGGGTCTCATAGCTCCCTAAACCCACATGTTATTGGGCTTAGCACATAACTAAATCCAAGGATGTTAGGTATGACAGCTTGCGAGACCCACATGTGCGCTAAACCCAAGGATATTAGGTTATCACCTTGCCTTTGATCCTTTTTAAACACAGATTTAGATAAAAATAACATATATAAAATAAGTTAATCCATCAGTAGCCCCCCCAAATCTTTGTGTATTAAATACCAAAAGATTTAAAAGGTTATCAATTTTAATAAGTCTTTTTACTTAAGAGTTGATTGTCCTATTAAAGAGAGACCTTTTACCTTCCCTATGCGGTTTTTTTGTCCCTTATAGAACTGTTGGGCTTCATTATAGTCAGCTGGCTTGTCCTTATTTAAAAAGAGGTATCCTTTGAAAGACAAAACAATGATGTGCATTCAATATAATATTTGGGTAGATTTCTGAAGATCTGAGATGGCATGAAAAGTAATCCATCCAACGTTGAGGTGAAACATTGTTTTCTGTAGTCATTCTTGCTTCCATCTTTTCTTTTACTTTTACTCTCTATAACTTCAGAAAAAATAGTTTTGTTGAAAAATCCTCGAGCCAATCTTGCCCTAATCTGAGAAGAAAATATTTTTCTAGGTATTTCCCACAAAAATCTTATTTCTTCTTCTCTTTGAACAACAAAATGGACAAAAAAAAGAGTCAAATTTGACCCTATGAATAGGGATATTGTTATCACCTTTAGTAAGGAGTTCAGGTTCTAACCTGAATTTAGAGGAAGTAACAAGGGACAAAGATCCATCAGACTATGCCTTAGAATTAAGGGTGAATCTCATTGTATACCTCTGGCAGGAGGGGAAATAATTCTCCCCGTTAGAGAAGTTCTTCTCTCACCACTACTAGGGACCTTAAGGGAGAAAAAGGTTGTATCAGACCCCTATGGATGATTCAATCCCTCTACTTAGAAAAATTTTCAAATGTTTGTAAAGATCCAACACCTATACTTAGTAAAATATTTTAAATTTTAGCAAGAATTATTCTTTGAACTTGAATTAAACTTTGAACTTTTCCTAACCTTAATAGGATTTAGAGGATTCGCTCCCTATCTGGAACCAAGAGGAAAATCTAGGTTACAAGTATATCCTTATTTGGTTGAATGAATCCCTAGTGAGTTAGCAAAATGGCCCTGGGCATTATATGAAGATTGATGATGTTGTACTAAGGAAACAAAGTCAAATTCTTTGGAGAATTTGGGGCATTGCCTTAAGTATATCATATCAATCATTGGTAAAGTGAATTGTGTAATCGCACTAAAAAGACTAGATCAATCTTATCCTTGATAAGTTAGGGCTATTGCTTTAGGGATATGGGGAAATCGTGTTAATCCTTGCCAAGGTAAGTTGTACAATCACATTAGGGAAACCGAGTCAATCTCATGCTTAGTGAGTTATGCAATCGCATTAGAGAGACTGTGTTGTTCCCTTCTAAGGTAAGTTATACAATAGCACTAAGGAGATCGACTCAATCTCATCCTTTGTGAGTTGTGCAATAACACTAGGAAAACCGTGTTGATCTCTACCAAGGTAAGTTATGCAATAACATTAGAGAGACCAAGTCAATCTCATCTTTGATGAGTTGTATAATTGCATTGGAGAGACTGTGTTGATCCTTTCCAAGGTAAGTTGTGCAATGACACTAGAGAAACCGAGTTAATCCTATCTGTAGTGAGTTGATAAGACACTCTTAGGCATAACCTAGAGGAAATGAAGAACATTGTCATTCTGAATAAATTATCCACATAAAAAAACTTACATTCTTAGTCATTGACTATTATACATTTTTATTGCCCTCTGAGGTATAACCTACTTGATGACCTGGGTTTCCGATTTATGCTAAGATCATGGTCTTAGTTCTTTTGGTGATGAGATAATAGAGTTTTTCTAGTAGATGTCTTTAGGGTTGTTGACTCATTTTTTCTTAAATAGTTGCCAAATAGACTTCACATGTTTTACGGTTTCAACCAACACTCTATTTATACTTGCTAAAAGCTTTTAATCTTTCAAGGTTTTGATGACATTCGTGAATGTTGAAAAAAAGTGTAACCTAGATTTGTTTGCCTCACCAAATCCCTGGGTAAAGAGAGGAAATCATGTTCTGACTTTAGAGCAACAAAAATATTGTTTAGCCTTCTGATTCTTTTACAAATAGTATGCATCTGGTATTCAAAGCATATTAGGCATTCCAAGTTTATTTTGGAACATTCTTATCATTAAAATAGTCTTTCCTGCTAAAGCAATTTTATTGGTACCATTAACGAGATCATAAGAATGAATATCATTCTTATAGTTGACTGATGTCATAGCCCTACAAAGCTTCTCTTGGCTGATAAATTGGTGCTCAATGAGGAGTCAAACCTAATTGAAAAGTCGATGATGCTCTGATATCATAGTTATGCTAGCAGTTGTAGAGAGGTCTGTGATACATTTTATCTCAGATGTATCATGATCGTCTATCATTGATAGTTTATGAGGGATGTCAAAAACCTATTCTAGAAGAACATTTGATGGCTTTTTTTATCTTTTCCCATGAACGACGCCAATTGATGATATTTGAAAATCCAATATGCTCAGGAGCAAAGCTTATGTGTTAGATAATCGGTTAATCTTGGGATTCTACAATCTGATCCATTCTCCCTAACCAAGCTGGCTGGTAGCTTGTATCTGGCGGTTGGTAGTTAGTACTTGTAAAAGGTCTTTTATTTTAGATTCGGGGACTCTCAAATGTTTAAGTAATTATCTTTTTTTAGGAAAAAAAATAGTACAATGATATTTTAGAGAGATAGTATCTAAAAAGATGTGTACTAAAAAAATATTGAGAATGAATGAAATGTATATAATGTCTAGAATGTATCAAATATGAACCCGCAGATCGAAGAATTTATGGGGTATTTATAGCCTATAAGTCATGTCTTTTTACGGAGAGAAGGAGCTGGAAAGTAATTTCCTTCTAATAGTATTAATAAGAGATAAATATCTTTACACATAATTAACGAGGGATAAATATTCCTTATATGATAGTATTAATGAGGGATAAATATCTCTTACACATTATTAATAAGAGATAAATATTCCTTACACATCATTAATGAGGGATAAATATCCCTTATATATCATTAATAATATTGATGGAATAACGGTAAGTTCTTAAAAGACTTTTATATATCTAGGGGTGTTAAGAGATGGGTATCTTTGACTTTAAAATTTTATGTTAAAAATTAAAAGAATAAACAAAATCTTGTGGCCCAATATGAGGGTCTAGAAAGATCGTTAGTTCTACATCCTTTTAGGCTTGGCGTGATGCCGAGCACAAGAATGTTGGGTCTGGCAAGCACATATAATTGGGTTCATCGCATAGCTGAGTTAAAAAATATTAGGTTATTACCTTGCCTTTCACCCTTTTTAAATATGGATTCAAGCAAAAATAACGTATATAAAACACATAGATCCATCACAAGGTATTTTACAGGCTCTTCAAATCTAACCATATAAAAGTAGCAGCATGAGACAGTATAACTGTTCTCCATTTTGAAACAGTAAATGCATTACATGAGGGCCTGTTTGGGGTTGTGGTAGTGGTTGCAGCTTAAAGTGTTTTTTGCTTAGAAATGCATCAAAATAATATTTTTTTTATTTTTTAAAAATTATTTTTAAGATCAGCACATCAAAACAATTTAAAAACACAAAAAAAAAATTAGCAAAAAAAAAACAAATTGAAATTTAAGGGAGTGGTTTCAAAGATAATGTTCTTTGCTGCCTGCACAAATTCCTGGTGTGCGCAGTACATATATCATTATAAATTACAACTGCAGTGATCATACATGTATACAAGAAAAAAGCTGTTAGGGCTTCAAGAATGAATTATGCCTATTGATTAATAGCATTCTAACTAAGGAATAAACTGGTACAATTGACAGAAAATATGTAGGAAACAAAAATAATGGGAGATATGGGCTCTATTTACTTGTATAAATGTTACGCCCTGGATCTATTTCACAGAAGCTTATAACTGCAAAGACTGGAAAAAAGAGTTAAAATATGTAGCCAGAACAAACAACAGGAAATCAAGTTTTTCAGAATCATTTTTCTGAAAACAAGTAGTTCAGTGATCAGCACCACAAAGTTTTGTCCTGGGAAAAAGACAATCCAAGAGTTGCAATACTAAAATGGGGCAAACCACAACAAAAGAAACTCTGTGATCGAAAAAAGAAGCATATGGGCATATGGAGTTCAAGGTGCTTAAACCAAGCTCAAGTTGGATAGGGTTAGTCAACTGAATCAGGATTCTGCAGCTGAATACGAATCTGAATAGAAATGCGAATTATACCAAACAATTTGTTTGCTCCCTGAATATCTAAAAGTCACAACCGTTCTTATGGTTTACCATAATCTGTCTACCGCCTATGACAGCTGTTTGAGTCGGAAATTTGAAAAGAAGGCATAGACATGTCATCCACAAAAGAAACTCATAGTCATTCCCATGCTGTATCCTCCATTAAAAAGAACTGCGTTCTGCATTTCATGTAGTATCATCCACTTACAAAATGTACAAAACCTATTTCATGTTGTTTGTGTACAAGAATCATGTTGTGTGGTTGTCAGGTTCAGGTATCAAAACATAGAAAAACATGTTAGTCCTTACCAAACATTCAATGAACAGGGGCATCCTTGCTGTCTTGAATCACATGGGTTGCTGATTCAACCAAATTGTGACTTTGAACAGTTCAACGTCCTATATAAAAAACCACATCAGCAAAGATATCAGCACCGGGCACTAGAGGCTGGCTGGACTATACCTTCCAACAATCACATTGTTCACCGATATTTCAGCTCATACCAAGCAATACATCATTGTCAAAGCGCATCCAAGTTGCAAAGACGACAATAAATAACCTGGATTCAATTGATAGCCAAGTTGCATTGGAACTAACAGTCAACAAGGCATATATGTGCAAATCATTAACACTGAATTAATTATTGAATTTGGGTACAAACTTACAATAAAAACAAGCACATAATCATCATTGATAAAAGAAATCAAACTAGCCTCTCAGAAGCAAAACCACCACAGTCATGGAGAACCAGCACTTCCTTCTGATAACCTGTCCTTTCCAAGGCCACTTAAATCCTATGCTCCAACTTGCCAAGAACCTAAGACAAGCTGGTGCAGCAAGGGTGACTTTTGCCACCACAGTACATGGCCTTACTCAGATAAAAACATTTCCATCTCTTGATGGCTTATACTTTGCCTCCTTCTCTGATGGATTTGATGATGGAATCAAACATACCACCAATTCACAAGACATGCTGTCAGAACTCAAGCGTGCTGGCTCCCAAACTTTAACTAAACTCATCATGACCTTCTCCAAGAATCGTCATCCTGTCAGCTTCCTAATCTACACTCTCATCCTCCCTTGGGCTGCTGATGTTGCACGGTACATGTCAATTCCCTCTGCTTTCCTCTATATTCAGTCTGCTACTTCACTAGCTCTGTGTCACCATTTCTTTAATCGACATGGTGGTATATATGATCTTTTCAACAGCAGTGAAAATAAACCTCCAAGTTCAATACAAGTACCTGGGTTGCCTCCATTTGAAACGGAAGACATCCCTTCTTTTCTATTACCAAATGGTCCGCACTCATCACTAAATCCTGTTTTTCAACAACATATCCAAGTCCTAGAACAAGAACCAAGCCCATGGGTGCTCCTCAACAGTTTTGATTGCCTAGAAGAAGAAGTAATCGCAGCTATTGGTAATATAAGTCCAATCCCCATAGGACCATTGATTCCATTTGCACTTTTAGACAAAAACCACCAATCAGACACATCCTGTGGGTGTGACTTATTTGAAAAATCTACAGAATACATTCAATGGTTGAATTCAAAGCCAAAAACGTCAGTTATTTACATTTCATTTGGAAGTGTTGCTGTGTTGCAAAAAAATCAAATGGAAGAGATGTTGCTTGGTCTAATTGGTACTTGCAGGCCATTTTTGTGGATAATCCGATCTTCAGATAATAAAGACACAGAATTTGAAGAGATGGTAAGGGAAAAAGTGAACAAAGAAAAGGGGTTGATAGTTCCATGGTGTTCACAGATGGAGGTCCTTGCTCATGAATCAATAGGGTGTTATATGATGCACTGCGGATGGAACTCAACAATGGAGAGCCTGGTGGCTGGCATTCCTGTTGTGGGATTACCACAGTTTGCTGATCAGACAATAAATGCAAAAATGATAGAAGAGGTGTGGGGGAATGGGGTTAGAGCAAGAGTGAATGAAGGTGGTATTGTGGAAGCAGAAGAGATTAGGAGATGTCTAGAGGTGGTAATTGGAAGTGGGGAGAAAGGACAGGAAATAAGGAGCAATGCTAAGAAGTGGAGTGGATTGGCTTTGGATGCTGTGAAGGAC
>Ga0307518_10002806_pt1 | contig 12648 bp, 4 predicted proteins | sample 25_EM_MG_FD_203889 | JGI IMG/M metagenome (GOLD analysis project Ga0307518, IMG submission 203889) | Populus trichocarpa ectomycorrhiza microbial communities from riparian zone in the Pacific Northwest, United States - 25_EM | ecosystem: Host-associated > Plants > Roots > Unclassified | place... | reverse complement strand
ATCATTTTTGGGTTGCAAGCTAATGAGTCTAAACTAATAATCAACTAATAAGTCCAATAATGAAATAAATCCTTAAACAATGTCTAATGGGCCAATACAAACTAAACAATTTCTAATGGGCTAGAACAAACCTAAATTAAAAAATAATTATTCTAAAATAAATAAAATAAGATAATAAAAACAAAGTTTTCATGCTAAAATTCCTCCATGTATTCCGAATCTCTAATTTTCACACATTCTTAACACATCGTTCTCTCTTGTTTGGATGAATTATTGGGTATACCATATATGGTTGAAAAGCTTGAGATGTCTGGTTTCCAACCCAACCTTAATTGCAACAAACTTACACATATAACTTCAAATATGTCCCAAACAGTACATAAATGTCTAGTGTGGCAGATTTGACAAGATTTGTCTAGTAATTTCGACCCTCTGAAATAATATATTCCCGAACTCCATTTGACCTGAAAATTTACCAAAATATATTTTCATGTGTCTAGTATCTCCCTACACAAAGGTCTAGTGTGGTAGATTTGACAAGATTTGTCTAGTAACTTTGACTCTCTAAAATAATATATTCTTGAACTCTGTTTAACCTAAAAATTTACCAAAATATATTTTCATATGTTTAATATCTTTCTATAAAATTTCAGCTTCTTTTGATATACAGTTTAAAAGATATACTCGATTTTGCAAAACTGGTCATTAAATATTTTAAAATCAAATTCAAACCTGACTTGGTTTGTAGTATTAGATCTACCTTATGTGTCTTCTATTCATCCTGGACTCCATGTTTCTCACGTGAAACTTGCTTATGGAGATCACTTTGGCACTCTTCCATTTCCCGTTGATCCAACTTCACCTCCCTATCCTATTGCTATTTTAGATAGGAAAATGGTGAGGCGACGTCACGTGCCTGCTACTAAGCTATTATATAACCATTTTAGAGTGTAAGGACTCAATAACCATTATATAACCTCTGAAGGTAACATGAGGCGCACAGGAGGGAATGGCCATCGGACTGCTCCTATTCGCGGAAGGAAGATTGTTGATGATCTTTTAAATTTTATCACCTGTTATTATTTAAGGGTATAATAATAAATTTATTTGAATTTCGAATGACTTCCGTGCATAAATCAAACACAATAAAAATATATTACAAAGACTTCTGGTTTTCGACAATATTATATTTTCCAGCCCTCTTAGGAAATTTGCTAGTTGGCCCAATCTCACTCCCCTGCTTCAGCAACGGGGCTGACTCTTGTTGATTTATCCACTGTTTCTCATCAAATAATATCCGCCCGGAGCTTTAACTCTCGCAAAATTAACGCAAGAAAAAACTCCATCTGTCACTATTTTCTTTCCATTTCTGCAAAAAAAAAATCTTAAGCCCATATCATTTCTCGAAGCAGAGTTTTAATTAGTGGGAGATGAATATGTAAGGATGGTACTCTGAAGTGAACAGTGCATCATCTTCAAAACAAAGAGAACATGTTTTTAAGCAAAATACACTCTCCGAATTTCCTGATCCTATACATTAATTAAGGATATATTTTAACTTGTCATCATTGAAGGGTAGCGCGTACAGGAAAATGGTAGCAAATTACATAAAACAAACATTGAAGAACTACAACAAAATGTCATTCCTATCAATCAAAACTATCTTGTAGGATGATCTGATATAACTACAATTTACCCAGCAATGGAAGATGTATCGCTCCGCTTGTTTGAAGGTAGTTGCTGCTGCTGCTGCTGCTGCTGCTGATGTTGAGTATCAAGCAACTCAAGCTCTTTCTTCCTCACAATCAGTACCATTCTCTCATTTTCAAGCCGCCTTCTCTCATTCTCTAGCTTTACTCTCTCCATTTCCCTCTCTTTCTTGCTACTGAATTTCACCCACTTCAACCTTTGCTTTTCCAGCTCATACGCCTGACATTGGTAGCTCACTTGCTGTTCCTCTAATTGCATCAACCTCAGCCTCATCCAATGCTTCTTCTCCCAAGAACTCTTTGCAACATCTTGGAGCACGTTCATTATTTCACCATTCAATTGCTGCATCAAAGGTGATGTTGCTGAAAACACATCCTTTCTTGGCCTTTTCCTTGATGATTTTTCATCACGGTTGTCTTCATCCCCTTGCCCATGCCCGTTTTGATGCCTAGAATTGCCTTCTATTGCCTCATCCCCATCATCTTCGCAGTCATCTTCATCATTGTCGCTGTCATCATCGTCGTCATCCTCTACCTCATCCTCTTCATTTATTGCCCTTTTTGCCATTTTTGACCCTTCTGTTTCTGTCCTTGAATTGGTCACAACTTGAGCATTTTCAGTTGAATGGGAACACCTTTGATGTTGCTGAGCATGCGCAGGAGATGGGCCTGTAGCCATCTCTGGTGAGTGATTACTACCAAAGGCAACCCAACTTGGAGCATGGCCACAGCTGTTATGATAGGCACACATTTCTCTGAAAAACAAGTGCTTGGAATTGAGCAATTTTCTCACCTCTTCCTTCATTTTTGGTGACAAATCCATAGTATCAAGTAAATTTTGATTCTCCACAACCCTGCAAGCAGTCCCCTTCCCTAGGATGTCATTAACCCTCTTATACCTCTTGTTCAAGTCATTGAATTTATCCTCACATTGCTGTGGAGATACATAAAATCCTTTCTCCATCATTGCCCGAGAAACTGATTTCCATTTCCCTTTCTTCTGCGCCAGGCCACCTGGCTTTTTCTTGCCTATAGGGTCACTCCCTTCAGACCCAACGTCATCACCAATGTAAAAAACTGCCATTATAAGGAGCCTAACCATGTGATCAGTCCACTTCATTCTTTGCCATGGAGACATTTTCCTTTTTCCATCAGTAGTGTTGTCATCTCCAGTGAAAGAAGGCTCATCTTCATCACTCAATGGCGATAATAATTGTTTGGGCTTTGTGGAGGAGGCATAAGGATAGGCATGTTTGACAGATTGTTGGGAGTGTTGGCGGTGATCAGATTCATGGTCGGTATAAGCTAACACTTGGGGATGGTTCATGTGGTTAGGGTTTTGTGGGTTTTCTGGTTGGTGGAGCGGCAATTCTAGTCCTAACATTCCTGATCCCATGCCCGGAAATATCCCACCACCTAAACCATTGTGTTCCATCAACTTTCGAAGTTACACTTAATTAATTAACTAAAAATGAGAAAAGTTTGTGATCAGCTACTTCTCTAACACTTTCAAGATTTTAGGAATAATATCCAACCAACTTTGGGATTTTCTAAGATATTGGAGCATTGAAATTCTAGAGCATAATTGATCGGCGATAAAAAAAGAAAAGGAAAGCATACCCAGAAACAGTAGGTGAACTGAGGCTCAGAACAAAAACAAGTAAAGATGACTGCTCAAAGCACCAAGAACTGAAAGATTGAAGCTGAAAAGTATCATCATGATATCAGGTACTGCAAAGCAACTTCTTTAATACCCTGGAGAATTTTAGTGCCCCATTCAGACTTGGCAGGTGAATATTTATTACAACGGAAAGACGGGGAGAGAGAGATGTGAGAAGTTCCTAGAGAATGATGGTGACAGAGTAGATAAAACCAGAACACAGAGAGCGCAGCAGTCGGTTTTGTTGTTGTGTTTGACAGAAAACTGCCCATGGTTTTGCGTTCGTAACTAGTACCGCTGGTTTTTTTAGGAAGCGACCCCTGGGTCTTTATTTCTTTAGAAAGGAAAAACTGGATGAAAGCTGGAACTTTAACCCACCTGACACTAGTGAGCACAGGCGGTATTTGTTTATGTGATTGAATATGATTTTAGAAGTATTTTTTAAATTATTTTTGTTTTAAAAGATATTTTTAATGTACTGTTGTAAAAAAATTAAAAATATATATATTTTTAAAAATAAATGGTAAGGTTTTGTAGTGATTGTGTGACAAAGAGATAAAAATAACATGATAAAATTAATTTATGTTTTTAAAATTAATTTTAGGATAAAGACAAAATAAAAAACAATAAGAAAATTAGGATTCCATAATTTTAAGAGAAAATTAAACTTAACAACAAAAAATAAAACTCAAAACATGAATAAAACTAAATTTAAAAATAGATAGATAAAATCTAGTTTTAAAGCCAAACTCTGATGTCAATTACTAATACAAACACATAATAAAAGTTAAATTCTAACTAAAAAAATAAAAATTAAATTTGATAAAACTGAACGATTACTTTAATAAAGAATCAAATTTATAAAGGTTGAATATTGTAAATAAAAAATCTTTGATAACTTTTGAATAGCTCAATAAAAAACCAATAGTACAATATTATTTTTGAAATTAGAGAAAGTATTTATAGTTCAATAAAATAAACCATACTTGAATATTAGGTTGAAATTAAAACCCAAATATAAAATAATTTAATAGTACTTTTTAAAAAAAAAAATAACAAAATTCATGTCTTAATATATAAAAGCTCAATTAACATAATAACTTCTAGACCTCATCGGAAGGTCTTCTTGATATTTAATTGTTACAAAATTCTAACCCTATAGGTAACAAGATCTTAAAATATTTTCATAAATTTCAGTTTGATCCAGTTATTAGATTAATAATTATGACCATTTACATAAAGTCATGCAACCAAGTTCTATTACATATTAAAAAGCCTCATCTTTTACTTGAATTACATTGCTTAAGGCCTCGTTTGTTTGGTGAAAGTGATTTTCTGGAAATTATTTTCCAAATTTTCTTGTGTTTGTTTATCATTAGAAAAGTTGGTCAACAGAAAACACTTTCCAGTCAAAGAAAAATTTGACTTGGTTTCTAGGAAAGTGTTTTCCTTTTATTTTGGGCGAAAAACACTTTCCAGAAGTTGTTAAAAAATTAGAATGCCATATTATTTACTGATTATATCAAATTTGGTCCTCAAGCTTTTAATTGCTATATATATTTTGTTTTGAATATTTTTTTTTCAATTTCATCCCTTAGAATTTGATTTTTATATTAACTTTTGTCCTTATTTTTATAATTGTTATTTGTTTTTTCCTTATCATTTTTTATTTGAAATTTTTTATCTATTAAATTTGGTCCTTATTCTTTTGATTGTTACTTATTTTATTTGATATAATTTATGAAATGATAATTATTATTATTTTAATTTCTTCATCTTTCAATTTTTTTTATTTGTTAGATTTGATCTTTATTATTTTGATTATCATTTATTTTATTTGAGATAATTTATGAAATTATTTTTTTTTTCAATTTCATTATCTTTCAACTTTTTAATTTGTAAGATTTGTTCCTCATTATTTTAATAAACTTGAAAAAAATAAAATATTAATAAGTTATTTTTCAGCTTATTTTTCATGACATAACCAATCACTGGAAAGTGTTGTTCAACTTATTTTCCATTACACTACCAAACATCGGAAAATAATTTACTTTCCCGAAATTTATTTTTAAAAAAATTATTTTCTAGCAAACAAATGGCCTAAGACTTAATTTCTTTTTTAAACTCAACTTTATACTTGATAAATAACTATAAAAGTTTGCTCGGCATGTTGAACCAGTCCTAAATGTCTATTTGATTTTTTTAACTCTTGCCCTGGTAATTAGTTTCATCGTTGCTTCAATGAATCTTATTTAACATTAATTCTTATTATGATTTGCACAAAGATTTCCTAGGCACGTAGGTTAAAAGTTGTGCAGTTGATTGAACACGTGTTAGTTAGTGGTAAGAGACTGGAGAATAAAAGGGAGGTCATCCTTGAGAATATTAGATTGTATTATTTTTATGTTATTATCTATTACCTTGAATTTTACATTGTTTTCTATTTGGTTTTTTTTTTAGTTTAATGTGGGTGTCCGGGTTAGCTTGCGCATACCTCGACTAATCACACGGGTCCTGAAGTTAATGACCATGTAAGTCTCCAGTGGCCATCATATGAGCAACCACAGGACTCGAACCTGAGACCACAGAGGAAGCAAACCTCTTGGTCCCAAGCTCTTACTACTGGGCACTACCTAGATAATTTTCTATTTGGTTCTTGATTGTAATTTATACGGGTTTTACGTGTGATGCAGTGGTGATGAGTTACGAGACATTCTTTAGAGCGACATTGAAAAGAAATTGATGAGGCTTCTCTACACAAAGTAAAAGCTCTAATTGCCATCATTGTTGCTGGGTTTCAGGTCATATAATTCTAGGGTTAGCAATGAAAACCTATTATTTTATTTTATTTTCTTGGTTTACTTAATAGCCACCCATGACAACACTTTCGTTTCAGTTATTGCATGATGTTCATTTTATTTTATCTGTCTATTTATTTCATACATTGACATGCCTATATATAGCCCAACAAAGTCCTATTATAGTTTTTTTGTTTTCATGAGAAATCCTCTCTTTATAAGAACACCAAGCCTCAACATCATAAGTCATGCACATTGGTGCTTTAATTTGAATATACCTGAGTTGTTGGTGTATAATGAGTTGTAAACTATCCTACCTATTTTTAAATGTCTTTGCACATACAAGTGATGAACTTAAGCTGTTTGCCTCATGCATGATTGTTTTCATGTTTTCTTTGCAACTTTAGAGAGATGTCGATGCAGATTAATTCAATAACTTTCAACTTTTTCGAATGCTAGAAAAGAGCATAACAATGGGAATTGCTAGACCATCAGAGAAATACTTTGTATGAACCCCCACGACCATAATTAAGGTTTGTGTAAGAAAGAACAATATTTCTACTAAAGTACAGTTTGGTTGTTGTTGATAATGTTACACATGCTTTTCTAAGTGATTCAAATGCTTCTCCATTTGGTTCATGCAATTTACTCTGGTCTTCTAGTATTGTTCTAACACTTTTCCTTCACTCTAGAAGAATGAGAGATTCACTTTCAGAGCTTCCATAATAGACTTTCATGTGTTCAAGGGTTAGTGGTATATATTAGAGTTATCCAAGGCGCAACAAGATGCCAAATTAATGTTCTTATAAAATCTTCCATCAACTCCACCACGGTAAGATGGTAAATAACTTGATTAAAACTACACACTATTATTATGTTCGACAAAAAAAAAGAAGAAGGAAAAATTGCAATCATATTAGTTTGTTTATCTCTTTCTTTTTTCTCCTAGATTTTAAGTGATTTTTTTTTATTAATATGGGTTTTTGAGTCAACTTACATATATTTTAATTAATCCCATAAGTCTTGAAATTATAAATTATATAAATTTCAAGTGTTTCTGAGAGGTCTTATAATTATTAAAAAACAAACTTAAAATCTAATGAATTAAACTATCCATTCATGCAGGTTTAGGGTTGAATGTATTTGCATGGATGAAGAGGATACCATAAATTTTCTATTGGTCGGTGAGAATGCCGAGAATTTCTTAGGGGGCGTCCGCACACATCTAGGTTTATGACAGGAAGTTCAAAGACCCATATGTGATAGCAAAGCTTAATAAAACTAGGATCTTCCAAGGACTGCACTTTGGAGCTTTCAAATCGGTTATTAGCTTATGCGACCTCATCATTGCCAATGTATTCAAAGATATATAAATCTCATGAAGTTTTTGCCAACCCATCTTTTAGAAACCCAGCAGCTCTTTTGACAAGTTCTATCATTTAACGATCCTGCATTTTCCATGTTACCACTAGCTAGTGAGCCCTTTCCCCTGTAAACATTATTCTACCACACATTGTAACTCTTGATTCTTTGTTGGCAATAGCATCTGTAATTCTAGCTAATATTTTCATAGACCGTAGAGCTCAAGCAAGACGAAGGCTCAACTTCACAATTAGAGCAGTGCAATACAAGTTTACAGTCTTTCAGCTCTATATATCTTTAACAAAGAATTGCTTTTGTTTATGAAATCTGATGATTGTTTAGCCTTAGCTTTCATTTGCCATCTCGCAACATAACCTAGTTGTTTGCTTTTCACCTCTACACAAGCTTAGTTCCCCCGGTGTTTTCGATCACTCCAACATACCAAGTGTAGACAATCTATTTGACTTGCATGGTTCTACGGCAGTGATTGGTAAGACCTTTTAGCAGTGAAGAAACAACTAACAGAGTCATAATCAGAAAAGGAGGTAAAATTCCAATATATCCACAACTAAATTGACAAGCCCTGTGACTTTGTCCATGCTTTTGTGGTCGGCATTATTAGACACTTGTAAATTTGAAAAGCCTTGATATTCGAGTGCACATCTCTAGGGTTTAAATTGTTCCTGCTAAATGCATCCATATAGAATTTCATCCTTTATGAGAAACGTTGTGGTGGTTGTTGGTTTTGCACTAGCACCATATATGATCAGAAGTGATTCTCAAGCTTTCCTTGTTGTGCCTATGATCAGTAGGAACTTTGGTTTAAAGTGTTTTTAAATAACCGTTGACATGGATGCAAATTGTTATGATACGTACAAGTGGGAAGAATATTGTTTTACGTTTGCCCTTTTTTGCTCCTACTTATTTCTTTATGCTTTTCGTTTCCATTCAAGCCTGTGAAATGAGTACTTCTAAGGCTTTTTCCTTGGACAACAAGATTCTACTTTTTATGGTTTATCCATACATTTAACTACTGTGAAGCATGATCAATCACAAGCAAATTGTGTTAGGAGTGGGTCTCAATTGATTGAAGAGGTTTCTAGACGAGCAATTAAGTGTTTTTATTATCATTATTATCATTATTATTTTGGGTTGCCACAACAAGACTCGTTAATTACTCGGTTCCATGCAACGTTTTTTGGATTGAAATTATAGAACTATATATGAAATGTAAATTTCTATAATAAGCTTTTATTAGGCTCATTATGCTGTTAGCTCAGTGATCGACAATGAATCTAATGCACGCTGCATTGTGCTAGTATGTACTTTAGAGCAATCCGTAACACTGTTATCAGTCAATCGCTGCCTCGCTGGGAGCACAGGCATGCAAAAAAATTGTCCAGTCCTTAATTTATATCCAAACCCTAACCATTGAAGCGGGCACCGGATCTAGTGTTATCTAATTGAAAGCTATATAATTTCATTTGATCCGCACATATCCATGAAGCTTTTGTTTGTTTTTACCTCAAAACAAATCCTAATTTCCTTCTTTAAATAATACAAATAACTTGTCAATACATTTTGCAAACACTGCTGCCCTCCATATATCTACTCAGATCAAATAAACACACCCATATCAACTAAATTAATTTCTTCCTTTCTTTTCCATTTGCCATAGAGTCTCCTATTTCCATTGAATACAAACAATATACAACTAATACTAGTAGGAATTCATGCTTAGGAGACTAGTTAGTAAGTACAGAACAATCACCAATAACCTTTGCACGAACATTGACCATTAGAAAAACAATGAAACCCAGAAGCATCCCGAAAAATTATCTCCCTCTGGGTGACTACTGTTGCATATTTCAAGAATGTATGGCAATCCCTACATAGAAGGATGTTCTTCACAACCCGAATGGGTTCTCCAGGTCTGGTCTTCAGAAGTCCATAGGTTGCAGCTAGTTTTGCACTGTGATAGAACAAGAAATCCTTCTTTTGCTGCTCCTCGACTTCCTGAAGAACAAAGCTCATGTCTGGCTCATATCCAGCTTTCAGGCATTTCAAGATTAGTATATCTAATCCACTATAGATGTCTTTTGATTGGGGATGGGATTTATCTCTTGCATAGAATGTATGAAGCTGCTTCTTAATTATAACCCAACTTCGACATGGGTGCTTTCGAAGCCCCCTATCCCTCATATTCTCCCTGACCATTTCTGAGCAATGCCACCTCCCAGAAGCAGCATATAGATTTGATACAAGCACATATGTGGAAGGATCCCGAGGCTCCATCCCAATTATGTGCTTTGCAACACGCTTTCCAATGCTTGTGTTTGCATGGAGCCTGCAACCGTCAAGCAAAGCTCGCCAAACAGAAACCTCAGGGTCAAAAGGCATCTTATTGATCAACTCCTCTGCTTCTTCAAGGAGACCCCAGTACCCCAAGACACCAACTAAGGAGGCGTAATGCTCTGAAGTGGGTTCCAGATCATGAATCATTTTCATTGAGAGAAACAAACTGCGACACTCATCCAGTAAATTTGAGCTGGTGAATTTATAAGCTGAAACAATCAAAACAAAAGTGATTGCATCCGGCTTTATGCCTGCCTTCTCCATACTAGACCAGATAGCCAAGGCCTCATCGCCCTGCCGGTGAAGAAGTTGGCCTGCAATCAAACCATTCCACGAAACTACATCGTGTCCCGGCATAGTATTGAAAGCCTTAATTGCATCATCTATGTTGTAACACTTGGAATACATGCTAATTATGGAATTTCCAACCCCTAATTCAGCATGAAACCCAGTTTTTAAAGCTTGACAGTGGATTTGCTTCCCCACCTCATGGAATCCTAAAGTTCCACAGACGCCAAGTATTGAAGTGAATGCAACTTCATCTAGAACCATTGTCCCCTCTGACTGGCAACGGTAGAAAAGACAAATTGCCTCCTCTGGCAGCCCATTTCGAGCATAGCCACATATCATTGATGTTTGGATTATTGAGTTACCCCCATCAGTTGACAAACTTTGAAACATCCTATCAGCATCATCCATCCTTCCACACTTTGAGCACATATCAATCAGGGCTGCTTCAATACAAGCATTTGACCTGAAACCAAACTTGATGATAAACCCATGAATTTGCCTACTGATTTCCAATTTCAAAAGCAATCCGCAAGCATTAATGACACCAGTCAATGTGAAATCTGTTAACTCTGCTCCTTCTTGGACCATTCTAACAAATAAATTGAGTGCCTTCAACCCTTCATTATTTTTGCAAAATCCTGTCAAAAGTGCATTATAAGACACAGAATTCTTTTCGGGCATCTTGTTAAACATGTCTACAGCCAAATCCACCAACCCAAATTCCATATATGCTGTGATCATCTCAGTCCAAGTAATTATATCTCTGACTGGCATCCTCTCAAACAGAGCCGCTACATGGTTCAGACTTCCACACCTAGTGTAGAACCCGATAATGGCATTGCTCACGCTCAAATTGTTCTCTAATCCAATTCTAATGGCATAAGCATGAATCTCTCTGCCTTGTATCCTAGCATGGCACCTAGCACAAGCAGTCAAAAGAGTCGAAAGCGTGAATTGATCAGCTTTAAACCCCTTATTTTGATTCAAGACACGAAACAGTTCTAAGGCTTTTTCATATGATAAACCTTTCACCAAACTCGAAATCATGGTATTCCATGACGCAATATCTCTTTGAGGCATTTCATCAAACAAATGAATCGCGTGGTCCAAACAACCACACTTTCCATACAAACCGATCAAGGCATTGGCAACAAAAACAAGTTGTGAATAACCCAACTTGATTGCCAAAGCATGAACTTGCAAACCCATTTCCAATTCCAAACTCCGAATACAGGCAGTTAAAATAGCAACAAAACTGTACTCATTAGGCTCAATACCTGAAATCCTCATTCTAAAGAAAAGTTGGATGGCTTCAGTTTCTCGATTCAACTTAGAAAAACTCGAAATTAAAGCACTGTAAGACACCACATCGGGAGTAGACATTCCCATAAAAACCTCATAAGCATCAACAACAAGACCCAACTTGATATAAGCTGCTATGACAGCATTGCCCAGATGGGTATCCTCTCCAAGTTTGAGAATGGAAGCATGTAAAGCTCTTGCAAGATCAATGTCAGTGTACTTGACCGACAAGCGAAGCAAATTGAATAAATCGTCAACTTCAATGAGACAGTCAGTGTTGGTCTGAGGAGAATGATAATTAGAGTCTAAAGGGAAAGAGGATTCAAGATTTTGGGGTTTAGTGAGAGAAAGGGGTGAGGATAGGAGGAATTGAGAGGTGCAGGAGGAGAAATGACAGCGGTGGAGGTGATTGGGTTTAGAGAGAATGTGTGAAGTAAGTGGTTGAGGCGGTGGTTGGCTGGTGGTTGGTGGTGGTTTTGAAGGGAAGTAAAAGGAGTTTTGAGATGGAAGACATAAGGGAGATAGGGTGATAGCGGTGGTAACGGGGGTTTGAGAAATGGAAGCCATGAATAAGAGGCGGCCACCATAGTCTCCTCTTTTACAAAATTGCAACTGTTTTAGATACTGTGTTTAATTTGCTAAGAGGCTCTTCTAATTTTTAACTAAATTTTAGTTAAAATAACTTAAATAGTTTTTCTTAAAAAAATATATATAATTACTTTTATGTCCTCTGAAATCAGGTGTAATAAATTTTATTATGACTAGAAAACATCCAAGAAATAACCATCGAAGCAAAGGCCAGCTATCTCAATATCTAGCACAACAATCATAGATTCTTCTTTAGCCCGCTTGTTAGAAAAAATAGCACAAAATAAAAGTATGGAGAAAAGGTATTAAACATGAAAATATATTAAAAAAATCATGTTTTTTATTTAAATTGTACTTTATTTGCAAAAACAATTCTTTGTGCCTTTTCTTGCTTAAACAACGAAATTAAAGGGGAAATTTTAGGACAAACTCTAATTAGAGTGTTTGGATTAGGTGCTTAGACATCCTTGAACTTGTTTGAGAATATAATAAAGTGGGAACAAGAAAAACATGTTTGCTTGTATTTTTCTTTTATTTTTTTTTTATTGTTCTCTCTTGTTTGATAAAATTTATAAAAATTCAA
>Ga0307518_10002805_pt1 | contig 12656 bp, 12 predicted proteins | sample 25_EM_MG_FD_203889 | JGI IMG/M metagenome (GOLD analysis project Ga0307518, IMG submission 203889) | Populus trichocarpa ectomycorrhiza microbial communities from riparian zone in the Pacific Northwest, United States - 25_EM | ecosystem: Host-associated > Plants > Roots > Unclassified | place... | reverse complement strand
TCTGGTGCTGCTGCGTCACGGGCAGAGCACGTGGAACGCCGAAAACCTGTTCACCGGATGGGTGGACGTGCCGCTGTCGGAGCAGGGCGAGCAGGAGGCGCGCAAGGGCGGGCGGCTGCTCGCGGAGTCCGGTCTGCTGCCGGACGTCGTGCACACGTCGCTGATGCGCCGCGCGATCTCGACCGCCAACCTGGCGCTCGACGCCGCCGACCGGCACTGGATCCCGGTGAAGCGCGACTGGCGCCTCAACGAGCGCCACTACGGCGCGCTGCAGGGCAAGAACAAGAAGCAGACCCTCGACGAGTTCGGCGAGGAGCAGTTCATGCTCTGGCGCCGCTCCTACGACACCCCGCCGCCCCCGATCGACCCGGCCGACGAGTTCAGCCAGGTGGGCGACGCGCGCTACGCCGACCTCGGCGACGCCGCCCCGCTGACCGAATGCCTCAAGGACGTCGTCGCGCGGCTGCTGCCGTACTGGGAGTCCGCGATCGTGCCGGATCTGCGCGCGGGCAAGACCGTGCTGGTCGCCGCGCACGGGAACTCGCTGCGGGCGCTGGTGAAGCACCTCGACGGCATCTCCGACGACGCGATCGCCGGGCTCAACATCCCGACCGGCATCCCGCTGCGCTACGACCTCACCGAAGACCTCAAGCCCGTCACCGCCGGCGGGACCTACCTGGACCCGGAGGCCGCCAAGGAAGCCGCGGCCGCCGTGGCGAACCAGGGCCGCTAAACCCACGCATTTCGTCCTCTGAATGCGGTAGTTCGCTGTCGAACCACCGCGTTCAGAGGACGAATTGCGTCAGGGCAGGGCTTGGACCGACTCGACGCCGGCGGCCTTCCAGCCGTCGGGCAGCCGCTGGAGGCGCAGGACGATCGGCAGGTATCGCTTCGAAGCCTGCCCGGCCGCGTCCGTGACGTCCGACGTCGCGAAGAGCAGCACGCTCGCCTTGTCGTCCACGACCTCCATGACCGCCACGGCCGGATTCGGCGCCATCGACGCCTTCGTGCCCCCGGACCGGATCTGGTTCAGCCGCGCCGCCTTGTCCTGCCGGAACTGGGTCAGCAACTGCCCGGTCGACACGGACTCGTAGCGGGCGTACGTGCCTTCGGGATCCGCCGGATTCACGGTCAGCAGGACTTCCGCGGCGCGCAGGGCACCGTCGCGGGCGGAATCCCGCACCCTCGCAAGCACCCGGTCACCCGCGCCCGGTTTCTCCGCCGCGGACGCGGAGCCCGCCGGGTTGACGTCGACCTCGCCGATCCGCCAGCGGTCGCCCTCGCGCACGGTCGCGAGCAGGACCGTCGCGATGCCCTTGCTGGTGGTGCCCGCCCTGGTACTGGTCTGGTCGACAACGGTCAGCACGCGCGCCTTGTCCGGCGTCTGCTCGACCGCCGCTGAGACGATCACCTTGGTCACGAGCTTGATCGGCTCGGCCGACTTCAGGACTTCGGCGAACAGCTTCGCCAGCTTGTCCCGCGCGCTCGGCGTCACGTTGTCGGCGAGCGCCTTCTCGTAGACGGGCACGGCCGTGCTGTCGTAGGAGAACACCGCTTCGGTCGCCGCCTTGACCGCGGTCAGGATCGATGCGGTTCGAGCGGGGTCGACCAGCGCGAGGTTCGCGGGCGGGCTCTCCGGTTCGGGCTGGGCGGTGCCGGAGACCGTGGTGGTGCAGCCCGCGAGCGCGAGCAGCACGGCCAACCCGGCCCAGCGCTTCACAGCAGACCGAGTTCCCGTGCCCGGGCGTCGACCTGCAGGCGCGACGTCACGCCGAGCGCGACCAGCAGCTCCGAGACGCGACGCTGATAGGTGCGCACGCCCATGCCGAGGCTCTTCGCGGCCTTCTCGTCCTTGCAGCCGGTGGTCAGGAACTCGAGGATCTGCGGTGCCTCCATCCGGATGTCGGCGAACCGCGCGTCGAACGTCTCCAGGGTGGTGGACGCGAGCCAGGCGGTTTCGAACAGCGACAGGATGCCCTGCACCAGCTCGGGGCGCGAGATGACGCTGTAGGAGCGCACCGCCTTGCCCTCGTCGCCCGCCATGATCGCGACCCGCTCGTCGAGCAGGATCGTCTCGTTGATCTCCTCGGTGCCGATCCTGATCTGCGCGCCGAGACCGGACAGATGGTGCAGATGCTGCGCGGTCTGCTCGTTCAGCAGGACGCCGGGGCGGTACAGCTTGCGGATCCGCTTGTCGTGCACCAGCCGTTCGCCCTGCCGCGTGAGCGACGGCCGCGAAAGCGCCCAGGTGTAGAGGTCGTCGGCCGCGCACGCGATGTCGGTCGCCGCGACGAACAGATGAGCCGTCCGGTCGAACAGCTCTTCTTCTCCGCGAATCAGGGAGATGTCACTGACGAGTTCCACGGCGACAGTCTTCCAACATTCCCCGCGGGCCGTGACGGGAACGTCGCTATTGGCCCGCGGATAATCACGACGAAAGTCGGGATCCGGGCATCACACGCGGACGATGTCCCCGGTTCGGGTGACCCGCCTCACCCAGGAGATCTCGGCCAGGGATCGGCCACGTGAACGGCGGCCGACCTGCAGGCGAACAGGGTCTCCCCAGGTGTCATAGGCATCACGAGTACGCGGCCGGGACTAGGCCAAAAGACTACCCACGCGCTTACGATTCCCCTGTGACCACGCCTGTTGCACTCGCCCTGGCCGTCGGCGGACTGATCGTCGGTGTGGTTTTCGGCTTCCTGATCGCGAGGGGCCGCGCCCGCCGCGAGGAGCGGCGACCGACCGGTCCCACCGTGGCCGAACTGCTGGAACGCCTCGTGCGGTCCAGCAACAACGGCGTCGTCGTCCTCAACAAGTTCGGCGACATGGTCCTGCACAACCCGCGCGCCTACGAGCTCGGACTGGTGAAGGTCAACCAGGCCGATCCGCGGGCCCGCAAGGCCGCCGAGCAGGTGGTCGAGACCGACGAGCCGATGGAGATCGACCTTTCCCCGCTGGAGGCGAGGGGCCGTCAGCCCGAGGCCGTCCTCGGCGAGGTCCGCCCGCTCGGCGACGGGTTCACCGTGGTCGAGGCCGTCGACCACTCCGAGGCGATCCGGCTCGAAGCCGTCCGGCGTGACTTCGTCGCGAACGTGAGCCACGAGCTGAAGACGCCGGTGGGCGCGATCGCGCTGCTCACCGAGGCCGTCCTCGACGCCGCGGAGGACACCGAGGAGGTCCGCCGTTTCGGCGGCAAGATCCTCCGCGAATCGACCCGGCTCGGCCAGCTGGTCACCGAGCTGATCGCGTTGTCGCGGCTGCAGGGCGCCGAGCGGCTGCCCGACCTCAACGTCGTCGAGGTCGACGCCGTGGTCCGCGAGGCGCTCGGCCGGACGACGCTTTCGGCGGAATCCGCCGAGATCAGCATCACCACCGACGCGGCCAGCGGGCTGCTCATCGAGGGCGACCGGACGCTGATGGTCACCGCGCTGTCGAACCTGCTGGAGAACGCCGTCGCGTACTCGCAGCCGGGCAGCCCGGTGTCGATCAGCAGGCGCCTGGTCGACGGCAAGGTCGAGATCGCGGTGACCGACCGCGGTATCGGGATCGCCGAGGACGAGCAGCAGCGCGTCTTCGAACGGTTCTACCGCGCGGACAAGGCGCGATCGCGGGCGACCGGCGGCACCGGGCTGGGGCTGGCGATCGTCAAACACGTGGCCGCCAACCACGGCGGTTCGGTCGGCCTGTGGAGCCGTCCCGGCACCGGGTCGACCTTCACCCTGCGCATCCCCGCGCACATCCCCGCCGAACCGGCCGCGCCCGTGAAACAGGCTCCGCCGGCCTCCCGGCCGGAGAAGACCCCCGAGCGGACACCCCGTCTCGTGGCAACAGGGCAAGAAAGCCCCGACCATGGAGGAAACCTGTGACGAGGGTTCTCATCGTCGAGGACGAAGAGTCGTTCGCCGACCCGCTCGCGTTCTTGCTCCGCAAAGAGGGCTTCACCGCCGCCGTCGCCGTGACGGGGCAGCAGGCGCTCGAGGAGTTCGACCGCAACGGCGCCGACATCGTCCTGCTCGATCTCATGCTCCCCGGGATGAGCGGCACCGACGTCTGCAAGCAGCTCAGGCAGCGTTCCGCGGTTCCGGTGATCATGGTGACCGCGCGCGACAGCGAGATCGACAAGGTCGTCGGGCTGGAGCTGGGCGCCGACGACTACGTCACCAAGCCGTACTCGGCCCGTGAGCTCATCGCGCGGGTGCGGGCGGTGCTGCGGCGCGGCGGCGAGCCGGGCTCCGAAGGCGACCTGGCGCCGCTCGTGCTGACCGCCGGGCCGGTGCGGATGGACGTCGAGCGGCACGTGGTGACCGTCGACGGCCAGGAGGTCTCCTTGCCGCTCAAGGAGTTCGACCTGCTCGAGTACCTGCTGCGCAACGTGGGCCGCGTGCTCACCCGCGGGCAGCTGATCGACCGGGTGTGGGGCGCGGACTACGTCGGCGACACCAAGACGCTCGACGTCCACGTGAAGCGGCTGCGGTCGAAGATCGAGCCGGACCCGGGCTCGCCCCGGCACCTGGTCACCGTCCGCGGCCTGGGCTACAAGTTCGAGACGTGAGATCGCGCGTGAAGGCCCCCTTCCCTCGGCTCAGCCGAGGGAAGGGGGCCTTCACGCGGAGCCTCCTGCGATACAGATCACGGTTACGGTTTCGTGACCTGACGTGGGGGCGGGTACCGTAGACGCTCGTGCGCCTAGGGGTACTCGACGTCGGTTCCAACACCGTCCACCTGCTCGTGGTCGACGCCCACCGTGGCGCCCACCCGACCCCGATGCATTCCGAAAAGGCCGTCCTCCGCCTCGCCGAGCAGATCACCCGCAACGGCGACCTGAGCCGCGCGGGCGCGGACAGCCTCGTCCGCGCGGTCGAATCGGCGAAGGCGGCCGCGGCCCGGCTGGGCTGCGAAGAGGTCATGGCGTTCGCCACCTCCGCGGTCCGCGAAGCCAAGAACGCCCCGAAGGTGCTGGCGAAGGTCCAGGAGCAGACCGGCGTCGAACTGAAGGTGCTTTCCGGGATCGACGAGTCCCGGCTCACCTTCCTCGCCGTCCGCCGCTGGTTCGGCTGGTCGGCGGGCAAGCTGCTCGTGCTCGACATCGGCGGCGGCTCGCTCGAGATCGCGATGGGCCGTGACGAGGAACCGGATCTGGCCGAATCGCTGCCACTGGGCGCGGGCCGGACCACGCGGACGCGGTTCCAGCACGACCCGCCGTCCCGTTCGGAGCTCATCGCGACTTCGGTGTGGCTCGAAGAACAACTCGCCCCGCTCGCGAAGAAGGTCGCCAAATTGGGTGAACCCGATCGTGTCGTGGCGACGTCGAAGACGTTCCGGTCACTCGCCCGGCTGACCGGAGCGGCGCCGTCGGCCAGCGGGCCGCACGTGCGCCGTACCCTGACCGACACCGCGTTGCGCCAGCTCATCGCGTTCATCTCCCGGATGACCGCCCATGACCTGGCCCAGCTCGAGGGGGTCAGCGCGAGCAGGTCGCATCAGCTGGTGGCCGGAGCGCTCGTCGCACAAGCCACCATGCGGGCGCTTTCCCTGGAAGAACTGGAGATCTGTCCGTGGGCGCTGCGAGAAGGTGTCATCCTTCGACGGCTGGACCATTCGAACGGTGCGGACGAGACTGTGGGCGGCAGCGCCCGACTGGACTTAGTCGACGGAGAACGGGCACGGTGAAGAGGTGACGGAAATGCGGATGACGGTGGATAGCGCGCGCGACGCCGCCGATGCCCCGTCGCGTGCCGGTTCACAACGGCTGGAGCGCGCATTGGACAGCACGGTATGACGGACGAGACAGAGAGCGGCCAGCCACAGAAGACCGTGGCGGAGCTGCTCGCGCAGCACGGAGCCCAGCCCGAAGGCGGGCGCCGCAGGCGACGCCGCGCGGCCGACGACGAGGACGAGGCCGCCGAGCCCACTCGCGGACGGCGCGCGCCGTCGGTGAGCGACACCGCGCCGCAGGCGATCATCGACAGGGTGTCCGGCGACACCCCGCCGCCCGCCAACCGTCCTCCGCGCCGTTCGCGCCCGCAGGCTCCGCCTGATGGGTTCTCGGCGGGAGAAAGTACCTCGAACCCCGCACCGCGTCCGCTCCCGCAGCCGCAGCAGGACTCCGGGCCGCTGCCGGTGCCGCCGAACGCCCCGACCCGGCAGACGCCGCCGGTGCGCCCGCCGCAGGAGCAGAGCGGCTATCAGCAGCGCCCGCCGCAGCAATCCGGTCAATTCGTGCGGCCGACGCCGCCGCAAGAGCAAAGCGGTTACCAGCAGCGCCCGCCGCAGCAATCCGGCCAGTTCGTGCGGCCGACGCCGCCGCAAGAGCAGTCCGGTTACCAGCAGCGCCCGCCGGACTCCGAAGGGCTGCCCCCGCGCGGCCGTCCGCGGCCGCCGGGCCCGGAGGAGACCCGCGGCGCGGTGCCGCCGGTCCGCCGCCGTCCCGAGCCGCCTGCCGGGCCCCCGTCCTCTGGCCTCTCGGCGAGACTCGACGGCGGCCTCGACGCCCCGGCCGAAGACGTCCAGGACCAGCCGGGCCCGATGGCCAGTGGTGCGTTCGCGACGCCGCCCGCCCAGCCGGCGCGGCGCCGACGTCCGGCCGCCCGTCCGCCGCAGCCGAAGGCCGAGCCGAGCACCGAGCAGTTCGCCGCGGTCGGCGACGAGACCGCGCCCGAACCCGAGGCGCCCGTCGAGCCGGCGGCACCGCCCGCCGGGCTCGCCGGCTGGCGCAAGCGCAGGCAGAAGGTGCAGTCCGAGGACACCGAGATCGGCGGGATCCCGCCGGTGCCGCCCCCGGTCGCGCCCGTCGAGCCGGACCCCGAGCCCGAACCGGACCCGTTCGACGCGGGCCCGCCCACCATGGGGCATCCGGCGCCGATGCCGTTCGTGCCACCGCACTCGCTCGACGATCGCGACCGTCAGGACAACCTCGACGAGTACGAGCGCGAGTTCGCCGACCCGGCGTATCCCGACGGCGGCCCGGACTTCGAACGTGACGACTACGGCTACCGCGCCGACGAGTACGAGGACGACTACGACGATCAGGTCGAGGACGTCGTCGACGAGCCCGCGGCGCCCGCGGAGAAGGTCTCGCCGGGCAAGCAGTGGCTGGCGCTGGCCGGCCAGCTCGCCCTCGGCGTCGTCGGCGGTGCCGCGGTGTGGCTGGGCTTCAACTGGCTGTGGGTGAACATCCCCGCCGCCGCGCTGGTCGCCGCGTTGCTGGTGATCGTCGCGCTGGTGTGGATCGTCCGGAAGATCCGCAAGGCGGAGGATCTGCAGACCCTGGTGCTCGCGGTGCTGGTCGGCCTGGTGGTGACGGTCTCACCGGCCGCACTCCTGCTGGTCGCCCGTTAGCGGTCTCGGGAAGAATGCCGGAATGGTTCAGCAGGTTCCGGTAGGCCTCTCGACGGCGTCCGTCTGGCCGTTGCGGGCGGGAGTGGCGTTCGAGCTGGCCGCCGACCTCGGCTACGACGGTGTCGAGGTGATGGTCTGGGCCGACCCGGTCAGCCAGGACGTCTCCGCGCTGCGCCGGTGGTCGCGGCGCACCGGGGTGCCGGTGCTGTCGATCCACTCGCCGTCGTTGCTGATCACCCAGCGCGTCTGGTCGCCGGATCCCGTGGTGCGCCTGCGGATGTCGGTCGAAGCGGCGCAGGAGCTGGGCGCGCGCACGGTCGTGGTGCATCCGCCGTTCCGGTGGCAGCGCCGCTACGGCGACGCGTTCGGAGACCTCGTCGACGAGCTCGAAGACGCCAGCGGAATCGAGATCGCGGTCGAGAACATGTTCAAGGTCCGCCCGCCCGGTGGCTCGCGGACGTCGCGGGTGTCGGCGTTCCGGCCCTCGATCGACCCTACGGACGTAGGGTTTCGCCACTACACGCTCGACCTGTCCCATACAGCGGCAGCCGGGATGGACGCCCTCGCGCTCGCCGATCGGATGGGTCCGGGGCTCGCGCACGTCCATCTGGCGGACGGCACGGGACTCCCGAAGGACGAGCACCTGGTGCCAGGACGCGGCATCGAACCCTGCGCCGAACTGCTGGAAAAGCTCGTGAGCAGCGATTTCTCCGGACAGGTCGTGCTGGAGATCAACACCCGGCGGTCGCCGAGCGCGGCGCGACGGTCGCGGGACCTCGCGGAGTCACTCTTGTTCGCGAGGCTGCACCTCGGCCAGTGACAAAGATCGTCTCCAGGTGCGGAGATTCATTCCTCCCTGCGCTCGAGGCGCTGGTACACGTAAAGTTCCGACCGTGAACCAGCTGCGCTTGTTGATCTCCCGCACCCCGATGGATCGGCTCGTGGCCTGGGTCAGTGCTCGGTGAGCGCGACCGACGAAACGAGCACCTCCTTCGACGAGGCATGCGCGACGAGATCACTGGGTGACGGCACGTTCACGGCGGTACTCCGTACCGAATGGTCGATCGGCGGACATCCGCACGGCGGGTTCCTGATGGCCTTGATGGCGCGGGCCGCCCTCTCGTTCCTGCACGAACGCGGCGAGCCGCCGTCCGAGCCGCTCGCGATCAGCGCGGAGTTCCTGCATCCGCCCGCGGTGGGGCCGGTGCTGCTGCGCATGGACGTCCGGAAGGTCGGCAGGCGCGCCTCGGTCGTCGGGGTCCTGCTGGAGCAGCGGGGCCGCAGCTGCGTCGAGGCCAGGGTGACCACGGGACGGCTGCCGATGCGGCGGCCGGAGTGGACCGACGTCCCGGCCATGGCCGCGGAGCCGCCGCCCGGCGCGGTGCCCGTGACCGGTGAGACGTCCGAAGGCCTCTTCAACCTCGCGAAGGGCTGTGAGGTCCGGCTCGACCCGGCGAGCGTCGGCTATCTGCACGGCCGGATCGGCGACCCGCCGAGGATGCGGCTGTGGGTCCGGCCCCGGCACGGTCTCGCGGACCCGTACTTCGCCCTGCTCGCGAGCGACGTGAACCCGCCGGTGGTCTACAACCTCGGCCGGGTCGGCTGGGCGCCCACCGTGCAACTGACCGCGTTGCTGCGCACCCGGCCGGCGCCGGGCTGGCTGCGGGTGATCGTCCAGAGCCAGTCGGTGCACGAGGCCTGGTTCGACTCGGACGCCCTCGTGGTCGACTCGCAGGGCAGGCTGGTCTGCCAGGCGCGGCAGCTGGCGCTTGCCCCGGCGCCTGGCGGCTGACGGCCGTTTGGCACGCTGGGAGACATGAGCGTGATCGCGGTTCTGGGTGCCGGGAAGATCGGGGAGGCCCTGCTCTCGGGCCTGCTGCACGGCGGGCACAGCCCGGACGACCTCCTGTTCACCGAGCGGTATCCGGCGCGCGCGGCCGAGCTGACCGAGCGCTACGGCGTGCACGAGGCCAGTGTCGCCGACGCCGCCCGCCGGGCCGACGTGCTGGTCGTCGCGGTCAAACCGCAGGACATCGAGCCGGTTCTGGACGAGCTCGCGCCGCTGCTCGGCAAGGAGTCGCTGGTGGTCTCGCTGTGCGCGGGCCTGCCGACCGCCCTGTACGAGCGCAGGCTGGCCGACGGCGTCCCGGTGGTGCGGGTCATGCCGAACACCCCGATGCTCGTCGGAGAGGCGATGAGCGCCGTCTCGGCGGGCGCGCACGCGACGGCCGAGCACATCGCGGTGGTGAAGGATCTGCTCTCGCACGTCGGGCAGGTCGTCGAGGTGCCCGAATCGCAGCAGGACGCCGTCACGGCGCTGTCCGGCTCCGGGCCCGCGTACTTCTTCTACCTGGTCGAGGCCATGATCGACGCCGGGATCCTGCTCGGCCTGCCGCGGGCGCTCGCCGGGCAGCTGATCATCCAGTCGGCGGTCGGGGCGGCGAAGATGCTCGCCGAGTCCGACGAACACCCGGTGCTGCTGCGCGAAGCCGTCACCTCGCCCGCCGGGACGACCATCAACGCCATCCGCGAGCTGGAGAAGCACGGCGTCCGCGCGGCGCTGCTGGCCGCCATCGAGGCCGCGAAGGACCGCTCGACCGAGCTGGGCCGGGCCCACGAACCCCGCGTTTAGTCCTCTGGATGCGGTGGTTCGACGTCGAACCACCGCATCCAGAGGACGAAATGCGTAGTCGGACGGGCCCATCCCGGTGACTCGCGTCGCTTTAGCCACACGTGTCCCGCTACTCTCAGGAGAGCACGTGCGTGTCGATACCACAGGTGGGGAAGCCTCGTGGCGCGACACGTGTCGAAGGACACGGTGAATCATGCCGCCGAACAAGAAGGATGACCTGCCTTCAGTGGGCCAGGTCCAGTTCCTGACGGTCGCCGAGGTGGCCACGCTGATGCGGGTCTCCAAGATGACCGTCTACCGCCTCGTTCACTCGGGCGAGCTGCCCGCGGTGCGCGTGGGGAAGTCGTTCAGAGTGCCCGAAAAGGCTGTACACGAATATCTGCAGGGCGCGTACTTCGACGTGGGCTGAGGCTCGCGCGCGGAGCACAACGTGCCCGCCCGAGGGCGTCTTCCGGGGCGCGGGTACCCTGGAAGACCGCTCGTGCCTGTGCGCTCCACCCGTTGGACGCTGCGCCGGGCAGCGTGACCGACGACGAAGGAAGGAGCGCTCACGATGGGCTCTGTGATCAAGAAGCGCCGTAAGCGCATGTCGAAGAAGAAGCACCGCAAGTTGCTGCGCCGGACGCGCGTTCAGCGTAGGAAGGCCGGCAAGTAAGACACAGCCGGTGAGTGGCCCGTCCAGTTTCTGGACGGGCCATTCCCATTTCGTGGGCGGTTTCCGCCCATTCGAGTGAGACGTGCATCCCCTCTGCGAGCAGCGGGTTAATAGCATGTAAGCGCTGACTCGACTACCCCTAATGAGCGGTAACATCTCAAGGGCAGCCGCGCGATGCTTCCAGTGAGTGCAGGTACGCGCACACTCGGTAGATCAACCGCGCTCAAGGTCATCAGGACCCCGTGATCGAAAGTCCGAGAACCGCCCAAAGCCGCAGGGAGTCCTATGCCGTCGAACATCGTGCTCGTGACCGGGGTCGGGGGAGACCTTGGCGGGAAGCTGCTCGCCAGACTCGGCAACAATCCGGGGTTCGAGCGGGTGATCGGCGTGGACACCACTCCCCCGCAGAAGTCGGTACTGCAGCGCATGGGGCACGCCGAGTACGTCCGCGCCGACATCCGCAACCCGCTGATCGCCAAGGTGATCAGCACGGCCAAGGTCGACACGGTGGTGCACGCCTCGTGCACCGCGCATCCGGCGGGCCCGGCCCGCCGGACCGCGATCAAAGAGGTCAACGTCATCGGCACGATGCGGCTGCTGGCGGCCTGCCAGCGCTCGCCGCTCGTACGCAAGCTCGTGGTGAAGTCGACGGCCGCCGTCTACGGCGCCGGCGCGCGCTCCCAGGCCGTCTTCACCGAGGATTCGGAGCTCATCCCCACCTCGGCCAGCGGCTACGCGAAGGACGCCGTCGAGATGGAGGGGTACGTCCGCGGGCTCATGCGCCGCCGCCCCGACATCACGACGACGCTGCTCCGGTTCGCCAACATCATCAGCCCGGAGATCGACACCGTGCTTTCGCGTTACTTCGCGCTGCCGGTCGTCCCGACCGTCTTCGGCTACGACGCGCGCATCCAGCTGCTCCACGCTTCGGACGCCCTCTCGGTGTTCGAGCAGGCGACGCTGAACGACAAGCCCGGCGTGTTCAACGTCGGCTCGGATGGGGTACTCACGCTCTCTCAGGCGATCCGGCGAGCCGGGCGGGTCGAGCTGCCGATGCCCAGCGGCGTCGTGCCGTCGGTCGGCAAGGTGCTGCGCGGGGCGCGGGTGGTCGACTTCTCCGCCGACCAGGTCCGGCTGCTGAACTTCGGCCGCGTCGTGGACATCACGAAGCTCAAGAAGGACTTCGGCTACACCCCGCGGTGGACGACGCGGGAAGCGTTCGACGACTACATCACCGGCCGCGGGCTCCGGCCCGTGGTGGACGGCGGCAGGCTCGCCGGATTCGCGGGCAAGGTGCTGGTGGCCGCGGCGACCGGACAGGCGGCGCACCGATGAGCAGGCCACACGAGAACTCTCACGAAGGCGAGGCGGAAGACGTGAGCGGCGCTGAAGCGCAGGTCATCCCGTTGCACGGCCCCGGCAGAGAGAAGCCGGACCCGGCAGCCCAGGCGGAACGGGATCTTCGCGAGTCGGAAGAAGCGCAAGAACACCTGGACTCCGAGCGCCGGGCCGACGCGCCCGTCGTCGAATTCCCCGGGGCGGCGCGGGTCTCGCCCGCCCGGACCCGGCCCGCCGACGCGGACCTCCTCCCGGACTCGCTCAGGACGGCGCTGGGGTTCCTGCGGGACAGGCTGACCGGTGACTACACCGTCGACGAGTTCGGCTTCGACGCCGAGCTCACCGAGACCCTGCTGTTGCCGCCGCTGCGCGCGCTGTACGAGAAGTGGTTCCGGGTCGACACGTTCGGCGTCGAGAACCTGCCGTCCGACGGCGGCGCGCTGCTGGTGTCGAACCACTCCGGCACGTTGCCGCTCGACGCGCTGATGACCGCCGTCGCCGTGCACGACCACGTCCCCGGTGGCAGGCATCTGCGCGGCCTCGGCGCGGATCTGGTGTTCCAGCTGCCGCTGATCGGCTCCTTCGCCCGCAAGTCCGGGCAGACGCTCGCCTGCAACGCCGACGCGGAACGCCTGCTGCGCAAGGGAGAACTCGTCGGCGTCTGGCCGGAAGGGTTCAAGGGGATCGGGA
>Ga0307518_10002804_pt1 | contig 12656 bp, 4 predicted proteins | sample 25_EM_MG_FD_203889 | JGI IMG/M metagenome (GOLD analysis project Ga0307518, IMG submission 203889) | Populus trichocarpa ectomycorrhiza microbial communities from riparian zone in the Pacific Northwest, United States - 25_EM | ecosystem: Host-associated > Plants > Roots > Unclassified | place... | reverse complement strand
GAAATTAAGGAAATAAACAACTCAAGATAATCAAAAAATTATTTCTATCATCTAATCAAAGAAAATTATCAAACATTTTATATAATTTATTTTATTGTATGTCTTGTTATATATCTATATAAGATATCTCTATAAATTGAATGTAAAATAAATATTAAAATCAGCAAACAATATCATTCATTTGAAACTTTTTCTCTCTCTTATTTTACTTTTATTCCAACCAAAATCATGGTAGAATCAACCAAAATCAGCAACAATATCTATCGTCTAAAAAAACAAAAGATAGACAATTGATCCCTAGAGGTACCTAGGATTTGACCACACCCACATTTTATTTCTTATTCTTTGACTCTAAGATGATCAAATCCAAGAAATTATATTTTAATAGAAATTGTTTAATAATCAAACGCCCTTAGAACATCCCCATTTACCGTTCTTTAAATTATTCAAGGGCAGCTTTCCAAGCCGACGAGCCTAACTTCGACCTTTCCCATTCTTCAAAAAATGCTTGATCACGTACAATGCCTTAAACTGAAAAAGAAAAATTAATTAATTAATTAATTATTCAAGGGTTCTGGACTAAACGTATGACATTCGTCACCTTTAAACATACTCCTGAGGAATCTTTCATTAAACTATTTGCTCGTTTTTTTTCAGTTTTTTTTTTTTAAAAATAGTTATCGTATTTATTTACTTTTGTTTATTTCTTTATGCATATAATACTCCATGATCTCATCCTGAAATGTGAAACTTCGAGCATATTCGAAAGAAGTTTGGTTTTCCAATATTTAACCAATAAAATCCATTTTATTTTTATTTTTTGTTTATTTGATATTATAATAGTTTATATGGTTGCAGCTTGAACAAATAGGTTTTAAAAAACTATAAATTTTTCTAATCATATCTCATCAAATTTTTATAAATGATTATAAAACAAAGATTTTAATGAGACCCATTGTAATAAAATATTTTTAAAATTATAATTATAACAAAATGCAATTTTAATCATATCTCATCAAACTACCAAAGTCAGCCCTTAGAGTGCAACTCTTAATGATAAGTTTATTACATGCACTATTTATCTTTTTTTTTTTTTTTTGCATATTTTTGTTGTCTAAGCTGAGTATTTAGGATCACACACTATGAGTTAGAATTCAATCAAGATGGTACTTATTCAATCAAGATGGTATAAAAAGACTGGTAATTAAGATCTTGGGTTGTATAATCAAGATGGTACTTATTATTATGACTGAAGTTACTTAATTAAAGAAAGTTATTGGATATACAAGTGTTAGGCTATGCCTACTTTTTTTTTTCAAGTTCTAGAAAAAAAAACATATATATATATATATATATATATATATATATATATATGTATGTATGTATATATTTAATTTTTCACCATGAGTTAGGAATGATCTTGTTTTGTTCGTGTAATTTTCTTAGATTTAGTTTTTTTATTACAAAATATAAGACTAATAAGATTTTGAAAAATCTTAATTCAATAAACACGATTCCAAATTTTCATGGATTTTTTTATAATAAATAAGAAAATTAGAGATAAAAATTATATAATTGTTTTGTGAAGAATAGGATACCAAGTCAAGTGAAATCCACTGAAATAAGAAACAAGAGATTATGAAAAGAAAAGGAAGCTCTAACAAGAATATTACAGAAATGATCAAGTAATGAATTAATATCGATGAACTATAACTCAACTCATCGAGTTCGAACCTCTGTTTTATAATCTAAAAGATAAAAATAATAATAGATTAATCCATTAACTAAGCCCTATGATTCCAAGAAGCATGCCCGGGCATGAAGAAGAGAAGAAAATCATATAATCCTATTCACAACATGAATATGAAATTCTACATCTAACACTACTAGAAAATTAATAAATACAAACAAAAATATGAATAGAAAAAATCTATAAGTATATTACGATGATCTTTACTATAGAATTTCTCATCCCTATATCCATCGGTAAACACCGACAGAAAAATTAATGTGGTATAGACCGAGAATAATGGAGGGTGTTATAGTAGGATTCAAAAAGACAAATCATATGGTGACGTTATATTTTTACCAATAGAATGACCGAAGGAGTTACTGACATAATAATTCTTTTGGTAATGTCGTCGGTGATATTTAATTTATGACCTCACGATCGACCCTTCTCTCCTCCTCCCTTATTTCTCCTTTTTCTTTATGTATTTTTTTTCTACAACAAACAGCTACCCCTCTCCTCCTCTCCAATCTCAACACAATTCAACCTCCAATAACAAATTTGGCAATCACAATACTTAGTTTGTCAACATCCGTATTCTGATTTAAATTTTATTGAGGATTCTCCACTTTAAATAAGCAAATGTATTTTTTTTTATTTGAACTCAATTTTAAAATTTTGATTTTTTTGCATATTCTTTTGTACTATATTTATTTTGTTTGGGTATTTAGTTGTTTTATAGTTTTTTCTCATACAAATTTGTTGTATGGAGTTATGATTTGTACATGTTAGGATTTGTTTTAGATTTTGTAAAATTACATTTGTTTGTAAATTGATGAAACTTATGTCAAATTTTTTATTTAGGTGTTTTGTGATGAAATAAATAATGGCTTATGTAATGGGTCCGTTTTATATTTTGTGAATTTTATTGTTGAGTTGAAATTGTTAATTATTACATGTTGTCATCATTATTAAGAGTACTATTAAAATATATAGAATAAGTTTGAGTTAAATCAATATTTTTTGCAAATTATTTAGTTAACATTGTTAATTAATACATATTGTCATCATTATTTTATATAGGTTTGATATAAATATTGGATGATCGTTCATGGATGTATAGAGATTCACCCCAAGTGTTATAGAGGATGAATTATTGTAATGGGGTTCATGATCTTATTAATTACACACTATATAATCTGAGAAATATTAGTGGAGAGGGTATTACATGTCCATGTAAGAGATGTAAAAATAAAAAGTTTCTCTATCTAGATGTTGTAACGATGCATCTTCTACAAAAATGGTTCATGAAGAAATATCTATGTTGGTATGCATACATAATATATTCTTCACGATACTATAGTAGAAAGGATGATTGGGTCAACTTCTAGTTCTAGCAACGTGTATGGATTTATAGATGACAATAATAATCCTTATATGAATATTGTTATGGATGCGATGAAAATAAATCAGGGTCATGCCGATCAATGTCTAATTGTAGATGAAGAACGTAATGCAAACACGCCTATGTTTTTTTTATCTTTTAAAAGATTCTGAAGAACCATTATGAGATTATTGCATAAATCACAATAAATTATCAGTCATTGCATAAGTGTTTAACATCAAATCAGATCATGGGTTGAGTGAGGCCAGTTATAACAAAATTGTTGAATGAGCGAGAAGCATTTTACCTGAAGGGAACAAGTTGAAAGAGAACGTTTATGTTGCTAAATCCATGATGAAACTCCTCAGTCTAGGATATTAGAAAATTGACATGTGTCTAAATTCTGCATGTTGTACTACCTTGAAAATACAGAGTTGACCAAGTGCAAAACATGTGGGCATTCTCATTATAAACCTATGACTTGCAGGGGAAAGACTCTTATCGCACACATAAAACTTAGATACTTTCCAATCACACCTACACTACAGAGATTATTCATGTTACTAGAAACTACTGAGCATATGACATGACAACAATTACATGATGCGGTGGATGGAATGATGGTGCACCCATTCAATTGTGAAGCCTATAAACACTTTAATAGTGTGCATCCTCAGTTTTTAGTGGAGACAAAGAATGTGTGTCTTGGGTCATGTACATACAAATTCAATCCATTCTGGTCATTTGCTGCTCTTTATTCTTGTTAGTCGATGATACTCATATTTACAACTTGCCAGCGGGGATGTATATGAGGTTGGAGTTCATGTTTTTATCTATGATCATACACGGTTCTAATAGTCCAAGTTGGAATATAGATGTTTGTCTTCGACCATTAATTGATAAATTGAAGCACTTATGGTCATCTAGGGCTTTGATTTATGATCTATCAAGAATTTTTTTTTAATGAAGATAGATTTGATGTGGACTATCAATGATTTTCCAACTTATGAAATGATTTCTGGTTGGAGCATGCATGGAAAACTAGCATGTTCATATTGTATGGAAAATAATAAGGCATTCACGCTAACAAATAGAGGTAAAACATCTTTTCTTACTACTACCAGTGGTTCTTGCCAACGGATCACAAGTTTAGAAAGAACATAAATGACTTATTTATTAGAAAAGTTGAAAGGGTTGTTGCATCACCGCTTCTTTCAGGTGAAGAATTGTATAACGTGGTGTCAGAGTACGGTAACATTGTGTTTAGTTTTTAATTCCGTAAGCAGAAGTTTCTTGGTTTTGGTTTGACTTAAAATTTGATAAAGCAAAGTATTTCCTGTGAGCTTTCTTATTGGAAGACCAATCTCCTCTGCTATAACCTTGATGTCATACACATGAAAAATAATGTGTTTGAGAACATTTTCAACATGGTTATGGACGTGAAGGAGAAGACAAAGAACAACATCAAGGCTAGAATAGATACAACTTTGTTTTGTCATTGTAAAAATATGGAGTTGATTTATATTGGGTTACAGGTCGCAAAGCTCAAAGCCAACCTCACTTTAGACAAGAATGCATAGTTACTTGTCTACCAATAACTCAAAAGTTTGTGTTTTCCTGGTGGACATGCCTCGAACATATCAAGGTTGGTGAATTTAGAGGATTGCATATTGTATGGAATGAAGAGCCATGATTGCCACATGTTTATGCAAACACATGTTTATGAAAAGTTTGGTCTTATTGGAAGACCAATCTCCTCTACTATAACCTTGATGTCATACACATGAAAAATAATGTGTTTGAGAACATTTTCAACATGGTTATGGACGTGAAGGAGAAGACAAAGGACAACATCAAGGCTAGAATAGATACAACTTTGTTTTGTCATTGTAAAAATATGGAGTTGATTTATATTGGGTTACAGGTCGCAAAGTTCAAAGCCAACCTCACTTTAGACAAGAATGCATAGTTACTTGTCTACCAATAACTCAAAAGTTTGTGTTTTCCTGGTGGACATGCCTCAAACATATCAAGGTTGGTGAATTTAGAGGATTGCATATTGTATGGAATGAAGAGCCATGATTGCCACATGTTTATGCAAACACTCGTTCCTTTAATTTACTGGGATTTATTGACAAAGAGGATATGAGATGCACTCAAGGAGATTAGTCACTTCTTTAGAGATTTATGCTCCAACAAGTTGCAGACATAACACATGGAGAGACTTGAAATGAATATCGTCAAGACAATATGCAAACTTGAGATGATATTTCCTCTATCGTTTTTTGACTTCATGGAGCATCTACCTATATTTTTACCGTTTGAGGCAAAAGTTGGAGGCCTACTCCAATATAGATGGATGTATTCATTCGAGAGGTTAGGGTTTACACATGCATCTTAATTAACATTTTATTATCTTTCTTTGCATATTTCAAAACACTCATTTAATTCCATACAGGTACTTATTCAACCTTAGGTCGATGCATGGTTTTCAAAATATATACTTATCAATGACAAAAATCAATAGCCATCCATAATAATTTTTGAAAAACTAATATCATTTAATAAATGTGATTTTAGATTTACAAATATTGAGACTACTAGAACAATAACATCCTGAATGGAAATTCCATTCAGGATACCTTAGGTCGATGCATGGTTTTCAAGGTTAGGATCAACTTAAATATTTTTTATGTTAATTTGGACCGTTTATTGAAATTACTGAAATTTTCCTTTTATAAATTTTTACTTCAAGAAAAAATTTGAATGAGAGAGAGCTGATAATAATATTGCAAGGAGGGATTGAGAGAATGTTGCAATTAGGTAAGATCGAATTCAAGATATTTTTTTATTTCAAATATTAAAATTTTATTTTTAATTTACTAACAAATAATTAATTTGTACCATATAGGTTGCATGATTTTTGGTACGAGGCGCAAAAGAAAACAAAGAAATATGCGAAAGAAAGAGAGCTTTCATGTGCACCCCTTAATTGGCCCCACGGTCTCGACGATGATCGGCCTTCACCTCTATTTTAGATTTATTGTATTTGAACATACAAATATTTAAATTTGTAATAAATATTTGATTTTTAGACTGATTTATTTTATTTTAATTATATTTCTACTTCTGTTCAATATATATATTTTTAAAATATTACTGATAGGGTCATTGACGATACAACTCCATCGGTATATTCGAGAGAGTTGAAAAAGAATTACTGCAAATGCCACTAATACTGATAGGGTTACCGACAGAATTAGATCGTCGGTATATTCTAGAGAGTTGTAAAAGAATTACTGCAAATACCACTGCTACTATTACAGATGGTATTCTGTTGATGATATGTTATATTTACTGATGGATATACTGATGAAATAAAGCGGGAAAATTTTTTTTTTTACGCACTTTGTCCGTCTGTAAATCCATCGATATATTTATTACCGACAGACTCATCAACAACCCATAAATTACTAACAAGAGTTTTTCCTATGGATTGTTTCTATTTGTGAGTCTATCGGTAACATATATACCGACAAACTACTGGTGTAAATACCAATATAAATTTTCGTCCATAAAATTGTTAAATGAAAGGGAAAAGTAAGCCCCACCACCTCCTTATCAATTCAAATCTCCAAGCTATCAACTAGTCAATTCACTGTTTTTGTTTCTTGTAGCTGGGGAAGGTTTAATTGCTATGTCATGAGATTTTTCAAATCTTATTAGTAAACTATGGACCTTCAAAGCAACCAGTCCGAGCTTCCTATATTACTTACCCCGACATGATTTTTAAAAGCAACCATCGTCTTTACTTTTGTCCTACAGTGCTGCTCGTCATAGATTCAAGAATAACGGCACCAAATTAAATAAATGGAAACAAAATGGTCAGACAATGGTAGAGATCTAAGTGGAATGGCAACATGCTTTTAATAAAAGAGTGACGCCAAGGCAAAAAGATAAAACAAATTACTTACTTTATGGTGCTCTCAACATAATTTAATTAATAAACTGATCAATATTAAACACTAAATTCTGCATATAGTCCACACTATGAATATTAATATGCTGTTGATTTAAGTAAATTTGGAGATGCTGATGCATGTTTCTTTCTTTGAAATCAACAGAAAGCATGAAGGCTGATGGTTGAGTAAAAAAAAAAAAAAATCTAGAATTAGCAACGATATTAAGCGATGTTGTTTTCTTGGGTGCAAAAAATTTAGCAACGCCATAGGAAAACTTCTTGACAATGACTAACCTTTAAACTTTATGACCCCATTATTTATGTAGGCTGAGCATCAAATTAACTACTTGCGAGTTGTTACGAAGTGATAAAATTAATTTGACAAGTTAAAAATAACATAAATAACAAATAAAAATATAAAATGACTTAAAATAATTAGTATGATAAAATTAATTTTTTTTAATTTTGATATAACAATATAACTAATCACCATCATTTTAATGCAAAAATCACAACCCAAGTCATAGGCACAATCACAATGTGATAACTCGGTTGATCAATTGTCTTTTTCTATTCCCAACCCTTATTCTCTATCTTGATAGGCCTTTATTGGGTTTGGGTCGATTGGGCTTGGGACGGATAGAGTCCAAGCTTAAATTCAAGAGTTAATTAGAAACAAAATTAAAAGAAAAGGGTTTAGATTCACGTGAGATGAAATTCAGGACTAAATTGATTGGTACTCATAAAATTAGGAACCAAAGTAAAAGAATAGTAAGAAAAAGTTGTATGGCACATCCTGAACAAGCACCAACATGTGAACCTTATTGCGACATGTGTGGGGTCCTCCCATCTTTAAAAGTAGTCTTTTTTGTTGTCTTTGAAAGCATCCCAACGTATTCTTTCATTCTAGCTAGCGCGTATTAATTTGTTGGTCGATGTCTGGTTTTTTTTTTTTTTTTTTCTCCCTCATCCCTTTAAAATATGCAACTTTTTGTTCTTCTTTCCTTCGAGGGACTATTTTTTTTTTTCTTTTCTGAATGATAAATTATAGTCTCTTGATTTTTGATCTCTTGGAAAACAAAAAACCCAAACAATATTTCAAAAATTCAAGCCTAAGAAAAATAGCAAATCGTGTTTATTTCCCCTTGAAACTGATATCAAGCTCTTAGAAAAAAAATCATTAATTCCAATCATGAATAAAATAAATATGGAAGGATAAAACCGAGGAAAAAGTTTCAGAGCAAATAAAAGAAAAAGAAAATAAATGGCATTGTGCGAATACACATTACTAATAAGCCTAATGCGATAGTTGTTGGAACAATGATTGACCCTTTCGCTTTAGGTTTTCTTACTAAATACTAGTTGAAACCTTATTTTCAATCAATGTTAAATTGACTTGGATTTCTTTCCTTCATCTTATCATTGCTTTGTGAAAATTTTCAAAATTTAATGATTAGTTTAGACAAACATGATAATTTTACATAATAGTCTCATATCATAGAATGCAATCCACCCATCTTATTTAATTAGTTTTTTGTTTAAATTATATGAATTTATTTAACAAAAATCTATAAGAAGTAAATTGTGTATCACTTTTCTATAATTTAAATAGTCTTTGACTAGACTTAATGACTTAACATTCATGAGTTTAAATTTTACTATTTTTATTTTATGTACAAGATAATGGTATATTTTTGTAAGTTTCAATCTCAAAAAATTATTACTTAACAAGATTTGTTAGATATTTATATAAAGCATAAATAGTTAAAAGTTAAGTACTTTATAAAAAGAATTAAAATACATTTCCTACTACAATTTGAAGGGACCATTGCTCGATGCAAGCCTTGGACTTACAAAATGCTCAAGTGTAGGAAGATGATTGTCACATCATGATGAATGTGAGATTCTTGAAAGTTGAAGGGGGAAAAACAAAAATAAATTGACTCGCTACTTAATAATTAAAGAAAATTAGAAATTGTAAAATAATTATTGATTCCAAAGATTCAATTATGGGGTTAAATATGCTTAGGGAAGGTAAACACTACCATTACCGCATCATTTCAAATGAAAGATTATCTTTGCTATGTGTTTTTTTCTAAAATTACATTATGTCTGCTATTAACTGTATATTCTTATTTTTGAGCTTATATTTTGTGATTAGCTTTTTGAAAAATCTGATGTTAATCCCTAAAAAAAAGATTTTATCGATGTGGGAATTTCAAAGAAAGGTTTTGACGTTAATCACTAAAAATAGAAGACTTCATTGAATTTGGAGTTTTAATTAAAAAAATTTATGTTAATCCCTAAAAATAGGATATTTCATTGAAATATAAATTTTAATAAAATTATAACGTTAATCCCTAAAAATAGAAGATTTCATTGAAATAAAAGTTTTAATAAAACTTTGTGATGTTAATCTCTAAAATTAGGAGATTTCATTGAATTTGGAATTTTAATGAAAAACTCTTGACGTTAATCTCTAAAATAAGAGATTTCATTGATTTTAAAATTTTAATGAAAAAATCTTAACGTTAATACCTAAAATAAAAGATTTTATCACTTTGAAAAAAAGAACTTTGATTTCTTTAAAAACAAACACTAGATTAGACTAATCTTAGGTTTTGAAATTATTTTGGAATGTCGACCCATAAGAGTTGTTTTATTGTAAGTCAAATCTAAATGAGTTTTATAAATAAGTTATAAAACACAATATGAAAACAAGCAATTGAAAATGCAAAATGAAAATATCGGAATGACATAATAATTAACAAACTTGCATGAATATTAAATAGATGCAAGAATTTTTTTTAAGAGACTTGGCCAAAATGCATGGAATTTTAAACATTTTTTTTAGCATGAATATAAAGACAAGGATAACTACAACAAGAAAACGAAGAAAAACCTAGGATAACAATTTAATCCTAAGAATAAAACATCTCAAGTCTTATATTATTTATTCATGCATCATCCAAATAAACAAAACACACATGTCATGATTTTTTCTCATAATCAAGAAGCATGCAACACTTGAGTTGAAGTCTTGTCCATGCATCATCATCTAAAAACAAAGCACATTTCAAAACCCTAATCTTATCATTCCATGTATAGGTTACAAGCAAACTTACAAACACAAGTTTTGATTTATTTTTTACGCATTTGTTTTTAAATCAATATCATCACATTTATTCTTTTAATTTTTTTTTAAAAAAAGACATGCAAAACCTAAATGACACACAAACAAACCCTAAAAAGAAGAAAGTGAGTTGTAACTTACCTCAAGGATGCTTTCAATAGAGCAGGGAAGAGTTGTGGAGGCTTCTAGTGGCTGTCACAGTAGCTTATTAGTGTTTGAGAGGTATTTTGGACAACTTTCTCTCTCTAGACTAAGGTTTTCTCTTTCTTTTGGTTTGTATTTTTTTTTCTCTTCTTTTTTCTTCATTTTATTCCTCTCTTACTCCTTTCTCTTAGTGAAACTCTTTGGTTTAAAATGAATTGGTTTAGTGACCCAGGAACCAACCTTTCCCTCTCTACCATATTCATATTTTTGGTGTTTTGGTATGATTTTTCTCTCTTTTTCTTTCTCTCCTCATTGCTTTCTCCCTTCTAGACAAGTTGGTTTAAACTCAAACCTCCCTTACCCACTATCTCTCTCTTAAAGGCAAATTTTCTCTCTCAAGACTTCTCTCTTATTTCTTACCATGTCCTTTTATTTATAGGTATGGAGGAAGGTTTTAGAACCTTTATAGGTGGAACAAGTATGTTTCTTGATTTTCATGGGTCAATCTTAGCCATCTAGCATTTTTGTACAACATGCTGGGTGGGCTACTTTAGCACATGTTTTCTACCACCATAAAGAGGCAATGCAGCAGGTCTTTGACTAAAGATGAAGTACAAGTGTAGGGGGAAATGACATGTCTCTTGACATTTAATGTTAACATGAGAGAGAGAGAGAGAGAGAGAGAAATAATGGTCTAAAGTTGCTCTGAAAACCTACAAAAAGGAGAAGAAAAGAGAAAATAAAGCCATACATGTGCGAGGGTTTGAAGACAATCCCTTCCATGCAAAACAACATCGTTTAGGCACCTTAAACTCATTCTTTTGGTAAGAAATGATGTTGTGCACCATTTCACTTAAGTTTATTTTATTTTTATTTGTTCTGTTTTGTTCTTTTTTTGTTTACAATTTAGTCCTCATACTTTTAATTCCTTTATATTCGGTCAATTTGGGTTGATTTTCTAAGATTTCTTTCAATTAAACCCTTGATGACATTCAAAATTGTCCTTCAATATTGGTGCCCTTTACAATTCAGTACTTGGATTTTCAATTTGTTCATTTTTAAACAAAAATCTCAATTTTTCTTTAATTACACCACTAATTAAATGAGTAGAATCCTTAAATTCTAGTGCCTATTCTATTTTGGTTCTTGATCCTTTAATTCTTTAAATATTGGTCAAATTGACTCTAAACTTTTTTTTTATTTTCTCTTCAATTACACCACTGATTGAATTAATAGGATCCCTAGATTTCAGTGTCTCTTCTATTTGGTTACTAGTCCTCTAATTCTTCTAATTTTAGGCAAATTAACTCCAAATTTAAATTTTCTCTTAGAGTAAGTCCCTAATTGAATTGATTGGAATTCCAAGCTTTTCCATTTCTTTCATTTTGGTCTTTGGCTTGCAAATTTAGCCATTTTTTCCTTTAATTCCAATTTTCTCCTCAATTAGGCTCTCAATTTAATTAATTGGACTTCTAAACTTTGCTATCTTTTCTATTTTGATCACTGGTCTTCCAATTCTTTTGATTATGACTGATTTAATCCTTTTTTTCTATTTTTTTCAATTAAACCCCAAATTGCATGCATGCATAATTTTTTGACCAACTATAATTTAAATTCTTGCCCATTTGCAACCCAAATTGTATTTTATTTTGGAAACATTTTTCTTTGAAGATTCTTTTTGTTTGAAAATGGTTTTGAAAACATTTTCTCTTAAAATTGAGGGTGTAAAAATTTGGCTTTAACAATGATGTTGATGGACTTTGTTGTTGACAATGACACAGTACTATCATAAATATATCTACAAATCTGGTCAAAACATCGAGTTCTTGTTAGTCTTTCTTTTTGCCAAAATATCTTTCTAGAGGCTCAGGGCAACCAAGGACAAATTCTTGTTATCAGCACATTAAATATCATATCTTTCTAGAGGCTCTATGAGGGCAACCAAGGACAAATTCTTGTTATCAGCACATTAAATATCATATCGCTTCATATAGATTTAAACAAGTAAAAGTTTGATTATAAAACACATATATAATATTGGAGTTTGGGTATCCTTTTGTGCATGTCAGACCCCCAATCAAAGATACGTCACCACAACATGATGCATGAAGAACAGAGGAGCATCTTGAACTTGGTCACTTTACAAGTATAATCTTGGCTTGCTCATAGCTAGCTCATTATTCTGTCTTTGCCAAAATGACAAGTAAATAAAAAATACAAGTTACCCAAAAATGGCTGAAAAGATTGATATTTTCCTTATCCTGAAAGAAGAGGGCAATTATTTTGTACCAAAAAAAGATGATAC
>Ga0307518_10002803_pt1 | contig 12657 bp, 4 predicted proteins | sample 25_EM_MG_FD_203889 | JGI IMG/M metagenome (GOLD analysis project Ga0307518, IMG submission 203889) | Populus trichocarpa ectomycorrhiza microbial communities from riparian zone in the Pacific Northwest, United States - 25_EM | ecosystem: Host-associated > Plants > Roots > Unclassified | place... | reverse complement strand
GAGTCTAACATCTTGTCAAGTCCATGTATATCGGGTTATTACCCTACCTTTGATCCTTTTAAAAATAAACTTAGACTAAAAAATAAAATTTAAAAATATATTGATTCATCACAATGGTTGTGTGTGTATGTGTGTGTATATATGTATATATAAAACATTGAGCAGCATCCAACCACATTTATAGAGAAGAGGGCATTCAGCTGAATCGTTGTCAATAACCGGATGTTAAAAGACAACATCATTTTGAATCTTAACCGGATACTTTTATTTGATGTTCCTGGAAATTATGGCTTATACACGGCTACCAAAGCTAAAATGATCCGAAGACACCGTAAAAACAAGTTTTTTTTGTTTTTTAATAAAATTAAATAATAATAATAAAATAACACAATGTAAAAAATATCTAAAATGACAGAAACTTCATTTGAAACAATCCTCCTCACATTAACATGTACATGTTTGATCTAACGGTGAGGTGAATGAAGGTGGGGTTCAGAGTTTTTGGAAAATAATATTTTTTGGCATAGTTTACAGTTTTTTATTTTTGTAAAATGAACTATGAGGTGATTGTGTTACCCCCGATTGCTTATTGCTCTATTTCATTATTACCAAGCAGGAAAGTTGAGATAATAGTTTTACTAAGTTATAAATAACACAGCTTGAGTCTTTTAATTATATTAGATTCTTAAATATTTTTTTACATAGTTATTTTTTTTAAAACTATGTTAAATTACCAAAACACTTCCGTGAAAACAGCCTCAAAATACAATTAACCAAAGTGGTTATGGCAAATGCGTTAACCATCACCTTTTATAGTGATAATTTTATTATTCTGCTAGGTGTTAACTACTTGAGACCCAAGTTATTCTTGCATCTATGGTTTCATGGGCTAGATGGGCTTAGTTAGGCCTAGTTTCTTTAATTCTTGCGCTCGTGGGCTCAAATCAGGCTCTTGTGTATGCACAATATAGAATCCCATCACAACATCTAATCTGTATGCATATTATAAACAATACCAAGAAAAAATCATGGTAATACCCAATAACTTGGGAATTGAATCTTGTTTGCTCAAGGGATGAGAAGAATCAATGGTATATTTTGAAACTTAAAACCTAATGGCGTTCTAACATATAAGGGAAAAAAAGAGGGGGAAAAAAAGCCACAATCGTGACTCTTGAAGCATGAAAATTCTAAACATAAATGTGCAATAAAAAAGCATGCAACGAGAGTATTTGATAATCTCTTAACAAACTGGCTATCAAACTGGTCGTTTGTAGCAAGACATATAGAGCTTGCTAGGATTGGAATGCAATATTGCACCATGACATTCCATTTTCAATCTGTTAAATCTATACATAAAGTGAGACGTTTGTGATGAACAAGTCCATGTTCTAAAAACAATGACATGTGAAAACTAGTTATATATCTCTGTAAATAATGTTTGTTTACAAGTGTTTATGGCATTTGGGTGGTGAAATCATGTGTGAGTTTTTCATGAATGCTCACTTATCCAAAAGAACATGTGAAATTACAATATCCGAGGACCTCCTCAAATATATTTATTGCTTTACTTTTCACAATCAGACCAATCCCCTCGAAATAATCATAAGTCCATATATTTGATCCTTTTGTAGGACAACAGATAGATCAATGCAACAGTTTTTGTTTATACGTTGTTTTTTAAAGTTTTTTTGCTTGAAAATGTATTAGACAATATTTTTTTTAAAAAAATCATTTTACCCACGCTCCTCTGGATAAAATAGCCGTCTACAAACGCTAGGTGAGGCTTCTTATCGTGAAGGTGAGCGTTGAGATGCAGCAATTTGTTGAGGAGGAGCTGAAAGTTGTGGTGGTGGATTCTCTCTCACTTGTTGGTTTGTCAGGACTGTCTGGGTAAGAAGTTGTATTTGTTCCCCCAGTTGTTGAAGGATCGCTTGTATGATAGTTGAGATATCTATTGTAGCAGGAAGATCGGTAACTCGTCTCATTCCTAGAGTGTCCTAATTTTCTACCATCAATAATTGTAATTAAAGAAAACTGTTTCTATGACTTTTTATAGAGCTTCTCACAGACGACACCACTGATGATGTTTAAAAATTCAGGAACATAAAAAATAAAAGGTTATTTGGTGTTTGGGATAGGTGCTAATTTATACGTTAAGTATTTGGATTTCTTCCCAATCTAAAGAACTCCAAATCTATTAAAATGGTCTTGAATACCTGCAAGAAAAACAATCCCAAATGAGGGAACTTTTAGATCCTCAAATGGTAAAGTCAGTATCTTATAAAATATCAAGGTAGTAAAGAATTTAATATCGTGACCACTTCTCATGAAGCTCCCATAATGTATTTATAGCACATAAAATGAGTGTATGCAGGGTAATTACCCTGATAGCATTGAATGATGGATAAATATCTCTTACCTAATAAGAATATGGTGGGTCCATGAAGGACTTTGATACACCTAAAAAGATGTAGAAAGACTAGAGTTTAAGACGTCAATTAGCTAGAATAAAGATTATAGTTCTTTTCTGAGGTTTGACCTAAAGGAGGTTGGTTATTCCTCTGAGGTTAGACCCAATGAGGATGATAATTATCTTGGACTTGGCTGACTACCAAGTCCAGATGTCTTAGGTTTGGCATGCATGCTAGACTCATGTTATCTTAGGCTTGGCACACCGCTAAGTCCAAGCGCTTTAGGCTTGGCTAACTGCCAAGTCTAAAAGTATTGGGTCTGACATGCATGCCAGACCCACACCATTTTGGACTTGGCTGACTGCCAAGTTCAAGCGTATTGAGTCTAGCATGCGTGCCAAACCAACACCACCTTGGATTTGACTGACCGCCAAGTTCAAGCGTATTGAGTTTAGCATACGTGCCAGATCCATGCCACCTTGGACTTTACTGACTACCAAGTCCAAACGCCTTGAACTTGGCTGATTGCCAAGTCCAAACGTATTGGGTTTGACATGCGTGCCAGACCTACGCTATCTTAGACTTTGTGTACTGCCAAGTCCAAGCGTATTGGGTTTGGCACGCGTGCCTGACTTATGCCATCTTGGACTTGGCTATCTGCCAAGTCCAAACATATTGGATTTGGTATACAATTCAGACCATACATTTAATAAATAAATAAATAAAACTGACTCATCACCCAGCAAAACAGCCTCTCCAAAGCAATAGCCAAAATCCCCAAGAGAACAAACTACAAAACAAACACATGAGCAACAGAATGTAAGCACTCAATGCACAATGATGGCCCACCTCACCCACTAACTAAGAAAAAGGCTCACCATACACCTAAAGACCAACCACAATAAAGTCATCCCAGCCCAGCCAAAACCCAACAGCCTCGTGACCTCCACACGACTACCCTCTTGAACGCAGCCACAAACGCCCCAACAAACGATCCTAGACCAGTCAAAGCCGATCAAGAGACACTAGCAAGCTTCACAGGCCGAGATGCAAATCTGGAAATAACGTTCAACTCAAGCGAAAAGACCGGAAAAGTTCAATTTATTGCCGAGAAAGACTGCTAGACTCCACAATGTATTCACTCAGAAGTCACAGTCTTTTACTGAGGACATTTAGTTTTCTGTTGTGATTTTGTAATTTGTAGTGCAATAAAGATTTTGTTAATTAATACTAATAGCAACCTAATATTAGTAGGCATCGTCAGTTATGAAGGGAAGAACCTTGCTACAACATTAATTCACACGTTTCTCATCTATTTAAACACGAGATGGATTTTGGAGGAGACTACCTATGTAGCCCGCGCTCCGCCGCGGGTCAAATATTTTTATTTTTTATAAAACATTATTTATGTAGATTTTTTCAACGCATTTTGATAGTTTAAAAAATATAACAAATCAAAAAATATATTTTCATGACAACCATAGTTATCAAACCCGACATGGGGGTTAACCCGGCTAAAGGGTCAGGTTCTGGGTTAGATGGGTTGACTCGGGTCAAATCGGGAAAATTGAAAAAAAAAATTAAGGTTTTAATATTTTTTATGAAAAAACTAAGAAATAATTCATGTGGATATAAGCTATATATATTGTAAACAATTAAGTTTAAAAGATTATCTCAGAAGGTTTTTTTATCCCACATTGAAAAAAAATAACTTTTTTCTTGTGAACATAGAGCATATATACTAAAGGACTTCAAATCCTACTTTGAAAAAATAAAACATTACTCTAATATTCATATAGTGAACTTTGAAATGAGTTAGTAATCAATTGAAAAATATATAAAAAAAGGGGTCTCTAGGTAGAAGAAAAAAAATTGAAAAGAAAAGGACTCTACCGGGTTTTTGCCGAGTTGCCCGAGTTCCGGGTTGATCCGGCGAGTCAACTGGTTTCCCCCAGCCCAATTGCAATCCCGGATTTCGAATGAAATAGACCCAGCCAACGCTACTGGGTTCTGATGGTGGGTCCTGCTCGCAGCTCTAGGCCCATCGCTACTGGGTCCTGATGTCAGCAATACCCAACAACAGTGAGTCCTGGTGGCAGTAGGGCCCACCGCTGCTGGGTCCTAGTGGCAGCAGGACCAAATTTTAATAGGACCTGCTCGCAGCTCTGAGCCCACCGCTGCTAGGTCCTGCTGTTAACAATACCTAGCAGTCGTCTACAGTGCAATGAGTCTGTAGTGTCGTCCATAATAAACGAGTCTGTATCCATAATAAATGCACAATATTTTTCCCTCGCGTTTTAATATAGTGTGTGTGTATAATATAATATAATATAATATATAATAAGTAACTTAAAGGAAGAGCAAAGCAACAATCAAAAGCCGTGAAAAGCAACTATGCAAGCCCACAGTTAAAATAATAATATATATATATTTTATTTTTTAAAAATTATTTTTGATATCAACATATCTAAATAATTTAAAAATATTAATTTAAAATAAAAAAATAAATTTATTTTATAAAATAATTAATATATTTAAATTAGTTTAATTTATTAATATCAAAATTAAATTTTAAAAAATAAAAAATATTATTTTAATATATTTTTAATCCAGAGTAAATCTTAAGTTTTGAAAATAAAAAAAAAAGCGTACAAAACCCTATCGTTGGTTTAATCATAGTTTTAAAATCTGGTCCGGCCCAGTGGTTTAATCCAGAATCCGGGGTAAAAATGGGGCCGGGTTTAAGAAAAAATAAGAGAAGTTAAAAACATGAGTGACATGGCTGGTTGACCTGGTTGACTCGGCTGGTTGATCTGACAAGACTCGATCAAAAACTTAGTTGCAATACATTGATTATTTATTTTTTTAACAAAAATAATATTATTTTAATTTATAAAAAGAATTAAGATTGAACAACCCGGCCGACAAGCGGGTCAAGTTTAAAAACTCTGGATTAATTTGGCCACCCATCCGCCATTAACAAACCTTAAACAGTATATTCATTTCTATCCCACAAGAGGTAAAACTGTCATTTTCTTAACAGGCAGACAGTAGATGCCAGTCACTGTCAATCTGCTGCAGTTGATAGCTTTCCTTTCATACAAGAATAAAATCTCTCAAATTCCAACAAGCAAAAATCCTAGAAACTAAAAAGAAAGGATAAATGTAAGAAAAAAAAGAGTTAATGCATTTAGTCAGATCAATGACTGCCTAACTGCCTCCTCTAATACTGCCTACAATTCTCTTCCCTGTTGCTTGTTTCTGCCATTTAACATAAAGGAAAACAGAGAAAGAAACAATGGCAGTTGGAGGCGCTGCTAAAGTTGGTGTGTTCGCACCATTTCCTGTCAAAGACCAGCTCCCTGGCGTTGATTTCTGTGTCTCCAGCTCTCCTTCTTGGCGTAATAATTACTCCTTTGCTTTGTTTTTAAGTTTGAATGCATTACATTATGGAAACTCTGTTGTCTTCTCCTTCTTTTTCTTCCTACGACTACTCTTCGTTTTCATGCCTGTTTTTGCTCTTGATTACCACAGTCTCTTGACTTCACCATTGATGAACCCCCCCCCCCCCACCTGACAAAATTAAGATTTAAATACTTACATTTATTTAAAGTTCAGTACTTGATTGTGATTATGGTATAGCCAATACTAAATTTTAGTGCAGTAAATCAATTTTTCTAAAAACTTGTTCGATTGAATTCAGCTGAAGCAATACTACTAGGTTTTCAGCATTACCTAGTGATGCTCGGGACTACTGTGATCATTCCTTCCATATTCGTTCTTTTGATTAGCCGTTTCAATGTAAAAACCATATATGTGATTAACAGATTTTGATTTTGATTTTGATTTCAAGTTTGTGTTTCCATAATTTCCATCTAGCTGGATATTTCTATTTTTGTAGGTGGAGAAGGCTGAGATGATTAACACGCTGCTCTTTGTTGCGGGTATAAAACTCTCTATTGCAGACATGGTTCGGCACTCGGCTTCCTGTGGTCATTGGAGGATCCTATGCTTTTAGCATCCCCACAATAACCATTTCTTTATCTACTAACAATAGCACTAATGTCATATTTCTTACTCCACGTCAGGTTAAGTTTAGTTCCCTCCCTCACTTTGTAAATGCCATCCTCAAATTTTATGCCCGTGTTTGTTTCTTGGAGAATATGCAAGGAAATGCTTAAAATTACCCGTTATTTTTGGATAACATCTTCCTTATCCATGTTTTAAACGTCTTTCTTCCTTTGTGCATTTCCCAATAGCTTTCCTGACCATTCTTGCTTCTGTTCCTACAATTGCCAACTGGAGAGAGTTTAGCAGGTCCATAGAAAAACTGGTGTTCCATGTCTTTAGTCGGTTGCCTCAAGATAATTTAGTTTGAATAGATGGCCGTTTAAGCTTTGCGCAGTCTAGTAGGCTTGATCTATTAAGCTAGTGATGTTATAGATGGAACAGCTGTCAATGAAACTACATGTGTTAGTGCTGCTTTTTCTTCCATTTGGGTATCAAGTTTTGTTTAATATGCTTCTCTTTGTTGATGCTTGTAGCTGGCAAAATGTGTTGAAATTGGAATCCTGGCACTCCTTTTCGTGGTCTTCATATCTCAGGTGATCAACATCCTCAATTATTTTCTTGTATCGTTGATTAAAAGAATTCACTGTTTTTTTTTAATTGAAAACGTGCTTGTAAGATCAGAGCCTCTCTAGGATCTTAATTGATATTTATGTTCATATTCCTAGTTGGCAGAAGAGATCATTAGCAAGAGGCATCGTCTCTTTCAATAAATTTGGTTTCTTCATCTAGTACAATTGGCTTATTAACAGAAATTGAGGGTGGACTACAAAAATAATTCAGTAGCCAAGTGTTTTAGTAGGTAAATAAAGGAGCAGGGTTGGTTTCCGGTTCCTAGGCAATGGCCTTGTGTCCTCACTATTTGCTCTTCTTTAGATGGTGTACCTTGGATATCCTGAACTAGTATGTTAAATTTGAGAATGCAAGGACCTTTTTTCCACCCAATTATGTGCTCTAACTGGATACAAGTTACAGAGAGTTACCTTTTCTTTATTATTATTCTTTTCTACTTTTGGTTTTTCAAGTTTTCGAATAATTTTACTAATATCATTGAGTTTCTTTTTTCTTTTCTTACACTATAAACAATATTGCAGTTTGTTCCTCACATGATGAAATCAAGGAGCACCATATGCAGTCGGTTTGCAGTTCTGTTTGCCATTGCAGTTGTATGGGCATATGCCAGCAGTTTTGACTGTGGCTGGTGCATATAATAATAAGCATCCAGACACACAACTTAGCTCTCGTGTTGATCGTGCTGGGCTCATTAGTGCTGCTCCTTGGTGAGCTTTGATCTACTATAGAAACCTTGAATCATTTAATTCATTTTTTACCATAACATATAAATTCACAGGATGAATTATTAATATTCAGGATAAAGGTTCCATATCCATTTCAATGGGGACGTCCCACTTTTGACGCTGGTGATGTTTTTGCGATGATGGCTGCTTGTTTTGTTGCTATAGTTGAGGTACGATTTATCAAGATGATTCCCATCTGAACTCCTTTTATAGATGCCAAATACAATGGTTTGCCTAATTTAAGTTCACTGACAGTGAGGATTTTGCCAGTTCTAAATCATATTTGTGGATGCTTGTTCTTTAAATAACTTTAATGCTTGGTGTATGAATATTGTCAGATAGAAGATGGATTAATAAACTTTCTTTTGCGAGAATTTATATGTGGATGAATAGTTGAACCCTATCATGAATTGCTTGAATTTTGAGTCCCCATCTCCTGTTCTTTTATAATTCTTTTTGTTGAAAGTCCCCTAACAAGCACTCCACTTATTCAATCAATGCTGTTAATGTTATTTTACTTTTCTGCAGTCTACTGGTACAATTATTGAGGTATCAAGATATGGGAGTGCCACTCCTCTGCCTCCTTCTGTACTCAGCCGTGGTATTGGATGGCTGGTAGGACATAACCAATTGGTGTCTCATTATATATTTTTTCAGACCTTTTACGTTCTATTTGTTGTTTCTGGACACAAAACTCTTTTCTAACTTAACTCATACCCCGGAAATGGATCCACTACTTCAGTGTAAAAAAAAATAAACTTTTTGAAGTTGTTTTTTTTTTTGCTTTTGTTGAAGGGTGGATTGTTCAATGAGAATGTGATGATAATCTGACCTTCATTTGACTATAGTTTACCACATTCATAATCTATAAGCAAAATGCTTAACCTACTTTCAGGTATACGACCCATATGGTAGAATTCCATGGTTGCTGTTGTAAAATTTGTTGTTTGGTACTATCAGAGAAAAAATTTAAGGAAAGCTGGCATTGGTTGGATAAATTAGAGCTAAGGATCTTGATTTTACAATCCATATGTTGATTTGCAAACTATTATGTTGCTTGTTTAAGATGCTCTATTTATGCATAGATGTAAAATATCGTTGTTGTTGGGTGTGATGAATTGATGGAGTCCTAATGCTAGTATTCTTTCCAACCAATTCAGTAATCTAATTTTTCTCTGTTATGCTTACAGTGAAAATGCAGGTCTTTTGGGATTAACACGAGTTGGAAGTCGGAGAGTTGTTCAAATATCAGCGGGCTTCATGCTTTTCTTTTCTGTGTTAAGTGCAGTATTCCACATTGCAATCTTTTATTCTCTTTTTATGAATGAATTGAATTTCATTTCTCATGGCAATCAATGTTTTAGATTCTCTTTTTGTCCTGTCATGATTATTGACCACTGTCCTTTTAAAAAGGCTCCTTATCTTTTTCCTATCATTTCAACTTGAAGTCTTTATCAATTTTGCGAATAGAAATCTGGCACCATCATTGCATTGTTTACTCAGTAATTGTTCTTACACTGTTGCAACTTATCTTTAACAGGAAAATTCGGGACTGTTCTTGCTTCCCATACCATTGCCAATTGTGGCAGCTCTTTACTGTGTCCTCTTTGCCTATGCGGGTATGTATTACTTTTCTATGTTTTTTATGGCTGGATCTAAATTACCAATCAATTTTACCAAGAGCAAAATGATGTTCAGTGGGACAGTTTGCCTGATTCTACAATAGAAATGTTAACGATGAAGATTAAAACACTAAAGACTACTGGAAGTCACATAACTCAGTTAAAGTTTTGTATGTGAATTAACGTTACTAACACATGTTACTGCCAGCTGATTACAAGAAGATGCTAGAGAAAAGTACATAGTCACCACAATAGGTAGTTAGGCCCTCTGTTCTTACTAATCAGTGTATACCTCTATTCTGTAGTTGTTTTTGTAGAAACCATATGGCATTCCTAATTCAAGACTCAACTTCATAAACTGAACAGATAGGAATTGCTGTGGTAAATGAAATAGTGAGCGACAGGAGAAAATGAATTTAGTTTCTATGAGATTTTTCATCTTTCTGTCTGTTGGTTAGGAAGATTGATACATGCTGTCACTTTTTTTCAAGCTCACATAATAACTCACTGGTTGGAGCCAAAATAGGGTGGTATCTTCGTAGTGCAAAGAGGAAGGGTTGACTTAGTAAGAAGTTTCACATGGAAAATAAAGATCAAACAAGAATCTATGTGTTCTATACTAGTTTTTGAACGTGGTATATAAAGATCCATTGGGATCAATTTGTTTTGTAATATCTCTTAGTTATGCTCCATTGTTGTACTGTCAACTTCTCTTCAAGGAAACCAATGTAATCGACTTTTGACTCTGATATTTTTGTGGGAGAAGCAGCTTCTGCTGGTCTGGGATTTCTCCAGTTCTGCAACTCAATAGCTTCAGAACAAAGTTCATCCTTGGCTTTTCTCTCTTCTTGGGCCTTCCTGTGCCACAGTACTTCAAGGAATACCTTTTGGTTTCTGGTCGTGGCCCTGTCCACACCGGTGCCACCTGGTTACAAATGTTTGAATTGCATCTGATCTTATAGCATAATCGTTGTTCAATAAATTTATTAAGAGATTTGTATTTTGATGAAGTTGTTCTGATTTCTTCAGTTCAACGACATAATGCAATTGATCTTCTCCTCTCCAGCAACAGTGGCAATTTTAGTTGCTTGTTTCTTGGACTGCACTCACAGTCTGGCGCACAGCACAACCCGCCGAGACAGTGGCAGGCACTGGTGGGAGAGGTTCAGATATTTTAGTGGCAGGCACTGGTGGGAGAGGAGTTCTATACACTACCGTGGAATCAAAACAGGTTTTTCCCTTCATTCTAATTTTGGAGCTCTTCCTTGCCATCAAAGAAAAGCTGAAAAGAAGTGAAAATAAACAAAATTCTGAATTTGTTGCACTCCTAGTAGCGTGTTTGAGAGTGTGGTTGCGGTTATTTTTCAAAGTGTTTTTTACTCGGAAATGTATCAAAATAATATTTTTTTTTTATATCGGCGCATCAAAATGATTTAAAAACATCAAAAAAATATTAATTTGAAGCAAAGAAAAAAATAAAAAATTTTTAAGTTTTTTCAAAAGTGTTTTTGAAATGCAAAAACAAGCAGGACCTGCGTAATGTTATATATCAAAATGAGAATTACATTGTATAGGAATAGTTAAGCCAGACACACCAACTTGGTAGTCTAAACTTGTGATTGCAATATTATTTATAAATATCAAGTGCAAACAGTAATGATCTTTGAAAAATTTACCGCAGATAGAATTTTATTCACGATAAACAAGTAACAAAGGGAACCTAATTCATGTGCCTTTATAAGAAATTGATGGTAGCTTTATTAAGCATTCTCGAAGATAATGCATGTCATATTTTTAATTTTAGCTTGTGATGAACCTTTTTATCTCGCTTCTTTTATGAGAATAAGAATCTGTCGTGCTTTGTGAATTGGCCTTTTTGATTGCCAAGGATTTCTTTTCTTTTTATTTTATTTGGATGAACCTAACATCTGTTTTTCCTACAGATGTTAGAATGCAATTCACCATAGCTAAATTCTTTTACAGCAGGTTTTTATGTAGCTTTGTGTGAGAGCTGGTGTTGTAATTTCTCAAAAATCACTTTTGAAGGTGTATGAAATAGAATTTAGTCTCAATCAGATGCTCTTTTTTTTCTTTTTTCTTTTTGCTGTGTACTGTGGAGTACATTTTGGCAAAGCTATGTGTGGCCATTGCCACACCTTTAAAGTTTAAACGTGACAAGAAGTTTATCTTCCATATCGCATCATCCTCTCAGGAGGACTTTTCACGATTTTCTGAAACGAGTCAGGGAGTGAATAGTGACTAAAATCTCGAAGCCCTTTTTCCCTGGTCATCTGCTGGACCCAATTCCCGTTGAACAGGAGTAACATGAAGTATTGGAACAGGAGTGTAGAACTCCCAAGTCTAAGGCCTTTTTAAGTGGCACTTCGGCAAGAAAGCATGGTTGAATTCGGGGATTGAAAATTGTGTTGAAATCAGTTTGGTCCATGCTCCATCATGTTGAACGAGAATTTCTGATTCCTTCTGGCTGTCTTTCCTTCTCATTCATTATTCCTTGCCTTACAGTTTGATTGTCAGACTGCCTCGATTCATGGAAGGTTCAGAGTGTTGGCATGTGATCCTGGATGTTTAGCAGTCGCGGGTTCAATTATATTTGTGACAAACCCATAAAGAATTGCATTCCAATTCCGTATGATTGCAACCTCAAGAGTACTTTTTCACAAATGAACAGCTAATGGGGTTTTGGCGACCTTTTGTATACCTTCCAGTTCACTGTGGATGCACAGGGACCCATCGTGTAAACAGGAGTACTTTTTGTACAGGGAAAATTTGTTTTTAAAAACGCTTTTAACTTAAAAATACATTAAAAAAAGTAATAATAGAAGAAGCTGAACATAAATTCTAGCTCTGTTTATGTGTGTTGTATGGTGCTGAAGCCCGCAGAGACTCGAGCGAGAAGCAGATGAGCGTGGTTTAAATCAAAATAATGTCATGGGCAAAAAACTAAAAAGAAAAAAAAAAAATCAAGGTCATATCATATCACATCACACGGTGAGCCGTGTCCTTGATTTATTAAGGCACAAAACCATAAATAGCATGCAAACGCTGATTAATAAGTTGGCAAAAAAGGTTATTTGTTTAGTGCTCCATTTAGGTAACAAAGGAGAAGGGAAGAGAAGCTGTCAAGTCATTTGGAGTAAAATCTGCTACTACGGAAATCAGGCCAGATAAAATTCGACAAAAGAAATGCAAATTCCTCAGTAAAATCAGCATCCTTCCCAGATTTTTTTTATTTTT
>Ga0307518_10002802_pt1 | contig 12657 bp, 7 predicted proteins | sample 25_EM_MG_FD_203889 | JGI IMG/M metagenome (GOLD analysis project Ga0307518, IMG submission 203889) | Populus trichocarpa ectomycorrhiza microbial communities from riparian zone in the Pacific Northwest, United States - 25_EM | ecosystem: Host-associated > Plants > Roots > Unclassified | place... | reverse complement strand
ATACCTGTTATGCACAGCCTAAAGTCCACCATGGTGATTTTAAAGCAACCCTTGCAGCAACTTCCGATGTACGTCCAGCCCTAAAAAGAAAGTAATCAAAAGGATTGATTGAGAAATAACGATGCAAGACTGGAAATATGTGGAAGCATTCTGGAAAGACTAGTACAAACCTCTGCAAAATCTCTCCATAGGATACAAAGGGCCTTCCAAATCCTGGAAACAGACCCTTCTTTATATAGAATTCCCCTGTCACCATTGCCAAAACCTTCCACCCACAATATGAGAGAATTTGTTAAGCACAGAAGCTCTAAACATTGTAAATATTGACGGCCAAAACCATAAATAACTTACATGATCCCCTTGCTCAAAATGGCGCGTCAAGTATCTGGGAACAGCCTGACCTGAGAGAACAATAAACTGTCACCATGCAACAAGTAGATTCGTTTACAAACTCAATTACAGAACTTTACCTCTTTATGAAGATAGCCATCAAAGTTTGCAATCCGAGATTCAGCAAAATCACCCCTTCTGTAAAGTTTCTCACCAACTTCTGAGGCAGTATGAAAGAGTTCACCATTACTTTCATTGAAATTGTTGGCATCTTCCTCAACCAGAATTATGTGCATATACTGATCTACCTGCATTGCAAGAGCTGTAGAATATAAGCTGCCCTTGTCCAGTGAATCAAAGAATTTTCTTAGACAATGCCCAACGCAGACACAAAAGTGGAACTTTTGAGGTGGCATTGAATTTAATATAATGAATAATCAACATAATTATGCACACAACAATATTCTCCATCTAACTATGCACATCGATGCATGCTTACAGTTTAATGTGTTACATTCTTGGCTAAAAGCCACACCTTGCGAACATCCACAACCGGCATCTCCATTCCATGTGATCAGCACCAATTTTGTGAAGATAGGTAAAACAATAAACAACTTTTCCAATTGCCATTAACAACATCGAAACACAGTAGAAAATCAACAGCAATTCAACAAGAAAATTATACGTATCTTACCCTGGTGGGGCTGTCGGCCACCGCAGCAGTGCAGTTACAGAACCTATTGGCAAAACACATCTATGATATGAAACTGACAGTTACCGATTAAACTGCCATGACTCATGAGTGTACCATAATACAATGTACAACCAAATGTACGTCTAACCTTACAGATTCTCCGATAGAGCAATAACAAGTGGTATCAACCCTTGTTTAGCCCCTGGAGAAATGATGGTTTCACTACAACCAAACAAATTAATTGCAACAAATAGCAGGTCATTAATGGATAGACCAACAAAAAAGAAAGAAAAAAGAAAAAACACTTCACATTTTCAGGGTTTCTTCAAACACCATGGATTATTATGGCAATGATCAATACCTCTAGTTGGAAGCATTTTTAGCAAGTAATGAAGATGCTGAGGAGGTTGAGCAGCGGCTACATCCTCTATGAATGATATGTGGCCTGAACTGAAATGAAGAAAAACAAGGCAACATACACACTTGTGGATATCAAGAGATAGAAAGGGATGAAGGATGAGTGCCTCCACTTTCTTGAAGATGAGTCAATTCAAGTTATAAAGAAAACATTATGGTGATAAGTTATTGATTAAGTAGAGAACAGCTAGAGATGAGTTTTTTTTTTCCATGTTGAATAAAGTATTTTTATTTAGACTCAAGTTTTCATGTACTTGCATTTTTTTCAATACCAATCTGTGCTTAAAAATCCGTTTAGAAAAGCTATGGCTTTTAATTGTGATTATAGCTTTTAAAAAATTATAAATTATAGATTCTAAAAATAACATGTGGAAAGGAAACGTGGTTTCCCAATAGCACACTAAATATTACAAGTACTTTCATTCTACGATTAAATTGGTTTGGTGAAATCAATGAGCTAATTAATTAATCAGACAATGACAATACATATATTCCGTGAGTAATTTATACGGTGGCTGCAGCTGCTTCCTTCATTTCAAACAAGGCATCTTCAAAGCACTTGGCAAGAAATTCTGGGTCCGGGATAATGTCTTCGGCCACCATGATTTGCATGTCAGCTCTTCCTGCATAGCTCACCATGTGCATCGTGAGTGCCTGCATTATCACCCAACAAAAAAAAACAAAAAAACTTGTATTAGAAACAAATTAATCTATGCATTACCACCCAACAAACAATGGGATTAAAGTTTAAAAATGGAGAATCATTAAAGTTCAGAGGTTGTACATGGGGTATGCTAGATGTATTCACCCTTAAGAACGTTACAGGATTGCCTGACATAGTAACCACCTCTTGTGGTCCAACCACGTTTGAGAATGTAAACGTAGTATTACAAAGAACCCTGTAATTAAGGACATATGCGGCCTGAAATGCAAACAGAATCGAATTATATATAAGCATACACCAAAACTATGAGGTAAGAATATCTCAATGTCTTGTTTACCTTCGGTCCTAGCAAAGACATTGCTAGATGTCCGATATGATACGCGAAGTGAGCCTCTAATGTTTTTTTCTTCCTGTCAATCATCGTCTTGGCTCGTCCCACGTGCTGAAGAGGGTCGACATCACTTTTACGATAAAAAACAGGTAGGAGAATGAAGCCAAACCTGTTGCCCCATCGTGATTGCGATCCTGAATTGTTCTTCAACATCTCGGATAGATCCTGAACAGGTCAGTCAGGAAACCATTTGAATGGCTTGCAAAGAATAAGCGAAAACATGTTATTAACCGTATTTAAAATGTCTAGATAGATCTATCTCGACAGGCTATAGATTTCTTTAGATTGAAACAAATAAATTATCCATCCTCGGATTAAAAAGTTATTCATTTACTTTATATTACTAAACTAGTCATCTGAAGTTTGCAAATGTTTTCCAATATGGTTTGAACTAGTAGCTTTACCTGGGGTTACCTAGAATATGACAGCTGTGTTGATAAGACATTGGTCCCAAATTTACTACTTTGGAATCTTGAAAAAACGTAGACAGAGTGAAAGAAGTGGATAATTCACCTGCATGGATAGTTGTTCTCTTAAATTAACCATGGCCATTCCTGTTATTTGCTGGCCCTCTTTCAGAGCTACAGAGGCATTGAATTCAATATAAATAATAAGGAAATGTTTGTTCAAAATCCAAAATCCAAGCACCAAAACAAAATCTCGCTTTACCTTCCGGAGATCTGTGATCCAAATATCTTGACAGTCCAGATGATATCACCCCGAAGAGGACGTCATTAATGGTCTGCGTTAATTTGACAGAATCAAAGTCATTATATCAGAAATGAACTGCGTGTATGCTATTGTTCCCATGTCTGCCAGTCGAAATGTCCAAGGATCTCAATTATTCGTTGCCTGATAGTAATGTTGTTGGTTGAGACAACTCTTTTCCTGACTTCCATGTTTGTTTTTCCTTATTAAGTCCAAATGATATTGCAAGAAAAAAAAAATTCACATAACTTTATTCTACCAGCTAGACTTGACTATTGACTTGTTGTTTCATCATATCATGAAAATCCCCGATATGAACAAGTTTTCTCGCTAATTTTTCTCTTCTTTTTTTGGTTCAATTAGTTTTTTCCTCCCCGTTGATATGACACTCATCACATTGTGGGTCTAATAACACAAAACATGATTTCAAACTTTTTTAGCATTCATAGAGTTGTTCAGATGTCATGATCGTAGTATTGGCTGAAACAAAAACATGACAGAATAAAAGGGCAGGTAGATACAATAAGTGGCTCTGGTTTATTGTTAAATTAACTCTCTTAATCACCCTAGCATGCTCTTTAATCATTGATTACGCGAAGAACCCCTGGTCTATCTTCATCGTGTGATAATGATATCATAATCATATACTGTAAAATAGAGATACTATTAACATTTAGTGTTGACACATATTCAACTGAGCACTTTGTTTATTTGAAAGATTTTAAGCCCTGCCACGTGGTAAATATGATATGTTATGAAGTGGCTAACAGTTATGAGAGATGCTAATTGCAAGAAGATAATTATCAGGGCTTCTAATTATAAGACGGCATGAATCCTGGTTACAAATAATCTAGATATATTTTTTAAACACCCCTTTCTATATATATTGATTAAATCTTATCTAGAACTCTAAAGCTTAACCGGTCAGGTCTTCTAGAAATCACCGATTCAGGTTTCACAAACCTCAGACTTACATGAACCCGTAATTAATTATAAAAAAAAACTTCTAATCCAGCAACTGAGTGGTTCCAAGAAGGCATAGATATGTTGTTGGAAGACAAATAGACTAAGTTGTGAAGCTAAAAGCAAAGACACCTTTCAATGGCTAATCACAAATTCACAAGCAAATCACTCCATCAATATATATAATAACAAAATCTGTAATTTGTTTCCCAGAAAAAGGTAAAAGAGCCCATGCACTTACCGCATTAGCAACAGCTCCTTTCACATTCTTCATATCTTCAATCAAAAACTTGGCAGTAGCCAATTTCCTCGGCCACAGCTCCACCCCATCACCACCAGAAATCACGGTCTTCTTGTCACTAACCCACAAAAATCTCAACACAAACTCCAAACTAAAAGCCATGCCAAACCAAACCATCTTTAGAAGTCTCAAAATAACCCCTCTCCAATCCTGCTGTTTCCCTTCCTTCCCACAATCCGGCCTCCTCCCAGTGACCAAAGTAGGTATCGCCTCAGGATCGCTCGCTGTCCTGCAGCTTGCCAAAAACATTGACATCAAAGAGATCCCATCTCCCAACGCATGATGAATCCTCATGATAACACACTTTTTCTCCAACATGACGTGGACTTCCCACAAAGGCTTGTTCATGTCAAGTGGAGTACTAACTGATAAATCAGCTATATATTCATTCACTGCTTTATCAACATCATCATCATCATCATCATCATCATCATCATCAGTACATGTCTTTTTGTTTACAATAATGAAGTGCTGATCGATATCGATATCTGTTTTTTTCCAGTGCTCCCGTCCATTCTTGTCACGTACTAGGAGGCTGCAAAATCTTGGGTGCTTGAGCATGAGAGAATTCTTGATTACTGATCTTGTGGAGTCTATGTCTATCTTGTTTTTTACACCAAATACACAGTGGATTACGGTATTCATTTCTGGTAGGAGGAATAGTCTGCCTGCCGGAGTTACAGGCTCGACGGAGTCACTTTCCGGTGGAGCCATTGGGGAGGTAGAGAGGAGGGGGACAGTGGAATTTAGTTTGGTCGGTAATTGGCGATTCTGACTTGTGCACATGAGGGCACATTAATTAATAATTAATGAGAGGGTGTGAGTTTTCAAAATTTTTAATTATTTTTTTATTTTTATATTATTTAAATATCTTAATATTAAAAATAAATTTTAAATATATATATTATTTCAATATATTTTTAAATAAAAAAATTAAAAAATATTCATTACTATGGTTAAAAACACCTTTTATTATCATTTTTAATTTTTTTCTTTTTCATCATGAATACCGATATTTATTGTAATTCTGAAGGTATATTTTTTCTAAAAAAATATTCAAGGAATTCAGTATCTAATTTTCCTATTTTTGTGTGACGAAAGGAGTACTCTTGTTTTTATATTAAATATCACATTCATTCTATTGACTTTTTTATATATTTATAGTTTTATTTTTTATATTTTTTTCTTTCAATTTATTATCCACGATCTTTCCTCCAATTTTTATTTTAATATCTTATTTTTTTAATCTAATAACCTGCTCCAGTCGGCCCACCTGGGTCAGAGCCCAAAGAGCAGGTCCTCACATTGTCCGAGGACAAATAAAATAAAATAAAATAAATTGCTGGCTGAATCTAAGATTTGGAAAGTAGATGGCATGCTTCGTCTAATTGTTTTTTTTATGATCACGATCAGAATCAGACTTGATAGGTGAAATATATAGGCATGGCAAGTGCTTTTTTTATCTAAAAAAATATAAAATTAATACCTCGGGTTATAATTTTAATTAAATAAATAAATTGATTTTATTTGAATTATATTAAAAAAACAATGATAAAAAATAAAATAATATAAATATAAAAAAAACAATCACGGTAACATTAAAAAAAATTATTCAAAAACAAAAAAAATTATTGATCTAGTTGTGTTTAATAAATTTGTTTATTAAAATCAATTTTTAATAGAAATCGACACATACATAAAATTTATTAAATAAAATAAAATAAAATAAATATTTTACAAGGCTGTACATATTAAAAAGTTTATAAATTTATAAGAAATAAATATTTAATTTATATAAAATAGATAAGAAAAATTACAAATAAATTATACTAACCTCCTAAAAAAAACTAAACACACCCAATATAATTAAAAAATAATAATTATTTTTAAAAAGCTAGAAAAGCCACACAACAATCACGGAGAAGGGGGTATTAACTAAAACATAAATAAAAAAATTATGTTTAAAAAATATATAAAGGTATTAATAAAAAATTAAAATTAAAAAAAAAAAAAAGAGATAAGACGTTGTTGGATCTAATAAGCTAGGCCAAGCGCTAACCCATCAAGAAAAAACCCGTGCACGTGCTTCCTAGGTTAAGACCACGCACGCGGCCCTTTGTTTTTCTTCTTAGTTCAATAGGCGAATGACCGGAAAAAAAAAAACAACACATCATTTGAAATTCCTTAAATTCGGCCACTGGTGGCCTATAAAAAATGGAGTTTATGGTTTTTTCATCCAAAACCCCATTTTGAACCTTTTGTTTTTTCTACTTAGAACACCCAGGAAATATTCTATGAGCCTTTTTAAACTAATTCATAGCCTTTAAAAACATCAAAAAAAATCCTCAAAACCCTAAATCAAACGAAAACTAAAAATATTTACAAACTCAAATATATTTTTGTAATAGTCTTCAAGGTAAAAAAAACATTCATTATATATATATATAAAAAAAACATGCTATTAGTTTCAAATCTAGGCTCAAAATGCCCAATCATGTAAAAACTAAAAATTGAGAATCAAATTGAAAGTTTTGAAAAAGATACACTATCACAATCAATGGTGAATTAGAGAGAGTGAACAATAAAAAATGCTAAAAAAAAAACATTGATGAATAACTTGCATTACCAGATTTCCAATTTGATCAAACTTTATGTGAACAGTATCTGTTAAGATCCTCAGGCCCACAAGTATGCAGAACAATCACGGCATCACATGATCTGATACAACACAACGCTGAGCTAAACCAAAATCTATTACGCGACGTTATCGTTGAAGTTGCAATGTTGACACCAGAAAACGACAATCGCATCCAAAGAACACGATCAATTTCTGAATCACCAGGCCAAATTTTTAAGGCTAGAGCTTATTTCTTTTCCGCCCTCACCATCACTCATTTAGCGTCGAAGAACTGGAAATTTGTGCAAATCAAAGAAACAATCCGTCTGGCGGCCCCGTAATGTAATGGTCAGTGCAACTGTGCTCTATGTAAATTAACACCAGAATAATGATACTTCACTGCTGGCTCAAGAGCGTCACTTATAAAAAGCCTCCACCGCCGGTGACCAAAATAAGCCCCCGGTTGAATGCGAAGGGTCATCAACCCCTGTTTCAAAATTTCCATGGCCAGATAAAACAGCAAAAGAAAATGAGAAAAAAATGAGAAAAAAAAAAGAAAGGAAAAGAAAAGGAGTTCCCTTCTACGCCAAAGCGGATTTTAAAAACTCAGTAAAAAATATTTTAAACTGTTATCTTAAATATACCCTTATAGTTTGAAAAAGAAGAAGGACAAAGCACACATCTGGTCCTACAAATTGAATGTGATTTTCAACCAAGTCCCCAGACAAAATAAACTGTCTATCGGTTCTCTCTATCAACCGTTTCATAACCCCAAAAATTAAAATTTATGATTTTATTTTTATGACATTATCCATTAAGTGAAAAAAGTCTTAAGGTAGGGTTTAATCAGGTAATTCTCAAAAGAAAGGGGTGTCGATTGAGAATTGGTGTTCATGAGGGTCCCATTCATGGAATAATACCGAACAATAATTATGAGATTTACTATACCAACCAATCAAATCATTTGGTTGCGGCATGAGAACTTTTCAACAACCAGGCACGCAAAGCAAACATCAAGTTTTTGTATTTCCTCGCTGTGGTAGAGCCGGTCCTCGCATGCAGACAATTTAAAGTTTAAACAATGACACAAGGCCCCACTTAAGAAAAGGACTCTTCAAAAATAAGTAAGGTGTAATTAATTATCATACATGTTTTATAAAATAAAAATTATTCTTATTTAGTACAAGACTTCTTAGGTTCTTCAAGGTCCCATGTGTCAAACACAAATAAAACATTTAAACAAATATTTCCTAGATATTTTAAAAAATCTCATTTATAATTTTGCTGAAAATCCTTATTCATATTAATATTTCTTAGATATTTTGCATTACGAAGCAACGCCATAAAAAACATTCATATTAGTGATATCATTGCCTGTATTAAACAATGATAACATTGATTTTCACCCATCATCAAATTAGTTAGGTTACTCGTGTTTATTTTATATATAAAGTTTTATATACAAATTTTTTTAATTTATTTTTATAATTTAAAAAATTTAAGTTGAGGTAAATTTTTTTATATATGAAAATAATCAAATAAATCAAGAATTATATATGCAAATAAATGAATAAAAAATACTTAACGATACTTAAAAATAAAACTTGAAAAATTAAGATAAATGTGTAAGTAAAGATATTTAATATCGAAAGATAAGACATTTACTCGGTTGTGTTTGCTAAATTTATTTATTAAAATATTTTTTTATTCATGCAAATGATAATAGAAATAATAACACAAATTAAATTGATCGAACAAAATAAAAAGGGAAAATAACATCATGCAAGACTGCACATATTATAAATATTATCTGAAAATATTTTTTTATTTTAAAAACTAAAGTTCATCCATACAAAAAATAAAAAAAAAATTATATATAAATCAAAAAAACTCTTTAAATTTAAATGCATAACTAAAATAATAATCATCATTTTAAAAACAATTTAATAAAATCAAAGAATGAATGAGTACTAATTTAGATATAAAATAAAAAATTTAGATAAAAAACCATTAAAAAATCATTAATTAAAATTTTTTTAAAAATAAAGCAAAGGCTAGGCGCTACTGGGCCTAACAAGTTAGGCCAGCATGCCTAGCCCATTTTGTGAGGGCCCACGCGACTGGACCTTTTTTTTTCTTTGCAACTGGGCGTGGACGACATGTCGTTCAACCCAATTTAAAAAAAAAAAAAACAATTCCCTGTTGAGGCCAACGACGCGTCATCTAATTTACCCAGATTCCGACCACTGTGATGGCCAGAAAATCATGCTCAAGTTTTTTACTTAAAAACCTGTTTTCAACCTATTTTTTTCACCCCAAAACACCTACTAAAACATTGTAGGAACCACAACAAACCTATTTAAGATCTTAAAAAAACCCAAAACACCACTTTAAAAACTGAAATCAACTCACGCTCAGATCTATTTTTTTTACGTACTTTAAAGGTAAAAAAACACATAATATGAACTCTCCTCATCGAATGGAATCATTTGACACAAATATCATATGTTTTGTTGGCCTGCATCGGTGTCAACGATACTTTTCTCTCTCTACCACCGGGACCCAATGATCTCTCTCTCTTCTCTCTCAACCAGGAACTACAAGATAAAAAAAAAGAACTTTTTATACCAAAATTGAATTGGAAAAATATTGAGGTACTAAAATTATATCATTTGTGTGATTTGTAAAGTTTAAGGATCAAAATGCATATTTTATAAAACTTATGACACGCCACCCATGTGAGGAAAAAAAGTTTTGTTGGCCTATATCGGTAGCAACAATATTTTTCTCTCTCTACCACCGGAACCCAATGATCTCTCTCTTCTTTCTCAACCAGGAACTACAAGATAAAAAAAAATGAACTTTTTATACCAAAATTGAATTGGAAAAATACTGAGGTACTAAAAATATATAATTTGTGTGATTTGTAAAGTTTAAGGAACAAAGTGTATATTTTATAAAACTTATGACATGCGCTCCCATGTGAGGAAAAAATGGTTTCGCTCATTTCTATTTGAGCCTAGACAAGGGTCTACATGTAGTGGACTAGTTAGGTTAGTTGAGTCTCTTTGAAGATCGTGTCAATTGGGTAAACCGAGCTTCTCGAAAACTATGACAATAGGGCAACCATGCTTTTTGGACACTCCTTAACCTTCCTGGATTTAGTACATCAAAGGTCTGAATAACACCCAAACCTGAGAAAGGAGAGTAGTCTTAGCCCCTGTTTGGGAGTGCGGTCCAAACAAAGATTTGTCAATTTTTTTTACTTAAAATTATTTTTTTATATATATTTTCTGATTGTTTTGATATGTTTCCAAGCAAAAATTATTTTAAAAAACAACAACTATCAAACTTCCGAACACTCCTTTATTCGAGGGTTCGTATAGGATTGGTGGCCCATTAATTTGTGTGCCAATGATTTTGATGGAACTTGACCTGTGTTTTTCGGCAAAACTTGGTGACGAGTGTTGCAAGCCCCAAGCTCAGTCCGGGTTCATTACTGGTGTGACCAATCTGGCCCAAGAGTAAGGGGCTAAACCTGGACTTATGCAATACCAATAACAACGAAGAGGGCAATCCCTGCGAGTACTGGAACTGCCCTTCATGGGAAGAAACTAAAGAGAGAATGGAAATATAATTGATTCTCTGTTTATTTCGTGATAAACAAGAACAACATATGTACAGCATATATATACAATTAGATCCACTATACTAGGAGATATTCTAAGAGTTATTATAGGAGATAAACATTCAATCCCATTGATTACATCATATCATCTAATTATTCGGGATTCTTTCCCTCAATACTCCCCCTCAAGTTGGAGTGTATATTGATCACTCCCAACTTGCCTAGTAATGTGGCAAACTGGTTCGAACTCAGTGGCTTTGTGAATATGTCTGCTAGTTGCTCCTTGGTCCCTATGTGTTCTGGTTTAACCAATTCTTTTTGCACTTTGTCTCGCACCACATGGCAATCTATTTCTATATGTTTGGTTTTTTCATGAAAGACAGGATTGGAGGCTATATGTATTGCTGCCTTATTGTCGCAGAACAATTTAACTAGCTGCTCATGCTTAACATTCAAATCCTTTAAAATGTATAGCAACCACATTATTTCACAGCACGTAGTGGCCATGGAACGATACTCAGCTTCGGCACTTGAACGTGACACTGTGCTTTGCTTCTTCGTCTTCCATGAGATGGGAGCATGTCCAAGGAAAATACAATAGCCAGTTGTTGATCTTCTAGTGTCTTTACAGCGAGCCCAGTCTGCATCACAATATGCCCTCAATTCCAATGGCCCTTTGGACGGTAAAAGAATCCCCTGACCAGGTGCATGTTTAATGTACCTCAATACCTTGTGTGCTGCTTTTAAGTGAGGCTGCCTGGGTTTGTCCATGAACTGGCTAAGTATATGAACTGCGTATGCAAGATCTGGCCGTGTGATAGTTAGGTAAATGAGATGTCCAACCAATCTCCGATATTGAGAGGCGTCTTCTAGTAAGTCCCCATCTTCTTGTGTAAGTGTTATGTTTTGTTCAGCTGAGAAACGTGAAGGCTTAGCACCAAGAAAACCTGTGTCTTCCAAAATTTCCAATGTATATTTCCTTTGGCACAAAGAAATCCCATGCTTAGATCTTGCTACCTCTATCCCAAGGAAGTAATTCAATTGTCCCATATCCTTTAGAAGCGTTTGGTCTTTGTGATGTCGTCTAAATTGTTCCCTGCTAGAATAACATCATCGACATATATCAACAAGGCTGTGAAGATCCCTTGATGGTTTCGGACGAATAAGGAATAATCGGACCATGATTGTGTGAAGCCAACTGATTTGAGTGCTGAGGAAAGTTTAAGAAACCATTGTCGTGAAGCTTGCTTCAGGCCATACAATGATTTGTGTAGTTTGCAAACTCGATGCTCCCCCTTTCGTCTAAAGCCAGGAGGGAGCTGCATGTAAACGTCTTCATCAAGGTCTCCATTAAGAAACGCATTATTGACGTCCAATTGATGAAGATGCCAATTCTGCATGGCTGCAAGACTGAGTAAGATGCGAACTGTGGTGAGCTTAACAACCGGCGCAAAAGTTTCCCGGTAATCAATCCCTTCAACTTGACTGAATCTCTTGGCTACCAACCTGACTTTGTAACGGTCAATTGTGCCGTTGGGATTATACTTGATTTTAAAAACCCATTTACAACCAATGGGGCGTTTGTGAGCCGGAGGAGGAACAAAACTCCAAGTCTTATTAGCATGAAGTGCTTGGACTTCTTGCTGCATGACGTCTCTCCATTTGGGGTCCTGAAGTGCCTGAGAAAAAGAGAGAGGCTCTCTAGGAATTGTCATATTAGCAGTAAATGTTCTGTAAGAGGAAGAAAGATTGGCATAAGAGAGGACATTGGAGAGACTATGAGCCTGACCTGGAGAAAGGACCTCGGTCGAAGAGTCTGATCGATCAGGGCGTGAGGGGAGGGCTGCATCAATATGAAAGCCCTACAATGCAGTGGGAAGTTTTGTGGCTCGAGAAGATCGGCGTGGGTTTGGGGGTAACGGTTGGGTTGGTAGGGGTGAGGGG
>Ga0307518_10002801_pt1 | contig 12661 bp, 16 predicted proteins | sample 25_EM_MG_FD_203889 | JGI IMG/M metagenome (GOLD analysis project Ga0307518, IMG submission 203889) | Populus trichocarpa ectomycorrhiza microbial communities from riparian zone in the Pacific Northwest, United States - 25_EM | ecosystem: Host-associated > Plants > Roots > Unclassified | place... | reverse complement strand
CCCTTTTTGTACTTTAATGCTGTGTCCCCCCCATGTATTTAAACCCCCTGGGCTCAGCCCAGTGAAAGAGAGCCCAATTATACGAAATTATCCCTCTCTCAGTCTCTCTCAGTCAGTATCCCCTCAGCTTCTTGAGTCTTGTAGGCTTCAGTGAAGGTCTAAAGGCTCAATATCTTCAAGTTTATTCAATCTATTCAAGTCCAAGTGTTTCTCTAGGCTCAATCGGAGTCTAGCCAGTCTATCCTTCATCTGCCATTGCTTCTGGACGTCAGGAGCCCCCTTGCCCCTTTGCTGCACCAATCTCTAGGTGTAGTTTCGCTACTTCAGTCCCAGTCAACCCAATCCCCGCTTTGACACTTCCTAGGCTATAGGAAGAGTCCAGACACCTGTCCCCTTCATCTTCTACTGCTCCTGTACCCCAGGAGTATCCTGCATCTCTGTCTGCATCACCCTGTTGGTGTAGATCCCCTCTCCCCCTCCTCAGCACATCCTCTCTGGACACCGCGGAGGTAAACCACCACTCGCACATTTTCGTAGTCCTTTGTTGGTGTTGTGTTTGGGTTGTTGTTCTGACCCAAATCCACACTTTGACTCACAGCGCGCGAATGGCGCCTCTTGTTCCCCAGCGCTCGCACGAAGCCTTCCGTCCCACAAGCAGGGTGTTCACTCAGGTGTATCGTGGCTGCTGAGCGCCTGAGCCCCTAGCATGTTTCCCTGCTGCTCTCCCCGTTCCTGTGCGTGTCCGCCCCCAGTCGTCGTCTCACCCTGGGTTCACTGCCAGCGTCTGCGTAAGAACACGTGCTCGTCCCGCGCCCTGGAACCTCTTTGTGAGTTACCGCCTGTGTTTCCTCTTTTGGTGTCCCGTAGTTGCCGTTCGTTCTCGACCTTGCGCCAGTGCACTTTTTCCTTTTTAGGCTGTTCCCCTTCTCGTAATAGAAGTGCCCGATGGCACATCACTTTCCCCTTTTAGTTAAGGCTACCACGTAGTTGTACAGGACACTCTTTTTCATCGTTGGACCCTTTCGGTTCCGTACTTTTGGCCCTACCACATATACTGTACAGAGGCAAGAATAAGATAGTCTTTTTCCCCCCAGAAAGGATTGAGTCTCTGCGTCTAAAGTGGAATTTCCTCTGTGTCTTGAGCCTAGCCGTCGCGTCCTGTCGTCTCTTCTCTCTCTCTCTCTCTCTCTGTCTTTGCTGCCTCCTCCGAGTCTCTCTCTTTCTTGCTCAGAGCGCTCCCGCTCTTCAGAAAATACCCCCAGGTCTCACTTTCAGCGCATTCACCGCGCTTTCTCTCTTCTTAGCTGCGCTCTCACTTTCTCTCCTCCCTCTGTTCGGCCAAGTACCTCAGGTACTTTATATCCCTTCCGACTCCTTACCTTAAGCCAGACCTAGTTCCCTTGGGCGAACCCATTTTCACACCTTCAAGGGACTTTTTCCTCTACATCGGTCACATCACATGATATGCATCGAAACTACTTGAGGTCTACCTTAACTGACTAGGAGGGCAACATATGACTCCTCCCTGACATGTGACAAGCTGGGACTGAGTATTGCTGATATCTCAGGTGCGCAGAAACGGTATACATCGCTGCAATGCAGTCCTCGTCAACAGAAAGAGATCATCTCTATGCAAACACTACACTATCTCACGCTTTGTGTCCTAATTCCCCCGCTGCTTGTGGTGTTTGCAGAACCAGCAGCATTGCTTTACAAAGGTGGAGCTGCTAATGTTGGTGCGTGCCAGCTTTCACCATAAGTGCGTACTTCTGAGGCACCGGCAACACTGTCAGGCATGATCATGGATTGGAGAGAAATGGCGGGCAGACTCACCATGTGAGGCATGCCAGGAGAAGAACGTTGATCTTACTATGGTGCATGGAGTGGTGGGAAGATAAAGGGATTGGGTCATCGCAGTCTCATGGCTGATCGCTTGTTCAGCAGAGTAATTGCTCCACAGCCATGCCAGATCACCGTTGAGCTGAACCTTTGTTTTTGTAGTATCTACTACATGTATACTCTCATCCGCCATCCATGCCTTATCTTGGACTTCGCACTGACGCTGGTGTTCAATCACCTCATGCTCATGACTTATTATTCCACTTCGATACCCGACCAAACTACAGACTGCGACATACACTCAGGGGACATACCCAGTCTGTATCCGCAGTCAAGTTTAGTCCTGACGGGACCCTTCTCGCTTCGTGTGGTACGTACTTCTGCTCTTCATATGCTTGGGTTTCTTGTGTGTGGAGTTGCTCACGTCTTGTGATATGTTTCGTACAATGTTGTCAAAATATGGTCGCCTCTCACAGGAGAACTAATCCGCAACCTCAGTGGGCACACAAAGGGTCTCTCAGACATCTCATGGTCGGGCGATGGGACATACCTGGCTTCCGCATTGGATGATACGAGTATACAAATATGGAACATCGAATCTGTACGTTCATTTCTGCTACCCATGTATAGCACATGGAAATGATCGGTGTGCCCCTCAGGGCTTGACAACAAAACATCTACAGGGATGTACAAGTTTCGTGTTCTGCGTCAACTACAACACTGTGTCGACCTTATTAGTCTCCGGTGGGCGCGAAGGCGACGTGCGTATATGGAACATTGCCAGAGGTGCATTTTCATGTGGTCTTCCCTTGGGATCGAGAATGCTCATGGTTACAGGAAAATGCATTAAAACACACAATGCCCATCTCAACTACATCACTGCCATGCACTCCAATCGCAACGCATCCCTGATCATGTCGTGCTCTCTTGATAGGCTAGTGTACATCCCTTTTGGCTTTATCCATCCCCTGTCGTAGAACCTGCAATAACCATGTGCAGGCGGATATGGAACACAAACGACAGGGCAATGTCTCAAGACCCTTGCAGAGATTCCTTTGCATGGATCACTGGCTTGGATTTTTTGATAGTCTAAGTGGCTAGCCGCATTTAGGTATTACAGTCGCGTTTCTAAGTCATCTCAATCCTCATATGATTCACGCTCATTGCTTCATATGTTCTCATATGAAACAATCAGTAATATCCACTAGCGATGTCACCTTGGGTCCCGTTGAGACAGAGTAAAATCCACACAGATGTGTTATCTAGTGCACCGCATAGGTCAAACAACAAGAACAGGGGTTCAGCACACCATAGTTTGAACCTCCCAGTTGCAGAATTGGCACCACAGCTCCAGTGCGATCACCGGATGAGGAGCCCGTTGACACCACCATTGGTGGCATGTGGCGATACATATTCAATTTAGTATGGCAGCAGTATTCATATGTAGCCGCACCGTCACACCGCAACTAGGTAAGTGGCAGTGGTGTTTCAAGTGGCAAATGCTACCCTGACATAAGCGGTAGTGCTCACAGTGGCAACTGATCAACGATTTACTCACAGAACTTCAACCCTATACCTCGAACCAGTTGTTACCGACCATCAATTGCCTTCTCCGCATGTATGGAGTGCTGGAAGATACAGTCAGCTCTATTTGTGAGATTGTACTGTTAGTTTGGGAGTGGGATGCGATTTTCCTGTTATTGCCATATTATAGCACCCAACAGCAGCCAGACAGCAGATTGTTCAGGTGTGGTCAAAGTACTTGTTGATCAGTGATTGAGTGTGAGAAATGCGTCCGCAGGAGCGGGCGGAAGCTCAGCTAGGCTCAAATCAGACGGAAGCAGGTACGAGAGGGAAGACTGTGTTCCCCAACACTTTACTGGGGCCAGCTGTATGATAGGCAATCCGCTGATTGGCACAGCCATGCCTGGAACGAGATTTCTGACTTTCGCGTATAAATACGGCAACAACAGCAAAATCACATCCCACTTCCAAACTAACCTCAGTCTCTCAAATAGAGCTCACCCAGTTTGCACCTGCGATTCCTTTCTTCGTGATGCCAGCGACTGAAGAGTTCATTGCACCAATACATTTCCTTGAACAATGGGACTGGGCTATTGATGCAGTATGTCACATCCACATACTCCTTGAGTGGTCGCTCATTTCAAGGCAGTATCGAAGCTACCTCAAGTAGGTCCCTAGGTCCACTATCTTAGAATTGACGGAAATGCGACCCATCTAGTGCCAACTCCTGTGGCACCACCCTCACCTTGTGTGCAATCACATTCCTTACCATAGCAGAGATGATGTGTGTACATTACGCTTGACACCCTCCACTGGAGGTATACTCTGCATTTTGATGATGCAGCATTGTTCTTGACATGCATCCCCCAGGCCAGTGCCAATGGCGAAGTCGGATATAGTATTTTCAAGTTTATGTCAGCTATACCCATCGTTGGAGTTAGTGCCATCTGCGCCATCGAGATCTTCTCGCTGTCGCAGTCCATTGCCCTCACAGTCTGCGTCGCAGTGATCAGTGTGATGTCGACAGATGTTCCCCTCGCAGCAATGTCCCTTTTCCACACGGCAAGGACCTGGGTAACCAGTTTGGAATGGGAAGAAGTAAACGGAGTGGACCCGGCACTTCTACCAGACCAGACAGGTTTGCACCATTTTGTGTCAATGCAGGTGAAGTGGGTTTTATATTGGCAAGGACCACCTCAACTCACTTCACTTCTAGGCCAGGCATCTATCCATCCTCGATACCATGTGGGCCGTTGTGCATAGGAATGTAGTTCTGGTTCTAATCCTCAGGTCAGTAGGTAATGCTGCCTCTGTGGCAGTCACTGCTGTTATCACGTTTTTGGAGTGGATCATTCGTCCTGTTCATCGTCGACTCCGAAGTGGCAGTGGTTCAGGACGTGATATTGGCCTCGAAGAGGTAACCGTCTGAAACAAGTATTCCAGCCAAGACTCTGCATGAAGTATTGTATATACCTTAGCTTTCCTTTCTGTATATATCAACTAGGACATGTCGTTTCTGTACTCACTTAAAAGTTAAGTATACGGTTTGACTGAACTGTAATACATACTTAGGCATAGATCTGAGTGGGTCGATTGAGTGCATGCTGCAGTGTGGAGGGAATGGGTGGTGTATGTTGGCCTCTGGTGGTCACCATTGTTGCCATTTTTCTGGAGTGGGTCATTTGTACTGCAAGCTCGGAGTCATCCAGCACGAAGGCAAATGATACCAGCTTCAAAGGAATACCTCGGGTGTTCCTGTCAATTGACAATCCCAAGCCACAGCAGGTCATGAGTCACAGCCGACAGCTGTCTTTTAAATTCCATGAGCACAATTCTTCGCATGTTTGGGTACATAATTGACAGTGCAGGAGATATTGGCAAAGCTTGTGAGACGCCATTCACCACAGGCCTTGAGTCAGAGATGCGGCCGCCCATCTAAACAGATTGTAGCTCCCCTATTAAAAACGAATGAGACCCATTTACATAACCATGGGTAATGGGATCCGTTTTCTGCGTAGGATGGCAGTTAGTTTGTCATGGTTCACATAGTAATCAAAGAAGCGGTGAGTTACAGGCTGCTTTCACATCAAGGATGAACTTGAGCGCAGCATCGACTATTGGGCTGCCCGGGCAGCCTACAATTGTGTGGCAGGGTTAGATAGTGTTCGTGGGTTATGTGGGATAACCGCTGGGCAATTACATCCTATCAATTCTAAGGCTTTTAGCGCTCGTCAAAATTTCTGAGGAGGCTGATGATGTTCAGTTTGACATACATATGCATTGAAGGGTATAAGCTGACCAGTCAGCAGAGGCCCACAATGCGAATACACCTGATCGTCTCTTGACATCTTCCTTTTCCTACCCAGATTCAGCGGCAGCCTGGAAGCTGTACCACAGAAGATGCTGAAGGCAATGAGGAAACAAAGGGGTAAGCGAGCCACACATTCCTGGCAACAAGACATGGTACAGTCATGAGCTAGCGTGCGTTGCTGGGTTGATGGAAATGGCATGGGCGTGGTCCCCGATGGCCTTGTTCTAGTGTGCTTGATCGGTGTACATCATGAATGGGTTCTAAGAAGACACAGATTATCAATGGTGCGCCTCTGTCGAGCATTAATCTATCTACATCGTGGAATCTGGAGTGCCTTGCAGAATATGTGTGAGTGGGTGAGCAGAGGTAACATATGGGAAATTTCAATGTTTTGACACCCACCTGATGCTCCCACTGTAGAGACAGACCTGTCTCTAGGTGTAGAATTGGTAGTACTGATACTGGACTCTTACCTTAGCTATGTAGGCTTGTACTTAGCTTACTAAGCAAATATCCTTCTCTTCAGTGTACATCTTTGAGCTCAGTCTTGGAGTGACTGAACCACCACTACTCTCCCTAGTTCTCCTAGTTTCCCCAGTCCCTGGGAGCTCTGCCAGACCTCCAGAAGCCCCTGGGTCGAGCGTGCCTCACCTGAGGCAGCAGCAACACCCAACCCCCCCCTACACTGCTTAAATACCCTAATTAGACAATACAGTAGACTATGGCAAAATGCATTACATAAGTCAGTTTATCTGGAAAATTTTGTAGAGGGACACTGTAAATTCCTGGGATGGGGTCTCAGTGCTGGAACCCAGTGATCGGATGGCGGTGCTTTAGCAGATGTCAGGAGCGGGATTATGCCAGATTGCAACTGACCTGTTCTAGGTGGCTGGAGTGCCTTCCCCTCATTCTACACTGTGTAGATTGGGCCGATGGCATTTTATCACGGGATATCAAGCATTGTGTTTCCCACCAGTTGTCTTCTACGTGCCAAAGGAATTGGGCGGTTGCTGCAGTCTTGGGGATGTTGTCTATGGGCCACGTCCTTATCCCCCCAGAGCGACTTATGGTGGTGGTCAAAGTGGTTGGAGGTTGGAGGTTGGTTTCACTCTCCTTTACTCCCTGGCGATTACTCACTTCTGTGCTGGGATGTTCCTCTTGGACTCTGCTCATGGTTGTCAGAGTACTTGATGAAACACAAGGAGGTGAATGTGCAAACCTGATGTCTTATTCTTGATGATCTAGAGGACAGCTGGGGCAGAGGGTATCCTGCATGTCAATACTCTTTTCCAGAAGGATTGTCACGCACTGTTTAAACAGTAAGTCTACTCTCTTATCCATTTTGTGCCTGTTTGACCAAAGTTGATTACAGTAACCCATTGGTGGATGTCACGGCATCATGGGGAAACGGGGCAGCTCAACAACTATCATGTTGACATCATTGCTGTGCCAGGTGGTGTGGAAGGTATCTTGGAGCACACATTGTTCAAGGGAACGTACTTCCCGACATGAAAGGGTCTCTTCTGAGTAGAAGGTGTCTGGTTTTGAAGAGTCTATGCGATACAAGAAGTTCACCAATGCACAACGTTCAAGTCTCAACTAAATTCCTAACCATTGTTTCATGCTGTGGAGCCTGATGGTCAATCAAGCAGATGTCTATGTTGGTTTCCAGGTACAACTTGACTTGACTGGTATCTTCATGCATGGCAAGATCCCTGCCCTCGGGATCAGCTTGATGTGGCAAAAAAGTCAGTCAATTCTTAGCTCATAATGTAAGTTTTCACTGAGCAATACCCATAGTTCACGAGAGTGTCATCATGGACTTGTGTCAAGTGCTTGATCAAGAACTCAAGCCTTTCCAGATGGAGACAGTTCAAAAAGAAACGACCCACCCCTGAAAGAGTTACAAAATGAACTTGTCCTGTGCTGACATCTTGTTATTCTTGGCTTACAAGTGGAATATAACTCAACCTTCATTGGTCACTGAGGTATGTTCTTTCCTTTGCCTGCTGTTTTCTCAAATCAAGCTGATGTGAATTTCCTGTACTAGAATAAGGATATTCGGATGGTATGATGAGTAACAAATACTGGATCGACATCCAGCTTCGTTGGGGTGACTTCGACTCACATGATATCAAGCGATATACATGCGTGAAGTTCTTGGACTATGCACGTGTACTGTTTCGTTCTCATATCCCATCTACTGACTTTCTATCTTTGTAACGGTCTAACTTTAGTGTAACGGTCTAACTTTTTGTCTTATCTAATCTGCGATTAGATGACGTCTTATCTTATCGTACCGTAGTATCTTATCTAGTGCGTCTTATCTGTAGACCTGTCTGGACCACAGCCTCATGCTGTGCATGCTGTATCCCTTGATGTCATTAGCATAGCCTTACCACAGGATGGCAGCTGTGTCCACTGCCTCGTACAGCATACAAGCCTCATGGATAGCCTCGCATAGGACACGTGTAGTGTAGTATATATACTGCTGCAATCCAGCACCCAGAGGCTCTCCATTCGAGCTCTCTTTGGGTCTTTGCTCTAAGACGCTTGCGATCCTACTCCGTTCCTCCTCAGAGTCCCTGTGTGGTAGTTCTTTGGGTGTTTGCCCTTAGGGTTGTCTCAATCTTACCTGTCAGGTATCAGACTCTATGAGTATCTACCCATCCCCCACAGGTGTTATGATTGGCATGGATCTCGTGTACAACCTCTGGTCAGCGTATGGCAACTGGTTCCTTGGCATGAAGCCTTTGATTCAACAAGCCATGGCAAAAATTATGAAGGCAAACCCTGCTTGTCATGTTTTGTGAGAGCACATCCGGAAGGGTCTCCAGCTGTATTCTTCAGAGTTGATGGAACCGTACTTGAATAGCCAGAACTACTCTGAACTGTTCTCCAATCAAATCATATATAAGCGCCCCAATCCATATATATGTACAATATCAACTGGATATTAATCAACTTGTAGGGTTCATGGATGACACCAATGTCTACTGTGTCACCATCCACAAGACATTTGAGGGTAACTTGACCACCAAGCCTATCAGTAAGTGTTGCGCCTAAGAATTATTGTGTTAAAGGTTTCAAATACTTTTTTTCAGATGGCACTATCTTTATATTTAACCTGAGATCTGGCCAATTGTTTTTGAAGGTCATTCATACCAGCGTCTGGGTGGGCCAGAAGCGTCTTGGACAGCTTGCAAAATGGAAGACTGCTGAAGAAGTTGCTGCCTTGGTCTGCTCGTTGCCTGTCAAAGAGCAGCCTAAGCAGGTCATTGCGACTTGCAAGGGCATGTTGGGTACGTTTCTTGCTTAATGTGTTTCATCATTCTCCATGTAACCATTTAGAATGAATATGTAGATCCCCTTGAGGTCCACTTGCTCGACTTCCCCAACATCATCATCAAGGGTAGCGAGCTTCAACTCCCATTCCAAGCCTGTATGAAGATGGAGAAGTTTGGTGACCTAATTCTGGTAGGTGCTCTATTACCAACCCTGGTGCTGTCTTTCTAAGTTGGTTCTTGTAGCATGCCACACAACCTCAGATGGTTCTATTCAGTCTGTACAATGATTGGCTGAAGTCTATCTCCAGTTATACTGTGTTCTCTTGTCTCATCCTATTACTTTGTGGTTTACACATCAACAATGAAAATGCCAAGGTTATCCTACACCCAGATAAGAACACAATCACAGAGCCTCACTTCATGTGGCCATCATTTCCGACGAGGAGTGGATCAAGGTCGAGGTTGCAATGAAGGATCTCATCTTGGCTGTGAGTTGGTTCATCCTTAGTATGCAACAATCATATTGACAGTGTACAAAGGATTTTGGCAAGCACAACAACATTAATATTGCTTTGCTAACCGCCAGTGAGATTCATGACATCATCTTTCAGGTCGTCTGTGTTGATCATCGCCCAGGGGATGTTCCAGCTGAGGAAGATAGTAAATCAGATGGAGAGAGAGGTGTGCCAGTATTTGGAGTGGGGGCTGAACATTGACCCGGCGATGTTGAAGAAATTTGAAGACATGGTACGCAAGGATTTTCCACCCCACCACCCACTGCCATACCGTTTTCCGCCCCCACCTGTGGCCTCACCTGTTGCCATCCAATGAGCAATGGTACTCTTTGCCCAATGCACAGTATGTGCCTTCACTGCCCTCATTCAACTCGCCCCCAGAGACTCCCTTGCCCTCATAATCTATGTCGTCACCCGCCTCATCTGTGTCACCCCCCACCCCAGTCGGCATCATGGATCTTTCTGCCAAGATCATGTTGGCTTCCACATCGCCGGGGTACTCAAAGCTATCAGAACACGTTCACGCACCACCAACCAAAAGCAAGATGTTCGCCTTCACCTCCCTGGTGGTATGGTAATATTTTACATATACACCTCTCACTTGTCAGTTGCATCTAGAGCAGGTTTTCTTCTCAACAAAAGAAGCCAGATATTGTACACGGCAGTGTCACCAACCTGGCCTCACGATTCACTATTCAACAGACAAGAATTGCTATGTATACCCCACCTCTACATCGCATTTCATCATCACACCCTCAGTGCAATGACGGCAATTGGCGGAACTTGAGAAGGGCACCAAGGCACAGGGCCAGGTCACTGCCATTCAGATGTAAGTTGATGCATGCCACATCTTTGAGTAAAGCTAATGCCTTTCTGTAGCCAAATGACTAATGTCCATGGTGATACTATACAGACTGTGACAACTACCAATTACGAACAACAGGTCTTCAGCAGCAAGTCAGACTGGTGTGTCCGTGCAATCTCCGCTACACATCTCTCTCTTCGCCTACAGCACATTTACGTGTCCAATGATGACGTGAAAGACGACGCTGGATCTTACACATATGTCCTGCTGAAGAACGCTCTGCATGCCTTCATTACCACTGCGGACCTTCAGACCCAGGTGGCTGCATTCCTGTACGGAGTTCCCCCCTCCCCCCCTGATAACAAGCACATCAAGGAAATTAGGGCGATAACTTGGCCACCTCAGCACAGAATCAATGACACTGTTGAACCTCCCTTGCACCTTCCCAGGGGCAACTTCTTACTAAAAGACCTTGACCCTCTCAGTGGGTGGATCAAGACTCAGGCACTTGAGCTTAACCACCTCTCACCTACTGATGTTACGACACATGCCAAGGTGATGGCTGAGCACTCTGAATGTGGTCCATCGTCAATATGTATCACTGCCTTGTTCATGCCAGGCCCCATCTCGCTATCCTCATATTCCCTTATGGTACTTGGATTTGCTAGTCGGGCCACCTTGCAGCCCCTGATTACAAATCACAGTGTGTGTGCATCCAGCCCCTCGAGCCTTTTCAATATGAGCACCATGGGAATTGATGGATTATGGATGGTAAGTCAGCCATGCTGACTTGTGTTGAGAGCCAACTAATGCTTCCAGGTTGTTGCACCTGCTGCAAGTCAATGCGCAGTGGACAAGTTTGTTGTTAGTGAGGGCTTTTGCCCACTCAATACAGGGGATGCCCCGCAGCTCATGCATGTTGGATTTAATGCAAGGTAAGGCACATGCCAAATTGCATCCAGGACATAAAACTGACTTACAATGGTCTACATAGCCTCTGGATGCATGCTGCTTGTGACATTAACAATGCGAGCACCGGTGAATCCCCTGAGATCCAAACCATATTTTATCGCCTTGTCACCATCTCACAGATGTTACTCTATGCTCACTTTGTCTTTGATGGACCACAAATGCCAAGATGGGCGTGTGGAAAGCACAAGAGTGCACCCCATTTCCTTACACAATGCTTTCAAGAACTACTTTCCGCCTTTGGATTTACCTGGCATGAGGTACATTCATCCCTGCAACAGCTGCTGCAAGTGTTGACATCCTCCCAAGGCCCCTGGTGAAGCTGAAGCTGAACTTGCCAAGCTCAATGCCCTCAGCACCATTGATGCCATTGTGTCAGATGACAGTGACATGCTCATGTTCGGTGCATCATGTGTTATTCGGAGGTAAGTCAGTTTACTGGTTTTCAATGTTAGCAAAGCTGATGGACAATAGCTCCCTGTGACACAAACGTTATGAAGTGGTTGATGTTTTCACTGAAGATGCATTGAAGTATGGTGCCCACCTCAGCCGAGGTGGGTTACTTCTTATTGCACTTATGAGCTGTGGTGACTGCAGTGTACAGTATGTCGTTGGTGTCCTGATCATTATTCACTGACACAGCTTTGACAGGATGGCATTCAAGGATGTGGTATTGGTATTGCACACAGGCTTGCCCAGTATGGGCTAGGTGACATGCTCTTGCATGCCACAAACACACTCCCCTTACTCAAATTTGTCTCAACATTCCTTGTTGATTGGCAGAAGGAGTTGTGTAGGGTTCTTACATCAGATCCCCTTGGAATCCTGCAGCACAAATATTGTGATCTTGCTCATGTCATTCAGGGCATGACTGACTTCCCTGATCCTGTTATCATTGCAAACTATTTGTCCCCTTTGACTGTTGTTAGATGGCTCATGCAGGGAACTGTAGAATAACCTCAGTAGTCTATCAAGCTACTCTTTATTAGTATTTACCTGTAGAATAACTACAGGGCATCAGTAAGTAGTAATGGAAGTGTACCAAAGGTACTCACCCTCAGTAGTCTATCAAGCTACTGAGGGACTAGGTAACATGAACTCTACTGTAGTGCGCTCTAGCGCTTATGTAAGCAAGTAAATATGTGTAAACAGTCTGTTTATACTCCAACACTCCCCCATAAACGGAGCGGGGTAATGGACAGGAAGGATAGTAAAAGTATCAAATGGACCCCATGCACCTACTTAGGCCGTCTTACACGGCCACCCGAAGGTGAAAATCAGCCAAGTGTCACGGGCCAGCGGATGGTAGCCCAGGAATGATTTATTATCGATTGGTACGGATGGGCTACATACTTAGATATTATCACAGTGTACTATGGGTGGGCTAGGGTGTCAATTAAGGGGAGGGTAG
>Ga0307518_10002800_pt1 | contig 12662 bp, 5 predicted proteins | sample 25_EM_MG_FD_203889 | JGI IMG/M metagenome (GOLD analysis project Ga0307518, IMG submission 203889) | Populus trichocarpa ectomycorrhiza microbial communities from riparian zone in the Pacific Northwest, United States - 25_EM | ecosystem: Host-associated > Plants > Roots > Unclassified | place... | reverse complement strand
ATATTCATATCATCCACCGAACCTGAGTACTGTTTCCAGAAACCAAATCATTTGCCGTCAAGGATGCAGCCACATGTTCCGCTCCTAAGAAACCTCCTCTTGGACAAAAGACTGCCCATAATGCTAAGAGGCCTTCGCCCTAGCTTTGCAGTTTAACTGGTTTTTTCTTCCCTTTTGGTTTAGCGGTCACGGTTGATCCAGGGTCACCAGGAGTAGAGATAGAGAAGGAAGGATATAAAATCAATTCAAGAGACCTAACTTCAAGGAACTGATATGATGATTAAGAAATTATATTTTCTTTCTTCTAAGTGCGTTTTCAAGATCCTCCACACAAAAGAAGAAGATGAAAAAAAGACACTTCACTGGACGAAAGAGAGAATTCATGGACGATCAGTGGGTTCATAGTTGCTTAAGCCATCATTGCATCGAATCGTGGTGCTCTGATGGAAAAGAAGAAAAGGCAGCACTTAATTTTTAGAATTTCAGTGTGCTTTCTCCAGGAAAACAAGCTGCTACTGAGTTGTATCGCCCAAAAAGAACCCATCTTTGGGATGATTCACAAATGACAAGTCATTAGAACATACCGATGGGAACAAATTGTAAATGGTGCCACACTGCTCAGCTAGATCTTGGTCTTGAGAAAGACAGGTCTTTTAAGATGCATGGTGAGGGAATGGCAAATTGAATCCAGTTCAGTCTAACTTGGCCTTGCAAAGAACATGTCTTTAAAACAAATTGAATTCCTAACTCCACACCATACCAGCAAAGAACTCTAAACTCTACGGGGAAAATTATCAGCTCAAGTAATCATCATAAAAGTTCTCTCCTTGAAAAACACCAGATGCTGCAACCGATAAGACCTATTCTTGGGTACAATACAGACAATCACCTGCTTTCCTGAGTCGAAAATCAACAACACAAGTAATGCAAAGTTATAATTGTGAAAACTAGCCCCCCCTCCCAATTATTTACTACCAGCTCCTGCTGTACCAGTGTCCTCCCATTTCACTCCACAAACATGATAAATACCTATATGTAGCAATAGCATAAAACTCAAATTTCATAGAAATTCCATCTTAAGCCTCCTGGTATCATTGCTCCGTAGTGATTCAAGTTTGACAACATAGAGCTAACTTAAAAAGGCTAAATCTTCCGCAACATAGACATCCACAAGCAAATTAAGGTTAGTCCAGTGTAATACTCTAAATCATAACGTGATGTAATGAATGAAGGAACACTATTTCCATTACATTACAATTATGATAATATATCTTATTCTAGAAAGAACTCGTAATCGAAACAACTCCATAACAAGGATAGCATAAAGATGCAAATCCGCAGCTGGGAAATTCTAATATTTTCATCGAATTCAGCAGACAGACACCTTCTTACATAAAATCTATGGAATTGATTATTTTATTCAAAACTAACTGTGACATAAACACAAGCAGCAACACCATCCAGCCACCCAGAAATCCAAAAAAAAGAAAATTTATTCTGTATTAGTAGAAGAATCAACGTCGCAATTTACAGAATACAAAGGAGAACTTCTCGAAGGAACAGAAGAATTACAACAAACATCAATTCTACTCATAAACTCCTCCTGGCTTGTCTTTAACAACGTATGTAGAGGAAAACACAGACCTTTCTCAACACAACATTGATGTCTAGGCTTAATTCTATTCTCTAAACTAAATGAAAAATACTGCGGAAATTCTTTTAACTCCTTCAAATCCCTTCCCATTTCCACAACAAAATAATTCAGCTTGGGCTCAATATTATTCTTAATACTGTAATTAAACAGTTGTGGAAATCTCCTAAACATGGAAACAGCATCTTTATACGAGAACCCAATTTTTTCAAAGTATTGGATTCTTGGTAAGAGTTTTTTTTCAACACTACAAGACAGCAAATATGTGTGTCTTTTTACCTCTTCAAGGCCAATGCTTTGGAGGAAATAGAGTGTGGGGCGCAAGCAGTATTTGACGCTGGATACCAGTAATCTGGGCCGTCGGTTTATGACATGTTTCAAATCATAGCCGTTGACGCGGGCTTCACGGAGAAGGAAGGTGATGACTGGGGTGACAGTGGAAGGAGTGGAGGTGAGGATTTCTGGGCACATGGAGATGATTCTGCGGAACTCTTGTGGAGTGAAATTCATGGAGGTGAGTAAATCAATGATGGATTTGATGTTTGATAAGGAGGCCGAGAGGATGAACGGACGGTGGTGGTTTATTAAGGAGAATATGTCTAGGCCTATTGAATCGAGGTAGAGGATTTTTTCTTGAAATTCAGTATTGGGTGGTTCTTGGGGTGGGGATTGCGGCGGTGGAGGGATATGGTGTGAGGATACAGAGGGGGTTTCTGGTGTTTTGAGAGGCTTAGGAGGGAGAGAAGCGGTGTTCGTTTTGGAGGAAAGAGTGGGAAAATGGAGGGTTCTTGGGCAAGAAAGTGCGGGGCAATAATCATGGTGGGATAAGGGGAAGCTGTGGGCTTTGGGATAAGGAAGTGGGGAGGGTTTGATGTTGGAGAGGAAATGGAGGAGTGTGTCTTCCATGGTGTTGAGTTACATGGCTCCCAGACTGTGAGGGGGTTCTAGTGTTGGTGTTTTTCCGTGGTTCAAGACAATGGAGGAAATTGTGGTGGAGAAGGGTCAGGAAATTTTGATAACATGATCTGGAGATCGGGAGCAAGTGCTATCTGATCGAAATTAGAAAACTTGGATAGAGGTTTGTTTGTCCCATGAATAAGAGAGAGACTGGCCTAGCTCCATGGACTGGCCTCTTTGAGCTGTAGAAGCTGTATGGTGCTCGTTTATGGCCCATAAACTGGCTGTGCCTGGACCATGTTCTTTTCCTGAATATATTATTATCCAAACCAATTTTAGTGGTATCGAGAGGAACAAATCTTTAGATTGCTTAAATAATTCACATTAAGAATTATTTCTTCCAGTGTATTATTTTTTCCGGTTCAAACATGAATGTTAAAAGTCTTTTTCAAATATATTTTTTGAAAATCTAAATAATTTTCTCAATTCAAGAATTCATATTTATAGCCACTATATTTATATTTAATTTTTAATTTAATAAAAAATTGATAATGTAGGTTAATAATATTGAGAATTTATTTTAATTATTATTGGAATTAATTCTTTAATATTTTAGATTTTAAAATCCACTACAAAAAGGAGAGTGAAGAAAGAGTTTTATACAATAATTTTTAGATTTTTATATACTCTTCCTCGTCTTATTTTTAATGTTTTTTTTTTGTTTTTTATACTTTGATTTTCTTTTTAAATCTAGAGCTCATGTTTATTTTATGAAGAGATATTTGAGTTATATAATCTTTGATTCAATACCTTATTTAGAAGTACATATAAACTAAGGTAATGTTATTGAAATCTTGAGAGGCTTATTACAAATATTTTTTGCGCCAAGAAATGAGCAATAATTTTTTTTAAAGACAAATAATTTATTATTAACAATAATAAAACTTCATAGTGTCTTTTTAATCTTTTTTCTTTAGTATGCATGCTAGAATTGTTTTTCAATATTTTTCTTAGGCTGGAGTCACGTGTTAAGAGGGTCAACCCGAGTCAAAATAAAATAAAAGTGATTATTATCATAATTTTAAAACTTGATTCGATAGTCAACTCGGGGCAAGACCCGGGTCATGGATTAGGAAGGTAAACCTGAGTTGACTTGGATCAATGTAAGGATAAAAATTATTATCATCATATTTTTAAAATCTGATTTGGGGTTGACCAGGGCAAGACCCAGGTCACGGGTTGAGAGGGTCAACACGAGTTGACCTGAAACAACATATGAATAATTTTTTTATTAACATAGTTTTAAAGCCGGACTCATGAGTCGAACCGAGACAAGGTTCAGGTTACGAGTCAGGAGAGTCAATCTGGCAAATTATTTTTTAAATTAATCAGAATAACCTTCTTTTGACCATTTTTTTCCAAAAAAATCAATGGAATTTGACCCGTCTTTTATCTCAGGTTGATATAAGTTTTTGTCCGTGTAAGGTCTAGTCAATCACTTCTTTATTTTTTTAAAAAAATTTGGACTAGTCCAAACCTCATGTCAACTCATCAAGTCAATCATAATTTTATAATTAAGGTTATTATAATATTATTAATTTCAACACTCAATATAAATTAAAGTAAAAAAAATAATATATAATTATCTATTTAATTATGTAAATTTGAAAATAGTTTATATTAAAGATAAAATAGATTTTTTAATAATTTTTTATGTTTTATCCACCATAATCCAACATAATACAAAAATAATTATTTTATCTTATACATCATTAATAAAAATAATTTTATCTCCATTTTATTTTTCTATTTTATCTTATCTAATTTTTTTATCACGCAAGTAATAAAACACTATCTAAAAAATAAGATCACGGTCTCAGGGTCCTCACAAACCAGAACTCGCTTGACATTGCACTTAGCTAGATTTCCGGATGCCCCGGAATGTAGGAACGGGTAACCCACCCCCTCTGCCCGTACCTAAAAAAAAAATAAAAAAAAAACATAAAAAGAATCCTAACAACCAAAGGAACCGAAAACAGGTCCATTGACTCCTACTACACTAGTTTTAGTTTTATCTTATCACTCGCCATTTCTCAACCTTATACTTGCTCTACCCACACCAACCACTACTGTTCATCACACCAAGAGAAGGAACACTCTACCTGCTTCTCCCCCCCCTCCCCCAAGAATATGGCCTGCTCAGCTACCTCCACCACTCTCATCTCCTCTATCGCCGCCGCCGCCACCGCCACCACCACCAAATCCATGGCCTTTCCTATCTCTAAAAACATAACTCTCCCCAACTCATTTTTTGGCACTCGCAAATCCTTCCAATCTCGCGTCCCTCGTTCCATTTCCTTGACTCGTGGCTCTCATTCTAGAAGCACCTTCGTTGTCAAAGCCTCTGTAAGTTTTTTCTCAGACTCGTTGGTTCTTATGACCCAAATTCCCATTTCATTAACTATTTGAAAGAGCTTTTCTTCTGTGTTTGATTCAGCCTCTAACTAAGTTTGCTTTCGTTTTCTTCTGTGCAGAGCGAACTTCCATTGGTCGGAAACATAGCACCGGATTTCGAGGCGGAGGCTGTCTTCGATCAAGAGTTCATTAATGTACTTTGTGCTGACAATGTTATCGAATATAAGGAGTTCATGTCATGTCATTCTTTTTTTTAATTAAATTAAATTTTAATTTACATTGAAGGAATTGTATGATTACAATGTTTCTATTTTGCACAGAAATTTGGTCTTAAAAAATAGATTAAGTACCTAATTGCTACTCTGATTGTTGTAAAATCGTAAAATTTGAAAGCCAGTTAATTGTTAGCTTGATTGGCTATGAAAATTGTGTGGTGAATTGAGCTTGCATTTGTGCTCCTGTGTTGTGTATTATTCTTTCAAACTCTTTTATGTTTTATTGGTTAATTTTGGTTTCAGGTTAAACTGTCTGATTATATTGGGAAGAAATATGTGATTCTATTTTTCTATCCATTGGACTTCACATTTGTTTGTCCCACAGGTTTGTTTGGAACTTAGCTTATGTCGTTTGAAGCTTTGACGAGTTGTGGATGCTAATTGTTCTTCTCATATTTTTTCTGTTTCACTTGTGTGCAGAAATCACTGCTTTTAGTGACCGTCATGAGGAATTTGAGCAGATAAACACAGAAGTGTTGGGTGTTTCAATCGACAGTGTGGTATATATCTTCTTTTGTCAAAATCAAGAAAGAAAATTCTAGGAATCCTGTGACTTCGGCCTGAAATCTTAGTGGATCTTATGTTTTCACTTCAAGTTTTCAACTTTTATTTGATGAGTTGGAGCACATACTCCCGCACACAACACACACGTTTAGGATTATATAATATGTCTCTAGATAGTCTAATTGAATTTTTTTGTTTCAGTGGGGTGGGGGGGGAAGGATTCTTGTAGCCAACCTAAAGTAGCTGGATTATAGCTTGGGTTGACTTGACTTTGACTTGAATTTGTGTGTATTATTCATATCGGTTTCCTTTATATAAATAATGTGAGCCATGCTTGCTAGCACAATTGATAAAATTGCGTGGCCTTTGCATGTATTTTGAAAACGTATGGTTCAAATCACAGCATTCTGAGTTGATAAGTTGAAGTGAATATTGTAATGGACAAAAAGTAACTTGGCTGTAGAAGAAACTAGGAACTGAAAATCACTGTAAAGAATCTCAATTTGGTTTTCGTTATAAATCCATTGACTTTAGCTATAGAAGCTATCGTCTGCATATAATGCAATTGCAACCTTGTTGGTTGCAAGTTTGGTCATTGCCAATTTTCATTAGCTTTTGTCTGTACTGATAAAATACATAAACATTTGCTTTCAAAATTGGAACCATCCACATCTGTTTGTTGTATCAGAGCTGATTTTGGTATTGGACTAAAAATCATAAATTGATTATTGGTGTTGAGCGTGTCATGATATTCTCTGTGTAGTTCTCGCACCTTGCCTGGGTCCAAACAGATAGAAAGTCTGGTGGGCTTGGAGATTTGAAGTATCCTTTGATTTCTGATGTCACCAAATCCATTTCAAAATCTTATGGAGTGCTAATTCCTGATCAGGTACGAGATGTTTTTATTAATGTTGTTCTAAGAAACACAATGAACTCATTAAAAACCTTCATTTTTTTAATATCACTTTGTTATTGCATAACCGTGTACATGTACAAATGCACATCCATGCATTTTTTTTGTCTGTTGTTTGTTACTGGCACGACTCAGTATCAAGCTAAACCATAATGACTTAGGTCTAGCTCACATCTAGTTCTCTATTGAATGGGAATCAGAGTGCCGTGTTATTCTCTTAGTGGCCTTATCTATCCTGTGGTTAATGCCACTCCCATTGTCAGACAATGCTGAGAAAAGGGCTCTCTCGTATTAATCACCACTGCCCGTTAACCTCTGCACAGTGCTTGGAAGAGGAGCCTCTGCCTCCGCGTTTTCTTTTTTTGATACTTGGTTTTAATTTCAGGGAGTTGCTCTGAGAGGACTTTTCATCATTGATAAAGAAGGAGTCATCCAACATTCCACCATTAACAACCTTGCCATTGGGCGTAGTGTTGACGAGACGAAGAGGACACTCCAGGTGATTTCACAAATACAGGGAAAAGATATTCTAAAACTGGAAGATTTTGTAAATTAAGGATTGGCATGATTGTACACCTGAAGTGCCTTTCGGCATATGTTTTCCATTCATTCTTATTGATTGCTTTTGCATTTATTACAGGCCTTGCAGTATGTGCAAGAAAATCCAGATGAAGTTTGCCCAGCTGGGTGGAAGCCTGGTGAGAAGTCCATGAAGCCTGATCCAAAGCTGAGCAAGGATTACTTTGCTGCCATATAGAGGGGCCAGCATTGCATTGCATTGCGAATCTCATATCACTGCGAATTAGGGAGGTGTGAACAAGTTTTATTTATCATGTAATGTCTCTTTAGACATGCGATTTTTGAGCAGCAATTTCTGGAATAAGTGCTCTAGACAGGAAGCTCTCTCTTTTTTTTTCTTGTAATGGAATGATGTTGCAAAAACAATGTCTTCATGTCATTCTCCAAGTCTAGCGTGTGTGTGTGTGTGTGTGTGTGTGGGTATTACATTCAGCTTCTCCCTTAAATCCACACAATTACAACAGAACGATATATGGGTGTTATAATGTTGATAACTGGAAATGGAGTTTCAATGGGCCATAAATAATTTACTTTCTTTCTACCATGTTAAGGTCAGCCTGGTGTGCCAAGATCGCATGCACAACAATGGAGCTCATACTCCAGCTGAGTTGGTTGATCAAATTGTCTAAATGGTAGGGTTACAGATTGTAATCCTGTTCTTCAAGAAGTTGCAACTAATCCTTGGTATTCTGTTACATGTAGCTGATGGTGTTTGTCTGAGAAGTTCTCGTTTCCTGTCTTTCATGAAAATTAATAATAATGTGATGATTTTCCAATTAAAGCATTGCTCAGAGCTTTGCAGGATAACTGTTCCTGCGGAGGAGAGAGTTTCTGAACTTCTGATCCAAAGTCCATTGATTTTCACTTTTCAGTGGAATGAGATTTTCTTGGGCTTAAGAACTCCAATAGTCTATTGTTTTCCTTTTCAGTTGACTCAGATTTTGGTGGGCTTATCTAACTTGCTGAAGTACTTTGGAACAGTCTCATAATAAAGGGATAAGCCAGTAGATTAATTTAATTACAAATGTTAAAAATATTATATTAAAAAATATGTAAAAAAGAGAAATTGAAAAGATATAATGTAATAACAAAAAAAAAAAAAAAGAAGAAGAAAAATAGATACAAAACTAACAATCCCATATTATTTCTGGAAAAACTATTATATTAAAAAATAGAATTGTTTTTCTTTAAATTCAAACCATCTCAAAAACACAATTAACCATAAAAAATTGATATTTCAAAAGAAAGAAAAGAAAAAACAAAATGACAAAAAAAGGGTTCAAGCCCTCCGAGAGACTTGCTTAAGAATAAGAAAGAGATAAATACCGTGGAATAAGGTTTGATCCTATTTATAAGAATTCAAAAATATTACATTATAAAAAAGAAGAGAATTCAAAACCAATGGGATACTTGTGTGCCTGGGCCAACTTATTTTTTTTTTATAAGGGACGAATAACCTATTGTTTATTCCTATTTTGTTTTTTAAAATTAAAGCAAATGACGAATCGTCTGTCTGCTTAGAATCCAGCTACTACCGTGGTGGTTGAAAAACCAAGAAAGAGATATTTTGGTGTGAAAATTCCATTTTTTCATTTATTTTGGTTAAAAAACACCTAATAAACATCCTTATAACCTAAACAACTAATCTATTAAGCCACCCCTACAAAGAAAAAAAGATTCAAAAACACAAAATCAAACAAAAAAAATTTCTCTCTTGACCCTTATTTGTTTTTCTAGGCAAGATGAGGGTTTAAAACAACCAATATAAACCCCTCTCGTTAAATGAAACCCATTGACACTAAAAACAATGAGTTTCATCATTAAGGTAGTGTTTGACATTGCATTTTAGAAGTGCTTTTGAAAAAAATTAATTTTTTTTTATTTTTTTCTTTGCTTCAAATTAATATTTTTTTGATGTTTTCAGATCATTTTGATGTGCTGATATCAAAAATAATTTTTTTAAAATAAAAAAAATATTATTTTGACATGTTTTAGAATGAAAAGTACTTTGAATGTTAGAACACTTCCAAACAAGCGCTTAAAAAATAATTTAATAAGTGATTTTCTCTCTCCTTATTGTTTTGAAACAACTCTTTTTCTCCTTTCTCAAAACCAGAAGTTGAAAAATTAGATCAAAATTAAAATTATCAAGAATGTGGGATTAAGCATATTTTTCTCCTTTTTTTTTTTTACTTTTCTATCCTCCATCTTTTAATTTCCTATTTCCCATAATTTCAAGCACAATCCTATCAAATTAGACTATAAAAGAATTCAATCACAAGAAAAAAAAAGTTTAAAAAGAAAGAAAGAACTAAACTACTTCCCTGTTTATATAAATAAAACAACCAGAGAAAATAAAACAACCAGAGAAGATACTAGATCTGTTAAGTTATATATATATATATACATGCTAACATGGTCGGAGTTCATTGTCCAAATTTCATAATAGCGCAAAGGAATTTGCATGGAAAGACACCCGAAGACAATGACATTTTTATAAGCTAGTTGTTCTGTGTTAGGTTTTTTTTTCCATATTACGGTTGCAAGATCATCAATAATTGTTGATACCCAGGCAGCGATCAGTCAATTGTTGCTTCCTTCAGTGTGTGTCTGTCTTGTGTAATTAACAAATGTCAAGTGCCTTCAATTAGGTCACCATATAATGGTTGACTGCTACTAATCTCAAACTAAGATTACATTTGACGCAAGCAATCAAATGCAATTTGCTCATTAAAAAGAGATCGTGTGCCTCACATGCAGACACTAGCTTCCATCACGGGTTCCTTATAATATGCTTCTTTAGTTTCCAACTAGTTTGGGCATTCACTTTGAGCCAGGTAAATTATATATATTTTTAAAAAATTATACAAGAATTTAATATATAATAAGTATTTTTTATATATATTGAGATGATTGTCATGACGTGCATAATATTGAATGTCAAATATATCTTAAGAAATTAAAAATATTTTGGGTTTAATTATAAAATTATGATTAGAGGGGTTCATGAGTCTCCATCTAGTATTATGGTTACTAGAAAACCTAATGACCTATGAGAGTCTGGGTAAGGAGACTAGTTGTGCAAAGAAAAGACACTGTCAAAGAACCTTCTCAACCCAATAGCTTAAGTTATTAGGTGAGGTATCAGGATATGATTTATATTATTCTCTAACACATCTATTTAACTTTTATTATAATAAAATGAATTGGGCGTATATTTTCTTGCTTTGTTGATTGAAGATTACCCTGGTTCAAAATTGTTGTGTAATGAATATGAGTTTTCTTAGGGTATTTATTTGTTTTTTATTGTATTAATTTGATATTGTTTTCAAGTAGGGAAAGTTGTGATTTTGGATTTGAATTATGTGAGCAATTGAAGTGGGTTGGTGTTGTTTTGTGGTAATTGAGTGAAAATGGTAGGTAGTGAAGGAATTTGTGGTTCTCAAGATGAATTGAAGATGAAATTGGAAATTTTTTTTTGTAAGTGTTGATTGTTTGGTGTTGTCTATTAGGGCTGAAAAATTGGGTTTTAGGCTCGTAATTTTCAAGATCAATTGAAGTTGAATCGGGGGTCTAGGTGTTGTCTATTAGGGTTGAAAAATTAGTTTTTAATATGTAAGAAGCTGAATTTTTGAAGATCCCAAGACCTTTGTCTTTTGCCAGGGATTAGTATTGTTTCATTTGTATTTAAAAGACTTAATTTTGTAGTTAAAAAAAAAATAATCAGGGAAGTGCTTCACTGTTTATATGATCTAGCAAAAAATAAACATTTTCCAATCTCCCACAAAAAAGGAAAATATATTTTTTTCTCCCTCTTTGTGTAAATTGTCGCGAAGCAATTAAATAGAGATAGAATTCAATATGAACCAAAGTCACATAAAAATTAAACAAAGCATTTTGTACGTGGAAAACCCCTAATATTGGAGGAAAAGTCACGAGACTTTAGTTAATTCAAAATCTCCATTATCAACAAATAATGAATTACAACTATCTTCTCAAAACAGTTGTGATTTCTTCATATCTCTCTCTCTCTCTCCATAAATAGTGTTTAAAACCCCCTAACAAAGGGACTAAAACTCCCCCCTCTCTCTCTCTGGACTTAATAATATTTTATGTCCCGAACCAAATATAAATATGGGATCCTCCAAATAAAAGGGAAATCCAACCCATCCCAACACATCACATAATCTTTATTTGAATAAAAAAGAAATGCTACAAAGAATAAATTGTTTATTGAATAAATTAATTCAGATGGGGGCTAGCTGTCTATATAAGATTTAAAAATTCAGACAAGGATTTAGTATAAGTATATAAAAACTAGTTGTAAAAAAACAAGAAGGCATTCAACTTCTTCTCACTGTGATGGCTGATTTGTAGTGTGGTTGTGGTTGTTTTTTAAAATGCTTTTTACTTGAAAATATATTAAAATAATATTTTTTTTATTTTTTAAAAATTATTTTTGATATTAGCACATCAAAATGATATAAAAATACTAAAAATATATTAATTTGATGAAAAAAATAAAAAATTTTAAACTTTTTTTAAAAACAATTTTAAAACGTAAATACAAAGAGTACCTAATAGCATAATATGATTTCCATTAATTACTTGATTATTTAGATGTGTGAGGCAAGAAACACTTATCATCAATAATGTACAATCATGATCCTACTTGATTCATTATAGAACTCGGTATAATCTTTGTCATTATTAATTATAAGTAAGATTAGAAAGGCACACACCTCACAAAACTTGGAATCTTGAAATGGATTTCTTGTAACGAATTGGGTGCTAATTCTTTCTTTAATGGCTATTAAAAAAAAATAGATGAAAACTCTATCAACAAGAAGTCGTTCCCTCTCAATTATGATTTAAAAGTTTAAATACTCCAAAATATACTTTCATAATCATTATTGTGCCACAATTGTTGGATAGTCGAATCGTTCTAGAGGATTATTAATTGTTGGGAGAAACTTCTGGAGTGTAGTAGAGGAGATGCCCAAACATGAAGGCATGTGAGATGCAACGCATTAGAAAAGACACAACTTGACATTGGTCTCCTTTTGTCGTAATCTTCTGATCTTCCACTTGCTGATTATAAAACGAAAGAAAATACTTTCACAAAGATATGGGATTTTGGCTGAGGAGGAGAGGGGGTGTTTGGACTCTAAAAACCTTGACCAATCTGAATCACAAATAAGATAGCACGTAGGTCTTAACTTTAGAAGTAAAGATGTGGGGATTTAACCATCTAAGTGGTGGTCTAGTGGTAAAAACTTGAAATTAAGAGATTTGTTCCATCTGTGGTCTCAGGTTCGAGTCCTGTGGTTACTCATATGATGGCCACTAGAGGCTTACATGGTCGTTAACTTCAGGGCCCGTGGGATTAGTCGAGGTGCGCGCAAGCTGGCCGGACACCTACGTTAAA
>Ga0307518_10002799_pt1 | contig 12664 bp, 13 predicted proteins | sample 25_EM_MG_FD_203889 | JGI IMG/M metagenome (GOLD analysis project Ga0307518, IMG submission 203889) | Populus trichocarpa ectomycorrhiza microbial communities from riparian zone in the Pacific Northwest, United States - 25_EM | ecosystem: Host-associated > Plants > Roots > Unclassified | place... | reverse complement strand
CATTTGCAGATAATTCAAGAATTTAGTGTGTAATTCACTTCAATTTGCAATACACTCTTTTATCAAGAATATAAAAAATAGACCAACACGGTAAGTTAACTCGAGATCCATTCAATTTAAAATTTAGGTTGGTTCATATTAAAACAAAATTAAAAAAAATTAAGCTGCTTGATGTGTCAAAACCCAAGTTGACTTGTAATTCTATTCATTCAAGTAAAATCTAAGTAAAAACCCATCATTATTTTAAAAAAATATATATATTTTAGGATAACCCGAGACTTACCCATATGAATCTGTGCCAAGTTTTAAAACCATGCTTTTATTAACTCTCCACTGAGGACAAAACAAAGCTGGCTCAAACTCTTGCACCAAAATAAGTTAAATAACTACAAGCCAACATACAAAGGTTGCTCTAAAATAGTGTATGCAAAGTCAGTTAACACACTACCCCTTTCGAATTAAAAAACAGTTATCTTCTCTTCCCCCCTAAGCCATCTCTCTCTCTCTCTCTCTGCTGTAAAGAAAAGAAAAACTAGAAATACCCATCTAAAATTCCATTTCCTTCTGCAGAAAACATAATGGCCTAGCTGTTTCTTGGATCCGGAGATTCTGGGTTTCTTTCAATTAGTTTAATACTATTAAACATATAGTTATAAGACTTGGAAAAGAACATTAACCCACAAGACATGATTTGGTTCCTCCCATTGTCTCTCCCTAGGCTCAAACCCTCTTTTTCTCTGCTGTTCCTCTCGTTGGAGTTTGTAGCATAGCTGTAATGCCTGTAAATCCATGGCCCCTCTTTTCCTTCTTATTCTTCTCTTCTACCCTTGTGCTTCTCTTTCCTTTTACTGCTTTCGCCGTCAACCAACAAGGCGAAACTCTTCTTTCATGGAAGAGAAGCTTGAATGGATCACCTGAGGGGTTGAATAATTGGGACTCGAGCAATGAGACTCCCTGTGGATGGTTCGGAATTACTTGCAACTTTAACAATGAAGTTGTGGCATTGGGTTTGAGGTATGTCAATTTATTTGGAACACTTCCCTCCAATTTTACTTTTTTGTCTTCCTTAAACAAGCTTGTTCTGTCTGGAACCAATCTTACTGGCACAATCCCAAAAGAGATTGGCACTGCTCTTCCTCAATTGACTCACTTAGACTTGAGTGAGAATGCCTTGACCGGCGAGATTCCAAGTGAGCTTTGTAACTTTCCCAAGCTTGAACAACTCCTTCTCAACTCAAATCAACTTGAGGGCTCCATTCCAATCGAGATCGGAAACCTCACTAGCTTGAAATGGCTAATCCTCTACGACAATCAACTTAGCGGTTCCATTCCCAACACCGTAGGCAAGTTGAAGTATCTTGAAGTGATTAGAGCTGGTGGCAACAAGAACCTTGAAGGTTCATTGCCTAAAGAAATTGGCAACTGCAGCAATTTGTTGATGTTAGGCCTAGCAGAAACAAGCATCTCAGGTTTTCTCCCACCGAGCCTCGGCCTCCTGAAAAAACTCCAAACCGTTGCCATCTACACCACCCTCCTTTCCGGCCAAATCCCTCCAGAACTCGGTGACTGCACCGAGCTCCAAGACATATACCTTTATGAAAACTCACTCACTGGCTCAATTCCGAAAACATTAGGCAAGCTCCGAAACCTTAGAAACCTTTTGCTCTGGCAGAACAACTTGGTTGGTATTATCCCTCCCGAGCTCGGAAACTGCAACCAAATGTTGGTGATTGACATATCAATGAATTCCTTAACCGGAAGCATTCCGCAATCATTCGGCAATCTAACTGAACTCCAAGAACTCCAGCTTAGCCTCAATCAAATCTCCGGAGAAATCCCAGCACAGCTTGGAAACTGCCAGAAGATCATTCACATCGAACTCGACAACAATCAAATCACTGGCTCAATCCCACCTGAAATAGGTAACTTATTTAATCTCACACTCTTTTACTTATGGCAGAACAAACTCGAAGGCAACATACCGCCTTCCATTTCCAACTGTCAAAACTTAGAAGCCATAGATTTATCTCAAAATGGCTTAGTGGGGCCTATTCCAAAAGGAGTTTTTCAACTGAAGAAACTCAACAAACTCTTGCTTCTTTCCAACAATCTCTCCGGTGAAATACCGCCCGAGATTGGAAACTGCTCGTCTTTGATTCGTTTTCGAGCTAATAACAACAAGGTTTCCGGAACTATTCCGGCCCACATTGGAAATTTGAAGAACCTGAACTTCTTGGATCTCGGATCGAACCGGATTACCGGAGTAATCCCGGAAGAAATATCGGGTTGTCAAAATCTCACATTTTTGGATTTGCATTCAAATGCTATTTCTGGTAACTTGCCACAGAGTTTTGACAAGCTCATATCACTCCAGTTTATTGATTTCTCCAATAACTTGATTGAAGGCACACTGAGTCCAAGTCTTGGTTCACTGAGTTCACTCACCAAACTCACTCTTGCTAAGAACAGGCTGTCAGGTTCCATTCCGAGTCAACTCGGTTCCTGCTCCAAGTTACAGTTATTGGACCTGAGTGGAAATCAGTTATCAGGGAACATTCCGTCAAGTGTTGGAAAGATCCCGTCACTGGAAATCGCTTTGAATCTAAGCTTGAATCAACTTAATGGGGAGATTCCGTCAGAGTTCACGGGGTTAAACAAGCTTGGCATTTTGGATATTTCGTATAATCATCTTACAGGCGATCTTCAACATCTCGCAGCTTTGCAGAATCTTGTCGTGCTTAATGTCTCGCACAATAATTTCTCGGGGCACGTGCCTGACACGCCCTTCTTCTCGAAGCTTCCTCTCAGTGTACTTGCCGGGAATCCTGCTCTTTGCTTCTCCGGTAACCAGTTCGATTCTGGTGACAAGCACGTTCAGCGAGGGACGGCAGCGCGTGTGGCAATGATTGTGCTGTTGTGTGCCGCATGTGCGCTCCTTTTGGCAGCGCTCTACATTATCCTAGCAAGCAAAAAACGTGGCAGTGGGGCCCAGGAGTGTGAAGGTGAGGATGACGTGGAGATGAGTCCGCCTTGGGAAGTGACTTTATATCAGAAACTAGACTTGTCAATTGCTGATGTGACACGATCGTTGACAGCTGGCAATGTGGTAGGACGAGGCCGGTCCGGTGTGGTTTACAAGGTTACCATTCCGTCTGGATTAATGGTAGCTGTTAAGAGATTCAAGTCGGCAGAGAAGATTTCAGCTGCAGCATTTTCATCCGAGATTGCTACATTGGCGAGAATTCGGCACCGAAACATTGTCCGTTTACTCGGGTGGGGAGCAAACCGGAAAACAAAGTTGCTGTTTTATGATTACATGGCTAATGGCACATTAGGGACATTGTTACATGAAGGGAATAATTTTGGATTGGTGGAGTGGGAGACGAGGTTTAAGATCGCATTAGGGGTGGCAGAGGGGCTAGCGTATTTGCACCACGATTGCGTACCGCCGATTCTGCACCGAGATGTGAAAGCGCATAATATCTTGCTTGGGGACCGGTTTGAGGCATATTTAGCCGATTTCGGGCTGGCTAGGCTGGTTGAAGACGAGCATGGATCATTCTCTGCAAACCCACAATTTGCAGGGTCCTATGGATACATTGCACCAGGTGAGTTTTCACTTTCACTTTCTGATAATGAATTATCATTAGATTGTGATAATTGGCTTTCTTAAGCACTGCTGAGAGATTATTGGACACTTAATTGGAATAATATCTAGTCGAATATGGTATAGGGATGAGACAAATTTGTGATTATTTGAGAAATCAGTTGGGATTAGTGACGATGGGGACTTAAAGCAAGGTTTAGAGATGGGTTTAACAAGTAATTAGGTAGCAAAATCACATCAGGCATGCCAACAAGCTGTTTAATTTGTTTTGTTCATGATTTGTTATTTCGTCGGCAACTGGAAAAGGCTGCGTGCACAACAAATACTACTTTTAGCAAAAAGTTCCTGCAGTGAGTGAAATGTCATTCACCCTGCATGAATGTCTAAGTTTCTGTAGGTAGACTTCCGAACTTGCTGCAGTGTCGCACTCTCTCGCACCTTTGGTAATTTTGCATGCACGATCATTTATCTTTGTATGTTTCAATTACAGAGTACGCTTGCATGCTTAAAATCACTGAAAAGAGTGATGTATATAGCTATGGAGTGGTCCTTTTAGAGACAATAACTGGAAAAAAGCCAGTCGATCCATCATTCCCGGATGGCCAACATGTTGTCCAATGGGTCAGAAACCACCTGAGGAGCAAGAAGGACCCAGTTGAAATACTTGATCCTAAACTGCAAGGCCACCCAGACACACAAATACAGGAAATGCTTCAAGCTCTTGGAATCTCTCTTCTTTGCACAAGCAATCGCGCTGAAGATCGCCCGACAATGAAAGATGTGGCAGTATTATTGAAGGAAATTCGACAGGAACTGATCACAGGCGGTGAGGCCCAGAAGCCGACCAACAAATCATCGAAAACGATGGAAAGCAATCCATCATATTCATCATCCTCGGTGACCCCAGCTCAATTGTTGATGCTTCAACAAGGGTCTTCTCGTTGCTCACTTGCTTACTCATCTTCATCATCAACTAGTATTATGTCAAGTGCTAATCAATAACAATCTCCTTGTGTAGTTTTGAGAGTTATTCAAATATATTAGTATTGTTTTTTAGAATAGGGAAATACATAAAAGAGTTAGCGCCACAGGGGTGTTTTGATCAATAGCTTGGTACCGAGATGATAAAATTGAGTACATAGCAAGTTCCTTTTATTGTCTCTACTCTCTGTTGAATGCTGCTATTGTGGTTTTTGCTACTGTTATGAACAGCATTTATAATAATGAAAGATACACACAAACATTGGCAAAGAAAGTGAAAGGGAAAGAAGAGGAAGAGATCAGTAAAGGAAATGGAGAAGAGATCAGTAACGGAAATGGAGGCACAAGCTATATATTTTGCTTCAATGTGAAGTCATTCTCCATAATTTCTGAGTAGTAGGATGTGGATGTCTTGATTGATGTGAGTGGGCGTGGTGTTATTTTCTGTGAGGGTTTTCGAGGATGATTTTCCTCTTGGGATGTGAAATAGAGAGACAGGGAGAGATGAGTGGCCATAGGGAATTGTAGGGTAATGATAAGAGAGCTTCTTTCTTGCTTTCATGCAACTATCAAGGTCCCTACCACGTGAAGGAGATAAAGAATTATAGGAAAGTACCAACTGGACATACAGAAACAAGCCATGAAGTAATCAATATCAATCAATCACAAGATTGGCTGCCTGCCTTGTGAAATTAAATCCCAGTACTCAAATCATATAAACCACCATTCTAGTTCATCAAGGCTGCTGTGAAAGATTTTCGTTGGATCTATTGTAATTCTGTAAAAAATGGCGTAGCACAGAAGCTGGTAGCAAGTGGTAACATGGTAAGCACTTGACTTCTATACATGTCCAAGAAAGAGAATGAATATGAGAAGTTTTCTTTGGTGGGGTGAAGCAAAATTTAATTCATTGCTTTAAAAATCATCCCCACTGTTTTTTAATTTTTCAGTCTGAATTTCAGGGAAGGCAGGCAGTGGCAGGATTGATAAATGTATTGCAGCAAAGGTTCCGGTGAGGAAAAATACCACAGCGGTTGTTTTTCTTCGGGCTCACATGCGCACATGCAGGTTAACACAAAATACAGAAGCTTGCAATCCATTAACAGAGGCTTCTTTCAAATTTGTTAACTATTTTTTTTTTTAAAAAGAAAAAGTACATATAAGATTCCCAACGTAGATCGTAAGACTAATATATTTGTATTTTGTACATTTCAAAAAAAAAAAAATATTTGTACTTTGTAAAGCTGTGAGGTCCCGTCCACATGCATGGGGCGGATCCCACATGCAACTATGATTTTAAAATAGTTTTTGATGATAACGCTCACCTTCATTACGCTTTTGCCTTTCGGACACTTGATTTTGCCATGTCAAGAGATGAATTTAGTACCTTCTATTTGGTCAAGTGGAAGGAAAACTCTCGGAATCTGTTCTGCTTGCCATTTAATTTTCTCAGTAAACAATTTGGTTATCACAAGTTAAATCTCAATAATTTATTCACAAACCAAAAACCAAATAGAACACATATTTGAGACCTTTTGAATCATCATGCTCAAGATGTTCTGAATATTTTTCTTGGCATTGAGAAACAAGAGGGGAAAAAACAGCAGATAATCTATCCGACAAGACCGCAGCTCTGGTACGAGGTGATGTTAAGCCTCAAAATTGTTAATCCTGCGAGGGTAAACCGCTTTTGAAAGAAACCCTTGATACAATATTAATGTACATACAGAGTGCATTGCTAGAGAAGTCCTGTTTTGCATCCACAGTTAATTTGGTAGCCTCTGAAACTTGCTATAAAGAAAGTATCCGATGATAACTACAGAAGTCAAGAGGAGAAAAGTTGGACAAAATCTATAAATCATTTACCCGGTAATCATGCACAATTCACGAGCCTGAACTGTTCTATGCATTCAACTTTCCAGAGACAGAATTTAATAAAATAATGAAGATACCAGAAAAGACTATAAACCAAAAATACGAAGAAATTAAGCACAATGCACAGGACCTTTATTTTCACCTCATGGCAAGATCCAACCCATATTGGGCTGATTATCATAAAATTCTTACATAATCCGCAGGGTGCACAAAACATAAAACTTAAATTCCTTGGCAAATAAAAAGCATACTAATATGGCATGTATTGCCGTTATGTGTTAGATATTTACATAAGTGAGAACGCTAAGAACTTGCACCGGTTTCAGTTCAGCTGTATAGATCATCCTCCTCGGCAGCAATAGTTGCTGGAGCAAATGGATCAGTGGCTCCTTCACCTGCCACATTCTCAGCACGGTCTGGAAACCGGAACTCAGTACCAAATCCACGAGATTGCTGTAAGGTCTGAGCAAAGAGCTGGTACTTCCTGATGTCTGCATCACTGACACTTCGACGTGCAAATTTCATTGACTCCTCAAAATGTGCTGCCGTTATTTCTGGGACCTCATCCACATCATCTTCTTCCATTGCTTCAGGATTGTCTTGCTTCCTTTTCTCCTTCTCAATATCCTGCCATTCCCCAAAAGTTTCAAAGAAGAGCAACAGTACAAACACAAACTACAAGCATTAGTCACGGCCTTTTTCGTTGACTATCACACCAATTTTCAAGTTAAGTCAAACAATTTCAGGTGCACTAACAGACATGCTCAGCACAAACATTTTTGTAAGAAATAAAAACTAGATTTACGGAAGGCCAACCAACATGGGAAGCAAAGTGTTTGTAAGAAGTTAGAAGGATTACTACATATAAACAGACTCGCATCAGAAACTGGTTCCCACATGCACATTCAATGCAGTACATGTTCACCAAAAGATTAAATACATAAGAGAATTTCAATATAGACATGCTCATTCAACTTCTGGATGAAAATAAAAAACACAAAAATGAGACTCACCTTCTCAATATTTTCTCTAATGGCATATTTGCAGGCACGTTGACAAATTTCAGTGATATCAGCACCACTAAATCCATGAGTATATCGTGCAAGAGCTGCCAGGTCAACATCCCTAGAAACAGGTGACTTGCGCAAACATGCTTTAAATATCTGAAGACGGGAAGCCTCATCAGGAAGAGGTATATAAATCAACTGGTCCAGACGCCCAGGCCTGAGCAATGCTGGGTCGATAATATCTGGCCTGTTTGTTGCACCAATGATAAAAACTGTTTTCTTTGCCGTCATGCCATCCATTTCTGTCAGAAGTTGATTCAAGACTCTATCTGCAGCTCCCCCAGCATCTCCAGAAGAGTTGCCCCGCTGTAACCAGGAAGAAAGGAAAAAACAAATAATAAGAAACAAATAGTGAAAAGGTCAAAAGGAGGCCCTGATGACGTGAGCAGGATAATATTTTTACAAGCAAACTACGCTTCTAAGTATACATAGTGAAACTTTTCACTGAAGGAAAAGCATGCATACCTGAGTAGCAATGGAATCAAGTTCATCAAAGAAAAGTACACAAGGAGCTGACTGCCGTGCTTTGTCAAATATCTCCCGCACATTTGCTTCACTTTCTCCAAACCACATAGTTAGCAGCTCAGGACCCTTGACACTTATGAAGTTGGCCTGGCATTCATTAGCAATTGCCTTTGCAAGTAGGGTTTTACCACAGCCAGGAGGTCCATAAAAGAGAACACCTTTAGAAGGTGACATGCCAAATTTCTCAAACTTCTCAGGATGCTCCACGGGATATTGGACAGTCTGCCAGAAGCCCGAAACTTAATATAAGAATTTATATAAACTAAATCCAAGAAATGAGGAAGATGGTAAAAAGCAGGACATCTATAATCTTACACATGCAGAAATATTTAATTGAGATAAAATGGCAAACCTCTTGAAGCTCTCTTTTAATATTCTCTAATCCACCAATATCCTCCCATGAGACGTTAGGAACCTCCACAACCTATCAATCAGGAATATATGTTCATCATTCTCAGGAAGCATATAGAAATTTCATCAAACACACATGTATGACATTTTGAGCAATCTATAACATGAATCAGTAAGGCAATCTAAGTAAATACAAGAGGAATCGTCTGGTTAGGATTAAGTGAACTGAAACCAAAATGGGTGAATCGACTGCTGGGTCATCCATATGCTCCACCATTATTCTAATTAAAGCATACAATATTTCATCCAAATTTCCTCAAAACAATTGTAATTAGCATGAATGACCTTTCCTCAAAAGGATTGTAATTAGCATGAATGAAAACCTGATTTGTTCAGATTTGGGTAAAGGGGCTACTTTCTAGGGCTCTTGGGAGACTATAACCTCTTGTTTTTTTTCTTTAAAGTGGCAGTTGTACATTTCTCGTTTTTGCCTCAACATGTGTACAGCAAAAATGTCCCTTTTTTTCCTTCCTTTGATGAGAGACAAAGCACAGAGCAAAAAACCAAACAGCAATAATCTCCAGATAAGAAAAGAGAACTAAGAATTTGTATTTGGCAAAAACTCACTGTTTCGCGCAACGCAGATGGATTTGAAGTTCCCAATGCAGTTTGGAAGTGGTCATTAGTCACAGCCATTGAGTTTAACACCTCGGCATCAACTGTCTCATCCTCTAAATCAATAACATCCATTTTCTCCCTAATACACTGAAGAGCAGCCTCAGTACAAAGAGCTGCAAGATCAGCACCAACATAACCATGGGTATCTTTTGCAACTCTTTCAAGATCAACCTGGAATCAAATGTTAATTGAACATAACCATGAGTAAACATTGTTATACAGCATAGAAAGGAGGAAAAGAGAGACAGTAGTTAAGAGACTCACATCTTCAGCAAGTTTCATATTTTTAGTATGAATTCTAAGGACCTCCAACCGTCCAACTTCATCAGGCACACCAATGTCAATCTCTCGATCAAATCTCCCAAATCTCCTCAAAGCTGGGTCAATGCTATTGGGCCTATTGGTAGCTCCCATAACAATCACATGTGCCCGTGACTTGAGGCCATCCATTAAAGTCAAAAGCTGTGAAACTATACGCCTCTCCACTTCACCGTGAGTCTTTTCCCTCTTGGGAGCAATAGAATCTAACTCATCAATAAAAATTATGGATGGAGCATTCTTTTCAGCTTCCTCAAATGCCTTCCTCAAGTTGCTTTCACTCTCACCAGCCAGCTTTGACATTATCTCAGGACCATTAATCAAAAAGAAGAATGCACCTGTCTCATTAGCAACAGCTCTTGCAATCAGAGTTTTACCAGACCCAGGTGGCCCATACAGCAAGATACCTTTTGGTGGTTTAACACCAATTGATTTGAAAAGCTGTGGGTGCCTAAGAGGAAGTTCAACTAGCTCACGAATCTGAGCCATCTGTTTCCTAACACCACCAACATCATCATAGCCCACTTCATTCAACCTCTCCTCATCCTCACGTTTGATGGGCTCTCCTTCACAAAAGATCTCGGTGTCTGGTGCCACAACACAGTATTCACCAGGGTCTGTCTCAATTACTTTGAACTCAACACTGCGCATGCCACCCCTGACAAGGAAAAGGTCACCTTTTCTTACAGGGCGGTAAGATTCCAAGAAATATGCTGTTGAAACACGAAAGGAGAAAAAAGATACTCAGAATAAAACATTGTTAGTAGAATCAACTGCAAGACAAGACAAGAAGATCATGAAGGATTAAAAAAGGGTGCATATATCCAAAATGAAGAACTTACGCTTTAAATATGCATCAAAAAGACTTCCAGTAACACCCTCGATAGTGTCATCAATAGGAAGGATATGAACTCGCTTCCCATACTTCACATCAGGACATTGATGGACAGACACAACATCTCCAAGGCGGACTCTAAGATTAGCCCTGACAACTTTGTTCAATCTGATTTTCGGTTCCTCACATTGTTCATCAGCAAGAACAATGCAAACAGTGTCTTTTCGCTTCTTTCCCTATTTTACAACAAACATATTTTACAAATTCTCAGGAGCAAAACACAACACAAAATAGCCCCATTAAAAGCTAAACTTACCTTAATTAGCACAGTGTCACCACGAAAAAACTGAAGCTTTTCCATGGTAGCAGGATGCATAGCCACCACAGAGTTATCATCATTGATGGCCTCGTCAATAACAAGTCGATTGGGAGACTTCTTTCGCTCCAAAATTGCAGTCGAATAATCTTTCTTACTGCTTTTCATCATTTACACACAAACAAGTTCTGTTACCGCACGGTAAAGAGACGACTATTTAAAACCCAACAAACCATATAGTGCAACGAATCCATTCTTAGAACATAATCAAAATTATAAGCTCATAACAATAACCACACAATCATTCTTCAGAAAATAACAAAAACACATCAATCAAAACGACACAAAAGTTAGGTTTTTTTCTGATTACTTACCATTAAACAGAGAATAGCATGATATCATGACAAAAGTATCAAAATTTAGGTCTGTAAGGGAAAGAAGTTGCAAACTTTCTGAATACAAAACATAAAAGCACCAAAATTTGTACAGGCCCAACAGTTGTTAACCAATAATTTAACAGCAACAGGAGGTAGATGAAACATACGGGTCTGTGGAAGGAGAGGGCTGACTAGAGCTTGGATCGGCCATTGACTTTGAGAGTTGAGAGCTAGCAGAGGATAAATTGAAGAAAGGTGTTTATTTTGTATATTTATATATTGACAACAGTCAGGAGGTGGAGTCTATCTTGGATATGGAAAACAGGGACCGACACGCTAACTTCAGTATCGAGCATATCTGTTTTTAGACGTGTCTTAAAAATATTTTTAGTTTAAATAAATATTTTTATACTTTTAATATATTAATATTAAAAATCTGAAAAATATCTAATTATATCTACATAATTATAATTTATTTAATGATTAAAAAGCTTTAATACTAAATATTACAATTTTTTCATTAAATTAAAAACAAAAACTTAGTCACTGCCCTTCCTTTTTATCCTCCATTTTCTCATAAATTGCCTGGATTTTTAAGATTTTCATAACCAAAAAGAAAAACCCATGACCCAGAGATTTTAATGCTTAAACTCATTTTCCTGTGCATTCATTGATCTTCTTGTTTTCTTAAGCAATTGAGTTCTAATAACCAATGATTGTGAATAGGCGAAAAGATTTGCTAGCAAAGAAAGAAGCACAGCAGCGAGAACGAAAACCCCAGAATCGAAGCAAGACCCATAATGCTGCACCTGCTGTCATGAGAAAGGAAGCTGCTAATTAAACAGAGACGAGCTCCCCAAACAATTGAGGAACTGATGAACTACTTTGAAGCGCATGATTTGCGGATGGTCACCCCGTGAATTTACACGTATGGATTCTCTGCTGCAACTGTAATAAAAGCTTCATAAAGTTGAGGAGCTAACTCAAAAACTTGTCCAGGAAGCTCCATGGTTTTCATCCATGAGCGCCGCCACACGAGTGAGTGCCTTTGATTCTACACCAAAGGAGTAATATCACCTTCACTCTCTCAATTTCCATACTTTTTATCTCTCTCTCTTTTTCTTCTTTTTTCTTTTCTCACCAAACCCAGATAACTCACCCAAATGTCATTAAGAAATTATAAGCTTTGATGTTATATAATTTTATGGGATTTGACTTTGAAATTGAATGGCATCAATCTATGCACTTCTTTAAAATCCATTGATATAACTCGGTAGAGCCTTGATGTCTCGAATATCGCAGCTTGCAGATAAACCAAAACTTTTATCTCTTCCGTGTGAAATAGTCACCACTGATCTCTAGCTTTTTTTTCTTCTAGTATTATAGACATTTTAGACTTTGGCATGTTTTATTATTATTATTATTATTTTATTAATGTGGATATGTGTATCGGCTTGTGTTTCAATTAATTTTACGAGTTTTAAAATTAATAATTATATAAACTTTTGATCATCTTGAGGGAACTCAAACTAATAATTAAAAAATAAATCCAAGTACCCACTATATATTAAATGGCACATTCTATTTGATGATAACCTTATCTTGCCATGCTATGTATTTTCATGCACAATGCTAAGGTAGCTTCAAATATTTAAGATATATATTGTTTATGATAGAGGAAGCATAATATTAAATAATATATTTATTTTTTATTGTATAAATTATTTATAATCA